>Ga0214542_1006548_pt1 | contig 21137 bp, 12 predicted proteins | sample CNSS1metaG_FD_160096 | JGI IMG/M metagenome (GOLD analysis project Ga0214542, IMG submission 160096) | Root nodule microbial communities from cowpea collected in UCLA plant growth center, Los Angeles, California, USA - CNSS1 | ecosystem: Host-associated > Plants > Roots > Nodule | place: USA...
TGAAAGGAACCTTCACATCTAGATAGCTTGCTATCTTAATGTCCAGTGGGGATTTCGCTTAGCTTTCTTAATCAACTCACACCATATTCAATAATCTTAAAAAGGAACAAGATAATCCTTCATCAGTGCCTCTGCCTCATATTTAGCTCTTCTGATCAAACTAGTATTTTAAACTCTTGTGATCGCTGAATACCTGAAACTTTGCCCCAAACAAATAATGCCTCCATGTTTTGAGAGCAAAAACTACTACAGCTAACTCCAAATCGTGCGACGGGTAATTTTTCCCATGCACCTTCAACTAACGAGACGCATAAGCAACATGTCGTTTCTCCTGCATCAGCACACATCCCAAGCCTTGATATGAGGCATCACAGTACACCTCAAATATCTTGGTCGTCTCAGGAATAACTAATATAGGTGCAGTGGTCAATCTCCTCTTCATGTCCTCAAAATAGACTTCACACTCGTTTATCCAAGAGAAAGGCTGGTCCTTTCTAGTGAGTTGAGTCAATGGACTCACCATCTTGGAGAACCCTTCCACAAATCGCTTGTAATAACCGTTAGACCCAAGAAGCTTATCATCTCAGTAATTGTCTGTGGTCTCTCCCACTTCACCCCTGTTTCAATCTTCGTTGGGTCCACTACTATTCCCTAGGCTGAGATTACATGGCCCAAGAACTGTACCTCATCCAGCCAAAACTCACACTTCGACAGCTTCCCATACAATTTATGCTCTCTGAGAATTCCCAGCACCACTCTCAAATGCTCTGCGTGCTCATCCCGACTCTCAGAATATATCGGTATGTCATTAATAAACAAGACAACAAACTGATCCAGGTAAGGTCGGAATATCCTGTTCATGTAGTCCATGAAAATAGCAGGAGAATTTGCCACCCAAAACGACATCACTACATACTCATAATGCCCGTAGGGTGACCTGAAAGTTGTCTTCTGCACATCCTCCGGTTTGACTAAGATCTGATGATATCCAGACCTCAAATCAATCTTAGAGAACACTGCGGCTCCCCTCAGCTGACCCAACAAATCGTCTATCCTCGGTAGTGGATACTTATTCTTTATACTCAGCTTATTCAACTGACGGTAATCAACACACAACCTCGAACTTCCATCCTTTTTCTTTACCAAGAGCACAGGTGCTCCCTAAGGTCATGCGCTCGGCTGGATGAACTTCTTCTCAAGCAAGTCTTCTATTTGCTTCTTCAACTCAGCCAACTCCGCTGGTGCCATCGTATAGGGTGCCATGGATACTGGGCCAGCTCTAGGGATAAGATCAATGGTGAAATCTACATCCCTGCTCGGTGGCAATTCTAGTATTTCATTTGGAAACACATCCACATACTACTCCACTACTGGTATCATACTGATTTTCTCTACGGTGCTATTCTTCTATGTATGAGGCACTATCATAAAACAGGTGGCTCCAACTTCCACTTCATTTATTGCTCTCTGAGCTGAGATTAACTCTAACCCTTCATGTTTTGGGAACACCAAACAACGCCGTCCACAATCAATTATAATGTGATTGTTAGACAGTCAGTTCATCCCCAAGATCACATCCAGTCCCTCCAAAGGCAAGCACACCAAGTTCACCTTGAACCCACGACCTGTGACTTCCATTAAACATCCAACACAGACTGAACTGGTAGCTACCTGACCCGAGGAGGGAGTTGAAACAAGCAACTCACACCCCAAATCACGTTTCACCAAATTCAATCTCCCCACACACACATTAGAAATGAAAGAATGTGTCGCTCCAGAATCGAACAACACTAATACTAACTGACCCAACAATAAACATGGCTCGAGGATAAGGTTACCTGATCGAGTAGCCTTTGTGGAGGTCAATGCAAAGACCCTGTCAGCCACTCTAGCTCTTTATGCGGGTGATGCTACTGATTTCTTCACACTCAAACTCTTCTTTTATGGGCAATTATTTACAAAGTGTCCAGGTTTGTCACATATGAAACACTTATGACGGTCGCCTGACCCTCCTACTCCACCTGTCAGCTGAGGGCAATTCCTTTTCAGATGGGGTTCGCCACACTGGTAGTAAGTGGGACCCTGAGATGTCTGTGGTCAGTTGTAAGGCTTTTTCATCTACCTAGCCTGCGCGACATTTTTCTGATGTCTACTCACGTGACCAGGACCCTTCTCAAGATGCTCAGCACTCTTCACTTGCTCCACCAAAAATGGAAACCTCCTCTCCCGCAATGGTGTCACCACCTTCTTAAGCTCATGTTTGAGTTCTCGCTCAAACTTTAAACATCTCCATTCTTCTGTGAATAATATCTTGCCAAGTGTTCAAATTTGTTCACATACTCCTGCACTGTCATTTCTCCCTGTTGCAGCGCGAGAAACTCAAACTCCCTGTCCTGCCTGGCTATGTCAGGGAAATATTTCTCTAGGAACCGAGTCCTGAAGCTAGTCCACTCCACCTGTTCGTCTCGGGTCTGCATCTGCTGTTGCATTCCCGCCCACCAATACTCTACATCATCATTCAACAGGTACGTGGCAAATAAGAGCTTCTGCTCTTCAGCGTAGTTCATCACTTTGAAGATCTTCTCACATTTGCGGAGCCACGCATCCGCTTCATCAGGAGAAGCTTTGCCAGTGAACTCTGCTAGCTTGTGGCGCAGGAAGTCCTCCACAGTCGGCACCCTAATTGGTGCAATCGCCGTTCTAGGTTGCGCTGCTACAGGTGTTTGCATCGCATCCACCATCTGGTGAATAGCCTCCGCGATGTCATAAGCACCATTACTCCTTCTTCTCTTGTTAGCAACCATAGCCTGGATACGCCACATTCAATTGTTAAGAATCAATTCACTTAGTTAAGCAAAGATACTCACCTAATTATAGCATTCAACTCATTCACACAAACAAACAACCGATTAGCTCACTCCCCAAAAGTCCCACAATATTTAAAATATTTTCAAAACTTTTGCTCTGATACCAATTGTAACATCCTGATAGGATATTATGGTTTTAAATAATAAAATAAAAATAAGAAAATAAAATCACATTTATTATAAGTCCATTTCCCAAAACGCGGGAAATTAAAACAAAACTTTAACTATAACATAATTCAAAAGTTCGCAAATTTCATTATTACAAAATCCACCATAATTCAACATAATTAAAATTACATCAAAAGTCTTAACATGAAAATCCTTTCCAAAAGCCCAAGTAGCCCCTGTACTCCGTTTCTAAGTATCTCCTGGCTCACCAGTCAAATCATCTGCTCCCGGATACCAAGTTATCTGATCATCACCACACACACACATATAGGGTGAGCTATGCACAGATATAAAATACTATGTAATCCATCCCAAAGAAAATAACATCGCTAAAGGGTTTCATTACTTTCAAATTACCCATTCCCTGATCTCATAGTCCTTCATGAGTCATATGCATGAACTAGGTCTTGGGACTTCACTGTGCTCCCACGAAACTAACCCATTCGTGGTCCAACCCTATGAGCCTATCATGCTCATAGTCCTGCCCTACAGACTCCTCGTCTGTAGTAAAACATCCAAGCCTCCCTCGCTCGGACCATGGCACGCATGCAATCACCATACTATGGACTCCTCACCCAATAGCAACCGACGGGAACATAACAGTTCCTTGCGCATCGTGCGTCCGACGCATGTAATCACCATACTAAGGACTCCTCGCCACTTTGCAGCCGACGAGAACTACACAGTTCCATGCCCATCATGCGTCCAACCATTAAGCACATCCCAGACCCCTATTGGACTTAGTCCTTCAAGCCCAAACACCACATACACAAGCATATAATTCCCTATATTTAGGAAAAGTAACAAACCAGTTCATAAAGCACACACAAACCTAGAAATTCGCAGCAACTCGCTCAAGCCAAGGACCTTTGCCTAAGCTAGTCCATCAATCTCGCCTAAGCAACCCCGCCTCACCTGGACAAGTGCGTAACTATTGCTGCACCACACCATCTCGCTTAGGCGAGCCCAACTATCCTGAGCGAGCCATACCTTCGCTCAAACCAACAAAACCTCGCCTCAACGAGAATTCGACGCGAACTACATAACACCACGAGACCTCGCTTAGGCGAGCCATTCTTGCCTAAGCAAGAGTATCTGTCGCCCAAAACCTAAAACCCCTCGCCTAGGCGAGAAATCGCGCTTAAAGTGTTATGGATTTCATCACGACCTCGCTTAGGCGAGTCACCCTCACCTAAGCGAGAGACCAAGTCTCTCAATCCTCATACTGATCGCCTGAGCAAACTGCGCGAGCCAAAAACCAAAACGTGATCCTGCAACTTTTGCTTAGGCGAGATGGACTCGCTTGGGCAAAATTTGCAGAGTTTCTTCTTTGTTTACGTAACCAAACCATTGAGAGCATACCAAAACACAATACAACCATTCCAAACAATGTATATTAACATTACCCAATTACATGACCCTGTTTTAATTCCCTTGAAATTGCTAAAATCGGAGGTTTAACCATAATCCCCTAATACAGCACCAAACCCTCCTTTTAGACACCCAAAACATGCAAGACTTTACAGCAACATCAATTTACCCCAAATTCCCAATCCCATTAAGCATATCATGAATTTCCACAAGCATACAAAATCAATTGAGAGTGACAATTCTACAAGACCATACACAATTCATGTAATTCCCACACACAAAAGTCAGCACCCCTAACCTGGACTTCTTGCAGAGATTGTGATGATATAACTCTTCTTCTTGCCTCCAACAACTTTCCCCTCAATGTTCCCACAATTTTCTTTGCACCAACTCTTAACTCTCTTAATCTCTCACAATCTCGTTCTCCTCTCTATAGGTAAGCTAAAACAATTGTAGAAACCCTATTTACTCCTAAACTTTTCCTTTTATAAGTGTCTTAATAGAGGTTTAAGTTAAAAAACGAAAATACCCTTAATGAGGTGTTAATTGCTATTCAAGAGCCATCATTTGATGGTTTTTCAGTCCTTATTATTTTCCCTTCTGTTTGGTTTTCTTTGCCTCTTTACATTCAAACCACAACTAGTATTAACAAAAAGGAAGTCAAATTTGGGTTCACCAAGGTTTGAACCCATACCATTTTAATGTTCAATTCATTACACAACCATTTAACCAATACATGTTTCGTGATACACTCCCACCAGTATAAAGTTACATTACCAATTCGATGCTCATACATATTATTAAAAATTAATAATAAAACAACAACACATAATTGACATACATAGGACTCGAACCCAAGTCCTCTCACACAATCAAAGTACTCTCAACCATTTGAGCTAGTACTTTTCCACGTCACATCAAACAATATTTAATGTCATAAAGGCTCTTCCTACCTTCATTTATTAATTAATTAATTAATTTTCACGGGTCTTACACTAAGCACACCTTATCAAGTTCATCCATTCCAAAGCAAACGCTTATGTCACGAGGATGCTTTATGGCTTCAAAACCATCAAATATGACCTCCTCATCCTTGATTCTTACTTTAAGTTTGCCATTGTCAACATCAATGATGACTTTAGCAGTTTTCATGAAGGGCCTTCCTAGGAAGAGAGGTACTTCTGAATCTTCCTCCATATCCATAATTACAAAATCTACTAGAAAGTAGAATTTATCTACTTTGACCAGCAAGTCTTGTACAATTCCATATGGATATTTGATGGATTTATCAGCCAATTGAAGTGTCATTCTAGTTGGCTGAACGTGTACATCTCCAGTGCTTCTTAACATAGACAAAGGCATTAAATTGATACTTGCTCCAAGGTCTAGCAACGCTTTGCCTACTACCAAGTTGCCAATAGTTGTAGGCAGTGTAAAACTTTCTAGATCCCTAGATTTTGGAGGTAGGGACTTTTGAATAATTGCATTGTAGTCAGCTTAATAGTCTCACCCTCTTCAATTCTCCTTTTCTTGGTTAGCAGATCCTTCATGAATTTGGCATATCTAGGCATTTGCTCCATAGCCTTTGTGAAAGGTAGATTGATCTGCAACCTTTTGATCATATCTAATTGTTTTGTGCTAAGATTATATTTTGTGTATCCAATTCAAGAATTCCTCTTCTATATGGTTGGCTTCTATCATGTTGCACTTGGTGGTCACTAGTTGATAAAGACTCAATAATTGAAGTTGCTTCAACCACATCCTTGGTCATCATGGATCCTTCTGCAGAAGCATCCAAAATTAGCTTGGTTTGTGGCTTAAGTCCATTATAGAAAATGTTCAGTTAAGCTAAATCATCAAATCCATGATTTGGACATTTTCTAAGAAGAAATTTGTATCTCTCCCATGCTTCACATAAGGACTCATATATTTCTTGAGAAAAAGTAGCAATAGCTAACTTGGCACCCACGTATCTTGATGGTGGAAAAAATCTGGAAAGGAATTTGCTCTCCACATCTTCCCAATTCACTAAGCTCTGATTTGGTTGAGATTGCAGCTAAATTTTTGCTTTTCTAGTTAAGGAAAATGAAAATAATCTCAAGTTTGTTGCCTCCTCATCCTCTCCTGATATTCCCATGGTGTCACACAATTCATAGAATGTTGTGAGATGATTGTAGGGGTCCTCATTATCCAAACTGGCAAACTAGTTTGCTCTTATAAATGATAGCAGACCAAGCTTAATTTCCACTCCTTTGATAGGTCTAACAATGCTTGAAAACCCCATTGACCCTTGTTGCTACACATAGTCTCCCACCAATCTCCTCTATTTTGTACGTTCTGCCATGATTTCCTCGTGATTATGCAAATTTGAGCTTTGAAAAGGTGAATTTTCTACAATCTAGTTTTGTTATCGCTCAAGTCGTTCTTGTAGCCTCTTTTTCTTGTTTCTATTGTTGTTTCTTCTAATGTTTTCTCTATTTTTGGATCAAATAATAGAGTTTCTTTTTCTCCTCTTGGCATGCACAACAAATCAAGATCAAGTGAGCAGAGCAAATTGAATATTTATAGACAAAATCAAAAATTCTACAAAAATGTACACAAATATACAATAAACTTCAAGGTAACTACGTGTATGTGGCATTCCCATTTTTCTTGAGTGACTGGCTCATGTTTTTCTTATACTCAAATATTTAGCTTGATTCTTTTGTTTTGCAACTTGTATATATGCATGATTCTATATGATTGAGACATTTCTTGTGTTTAACTACGAGGCCAAATAAGTTCACCCTGATATTGATCCATTGGTAGCCCCTTTGAGTTTTAAACCTCCCTTTCTTGTTTTAAGCACATTGCAAAACCTTGAAAAGAAAAAGACCATATTCTCCCTTACCTTAGGAAGAAAGAAGGAGCTAATGGATTATGTTAGGAATGAGTAATGAATAAAGTGTGTAGATGAGTACCTCACTCACAAAATAATAAAAATGGAAAAAAGGAAGGAGAAAATATGATGAAAGAGTTTTGAAGAAAAAAAGATGTAGAAAAAGGAAAAATAATTGCTTTCTCAAAAATAATAGAAAAGAAAAGTAGTTGCTTTTGAAATTATGCTCCTTTATTCTTTTTATATTTATTTCAAAAACCTAAAAATCCTAAAATTTTCTTACCTTTGCTTTGGCCTCATTACAACCTGTGAAAGTTCTCATGATATTTGATTGCATGTTTTCTCAAAGTATATGAATGTTGGAGTCTTGTAAAATATCACGAGTGTTTATTTACATGGGTATTTTAAGTGAAATCACAAGTTGAAACACTTAAGTGAATTTTGGTGAGAAAATATACATTTTACTTCGAGTGGTCTCTTTCATATTTGATTTTCTTGTAAATTCAAAAAATTAATTCATGTGTGAAAAATAAAACTTTTCTATTTTTATGTGTGTGATATCTTGATTTCTAAAAGATTGATTTGTTTCCAACAAAGTTCTTTTCCTTTGGTTTGTTAAATCTACATAACATATCAATCATGAGTCCAAAGGTTTTTAATTTTAATTGGGAATGTACTTTGACTAACATTAGAAACTTTCATATGATTGAATGCATTTTTGCCAATAATTGAGAATGTACTTTAATTAAAGGTGAAAACTTTAACAAGAATTAATCAAGAATGTACTTTGATTAATTAGTTATTTACTTGATATAAAAGGTAAAATAATAGACATGATTAGGCATAGTAATATTTAATCGAGAATTTACTATGATTAATTTATAGAGTTCTTGCTTTTAATTGAGGATGTACTTTGGTTAATAGTGAGAACACCAACAAATTAATTGATAATTTACATTGATTAAATGAATCCTTTAACCTTCACTTTAAATCTTATGCCTCTCCTACAAATGTTCCTCTTCAAAACGCTTAAATAATCACTCACATTTATCCTTAAGAAAATTTCTTACATTTCACTCTCTAAACCACTAAATAGTTTTGGATTTGAATGTCTTAGTGCCACCTTAGCTCACCAATTTATTGTGAAAATCTCAGCCAAAAAATTCAACTATTTTTGGAGAACATTGACTAACTAAACAATTTAGATTTATTATTATATTCATGAAATCTAATTCAATTTATAAACTCTTATAACCACTTTATCTTTTTAGAGAAATTGTTTAATATCTTCTTAGATATTATTCAACAGATGTTACTTCTTAGAAAATATTTTAAATGAAATAAATATTTTAAAGCATTATTAAACCCTTTTATATCTTAGAAATTTTTTAAATAAAATTAACTTTTTTAAATAAATCATTTTATCTCTTATTATAATCTTACTAAATAAAATAAATTTTCTAAATTAAATAATTAATAAATCCTTCTACTTTTATCATAATTTTTTTAAATAAAATAAATTTTTTAAATTAAATAATGGGTTAAATATGTTTTTAGTCCTTGAACTTTGATGCGAAATTGGAATTTGTCTCTATCCAAAACTTGACACATTTTGGTCCCTAAATTTTAAAAATGAATGGATATAGTCCTTTTAACTTAATTATATTAATTTTGTTTTGACATGTCAAACATGTTTTATGCTAGCATTTGAGTTGTTTACATGTTTACACGGTAAGAAAATGAAAGAAATATCAAGTGTGGAAAAGAAAGACTAAAGTCAACACTAATGGTGAAAGGTTTAACACAAGTGGAGAGAGTCGATTATAATAAAGTTTTATCACATATGGTAAAACATTGTTAGATAAAGATATTAATGATGTCAATAGTTAATAAGTACAATATGATTTTATAACAATTGGATGTCAAAACAAAATTTATGTAAAGAAAAAGTATATTTATAGAAAATACTTATGTGTAAAAATGTGTGCAATATGTTTGACTAGACGATTAAAGCTCATTAGACTAGTCAAGTCAACACAAACAATCTAAAAGTTAGAATATCCTAACTAGACGAGTACAATTTGTAGATGACTCAAATACAAGATTGACCAGAGGAGTAAAAGTTGTTGACTTAAAACAATTAAGGCCAAGAAGAGAGGTTGAATTTGACTTAAATGAAACAAATTAATCTTTTGAAAATTTTCGCAAACCTTTATTAAATCTATATGACCAATGGAACTTCAGAATCCTTGTAGCTGGACAAGAACATTTTAATCGATTGTAAAATGAAATCAACAAATTAACATGTTGTACAATTAACACGCAAGTGTTAAAATTCAAATTACAGATACTTAAAGTGGTATTACTCAATGCAAATCAACACAAAAACACCAACAATAATTTGATTGTTTAATTTGTGTTTAAAGAACTATGCAAATCATCTTTAAGTGTTATAAACGAAGAATCTTGTTTTAAACTCATGTTAGAGCCAAAAGTGTAAAGAAGACAAGCAAGATATCAGGATACACAAATTTTTATAATGGTTCACTCTTGTGAGCTATATCTAGATAACATATGCAACATAAGAATCACAATATTACAATTACACACAATCTTGTAAGATCAAACTCACCTCTTAAAACCTACAACTTGCCCTAGCAACACCTTGTTGCAACCTGAACACCCTCCAAAACCAACAAAAACACACCCAGTATAAAACAAGAAACGTTCGAACCTTGAAAATTTTCGTAGCTTTCTCAAGACACGTAATCTTGTCTAAAGAAATCAACATGTGAAGACAACCACAATCCCACAGATTCATAAGCTCCTCTTGATAAAAAAACTAAGGTCAGTCACATGAAAAGTTCGTTTTAGAATTACTCAAAGTGTTTCTCAAAAGTCTGCACTTTTCATAGAGCCAAAGTACTGATATAAAAGAGATAATCGTTGTCATACTCAATCGATTAATTTTAAGTCCTAATCGATTGATTTCACTTAATTAGTGAAATCAGTTGATTGGTAGTCAATTCAATAGAATGATATGATCATCATATATCTTGTTTGGAGGAGACAATTAATTTATTAAAACTTTTTTTGAGCAGATTAAAAGAGTCTATTACATTTGTATGAACATAATTATAGTTTGTAGAAATCTAATTACGATTTGAATCACTTATAAGTCTTTTTCCATTGGTCTTCACTAAGTTTTCAAGTGCCTCATATGGATTTATCAAATCAACATTTCATGTATTCATCAAATAAACACTTTATGAACTCTCCATGGTAACAAAAGTCAAGCAGACATTAGACGAGTATAAAGTAAGCTAAACCATACAAGTATGATGACCAAACGAGTCAAGATGTGTTGACTAGACTACATAAGAAAGTTAACAAATCATCGATAATACATGAATTGAGTTTGATATGATAAATGAAATATGAATGTTGAAATTGAATATTGAATCAACAAGAAGAATATCAAGATCATAATATTGCAAATCGAGAATCGAAAGATCAACATTGATTGAAGAAATATTTGAATAAGATCAATACTGATTGAACAAGAATATTTGAAGAATATCTACTTTGATTAAAGTTTGTGAATACTGATATTATATTTGAAATCAATCACGAGAAAGGAATACTCCAAGAGAATATCCTGAAGATCACAACTACAATGGTGGTATATTTGAAGAAATTCAAATTGAAGAAATACAAGAAAGGAATGATTAGATAACTTGAGGAAGCAAATACTCTAAATGATATATCAAGACCTTCCAAATAAAGCAAGATGAAGACCTTCCAAATTATTCAATGTGCTTATAAATTATGAAAATAGAGCACAAACAAAATTGCAAAATACAAGAGGATTTAGAGAGAAAAGACACTAAGCTTATAGAGTCAATTCCATTGTTGAGTGAAATTGGGTTGAATGATAAACCATTGTAATATCCTTCACAAAGTGAAGTATACCATTTGAGCTTTATTTTATCTCTCTTATTTGAGAGTTGTTATTGTTATTTCAATTGAGAGTTCTCGATCTTAGGAGAAGATTTTAAATGATACTTGGAGAGGTTAAACTTGTTCTAACATGGAAAGGCTTATACTCATCATACTTGGAGAGATTGATACTAGTTGTAACTTGGACAGATTGATACTCATGCTAGTTAAGACATTTGATCTTAAGCAGGTTGCTTAAGAGATAGACATATCCTTAATATGTAAACTGAATCAGTATAAATTTGTGAGTGCAATCTCTTCCATATACTCTTAATTTCTTTATTTGATTATTGCCAAAAATGTTTAAAGGCTTAAATACTGATTTGGTCATAATATTTGTTCAATTTTTTCAATTAGGTTCTAATATTATTTTTTTTGTTCAATTTGATCATAATATTTATCAATTTCGTTCATTTTGTTCATTTTTTCTAACATTGTTAAAATAGTTAACAAATTATGAATAGTGCTACCACGTGTCATTTCGTGGTTTTTTTTTAATATTTTTTAATTTCTTTTAATTTTTTTTTAAATATGTCCAAGTGTCAAGCCAATATCATGTCAAATGTCAAGATCAGTTTTCTATATTCAATTTGATTTTGATATTTATTATTTTCATTTAATTTGGTACCAGTTTTTTTTTAAATTGAGCAATTTTGTCCCCCTCTAAATTGAGACCAAATTTAATTTTTATATAAATGTTATACTGATATTTTTATTAAAATTCACATTTTTATTAAATATTTTTAATTTATAGTTAGAGTTGGTTTAAAATTAAAATTAAAATTTTTAAAGTAGGCAATAAGACTATTAATTTGAAATTTTTAATGGTTAAAAATAATATAAAGTAATATAAATGATTAGTATTATGTTTTTGTGATTTTTAACTTCTTAAATTTTTCAACCAATTGTGTTATTCGTCACTTTTAAAATTTTAGTTCTAATTTTAAACCAACTTTAACCTTAAACAAAAAATATTTAATAAAAATGTGAATTTTAAAAAAGTATCAATATAACATCTGTATAAAAATTAGATTTGGTCTCAATTTAAAGAAGTACAAAATTACTCAATTTTTAAAAAAAAATTGGGAACAAATTAAACAAAAATTACGAATATCAGGACCAAATTGAATATAAAAAACTGATCATGATACATGGTTGATATTAGCTGGACACGTAGACATTTTTTTTAAAATAAAATAAAATTATAAAAATTAAAAATTAAAAAAATTAAAAATCAGGTGGCAATACTATTGAACGGTGTTGGTATAAAGAATCAAATTGAATAAAATTGACGAATATTATGATTAAATTGAAAAAAGAAATATTAGGACCAAATCGAGAAAACTGAACGAATATAAAAAACAAATCAGTATTTAAGTCATGTTTAACATGTCTACATACTCTATTCATCTCCCCTGATGAAATCTACCTTACACCAACACATTATTATTATTTTTATTATTTTATGAAATAAAATTTGTATCATCTTTAACAAACTTCAATCTAATTTATTTATTTTACCAAGCAAGCTTCCTTAAATATTTAATATAAAAGTTCAATTCTTTAATGAAATATAAAATTTATATTAAAAAACTTAATATGAGTAATTTTTTTTAAGGATATATTTTTATATAAGAGTGGTTCTCTTATTAATTTCAAAGATATATTTAGTATTTTAAGTTTTAAAATATTTTTGGAATGTTTTTCTGTATTTTTTCTTTTCTAAAGACTTATAAACACAATTTTATACATTATTACGAATTTTTTTCACTAAATATTTTAATGAATAATTCTAGCTTAATCTTCTGCATTCACTATTTTAGATTTATAGATGTTGAACACAATATTTTAACAAATTAAAGGAAAGGTTTTTTAAAAAGTAAAGCATGTATACTTGGTCGAAGATCTTTCAACAAATCCATCAAACATAAATATTTAATTTTAAATCTCTTTAAATAACTATATTCATACTCATAAAATAGTTTAAAAAAATATAACCCTTACACGGGTACAATACCATAACCAGTTATCACAAATGTGCGATCATCATCCTTTCTTCTTTCCCCAAACGTGGCACCATTTTGGCTTCGGTTTTTCATCACTCAGTTTCAAGACATCGCCTCAAACAACCTCTGTGTCTTCCAACATCATCGAATCCAACTACCAAGAAGCCCTTATGCAACATAACCAACTTTTCTAAACTCCAACAAACCACCTTATCTGTGTATCTTTTCCTTCTTCTTTATCTACAATGGTGGTAACTAAGGCATTGTTACCCCCTCCTCCACACCCTCTATGTTCCCTTCCAATTTCCACCAAAACCAGAGGCCTCACACTCCACCAAGTAGACCCTTTGGTGAGGTTCAAGTTTGATGAGAGAAAGCAAAGGAAACATGTGGCTCATGTGTCACTCCATGACCCTTTAGTTTCTTCTTCTGCTCTTGCCGATTTCTTCATCCACCAACACCAGCAAAACCCTTATAGTCTTGTATTGTTGGCTGATAGTGTGGGTTACTCTTTGGCTAGCTATTACACTTCTTTGGGTCTCTTTGTGATCTCTGTGCCTGGCCTTTGGTCCCTCATTAAACGTTCTGTTAAGTCTAAGGTAATTTCCATGTTTATTTGTTAGATTCTGTTTAAAAAATGCTAGCAAAACTCTCTTTTTCAATGCATTTCTTAATAGTTCTAATTTGTGTTAGTCCTTAGTTAACTGTTTTAGTCTCTAATATAGTTTCGCATGACCGAGGCTAATACAGATTAAGAAACATGTTTGTGGAAACACTAAATGACTAACTTTTTAAGTTTACAAACTAGAACATGAAACATGTACGAATGAAAGAATAAGATGAGTGATTAAACCAACCAAAAATTACAATTTTATACGTCTTATCATCTCATATTTGATAAACCCTGTTTCTGGGTTTGTTTAGTTTTCAATCAATTTTATTGCCACTAGCCCTTTTTCTGTCAGATTGTTCCCATTTTTTTTTTTGTTGCATTGACTATTTTGGTGTGTTTTGGTGGATGGGGAAATAGATTGTGCAGAAGACGTTTATAGGTGAAGGTGAAAAGAAGGCACCGAATCAGGTTGCTGGGGAGATTTTATCGTTTTTCACTCGTAACAACTTTGCAGTGACTGATAGAGGAGAGACAATCACGTATGTCACTGTCTCATTCTTGTATAGTCATGTTCTTGCTTGCTTTGGATTTTTCTTGGTACCTTCCTTTCTATCAATCTATAATTAGGACACAGAATGTATTGTTTAACTGTTCTTTGAAAAGAAAGGTCCTTTCATGAAAGGTTCTCACAGGAATAATGAGTATGCTTATCTGGGTCTTTTTTTATTTTGAATCCTCAAATTTGTTTTAGGGAAACTTAAGCATCCACGTTTGTTTCAAATAATAGAAAGAGTTTGTATTTTTACATACTAATCAATGAAATTCATCACAGGATTGACTTTTAGAATTGTTATTATGATAGTCAACAAACTTGTCATGTATGATAATGTGTGATTACGTATGATAAGTGTATTTTAAATCTCTTGGTAATCATATTCAATTCTGATGTGTTCTTACACACAAGAATTCACCTTTTCCAAGTTCACCATTGGAGCGGCCGGGTAGGAGGTGTTTGCTTAAATGGAAGAATAGTTCTTATGTAGGAATATGCTGTTACATTAAATAAATAACTTTATTGCTCAGAATAGTGTGGGATCAGTTTCTGTTCCCTTGATGATGATGCTCTATGTGAAACTATGGTGGGATTTTTTCATTTTCAAGAATCATGGTCCATTTTCCCTTGCAGGTTTGAAGGACAGATGGTTCCAAGCAGGGGTCAAGCAGCATTACTAACTTTCTGCACTTGCATCAGTTTGGCAAGTGTGGCCCTTGTGCTTACCATAACCTTCCCAGATATTGGCAACAACTGGTTTTGGATCACCCTCTTAAGTCCATTGGCGTAAGTGATTAAACTGAAAACATTACAGTTTCTTTCCCTTGTCATTATGGTTACTGTGTTTTTTGTTGTGAGGGAGATTTAGCTGAGAGTTTGCTGTTATTAATGCTGCAGAGGCGTTTATTACTGGACTCGGGCATCCAGAAAGGAGCAGATTAAAGTGAAACTAATAGTTGCAGATGATGGAAACTTATCAGAGATAATTGCCCAAGGTGATGATCAACAGGTCGAGCAAATGAGGAAGGAACTCAAATTCAGTGAAAAAGGAATGGTGTATGTTAAAGGCGTTTTTGAAAGATGACCTCTATTTCTTCAGGCAGTAGTAGAATCAGAATGCTAAAGAATGTTGAGATCAATTTTATTCTGTATTTGACAATAGCTAACAATCAAAATCATATGAAAATTTTTATACATGATGCAAAATTTAATATTCCTGAACTTGTCACATGCTAAGCAAAAAGCCTGGCGATTATTGATACAAGTATCGCCAAAAGGTAACAGTTACATTTCCAAGTTACACAAACCAATGGCCAAACAGACTCAACAAGTTCTTTAAGGTAATAAGGCACATTGTAACTTACTCAACCCAATTTGTAAACTCATCTCATTTGTATGCAGAACAAACATTTTCAACCAATCAATAACTTGTTCTCATCCAAGAAGGAATAGGTAGGAACCTCTAGATTGTATGGTGCTGGTCCCTTCCTAATTCTGCCTGAAATATCATAATGTGATCCATGGCATGGGCAAAACCACCCACCAAAATCACCAGCATTTGGCAATGGAATGCAGCCCAAATGTGTGCAAACCCCAACCACAATGAGCCATTCTGGGTCCTTCACTCTCTCTGCATCCTGTTGGGGATCACGAAGAGATAGAACATCAACACTGTTTGCCAGCTTGATATCGTCCTCTGTCCGGCGCCTGATGAACACCGGCTTTCCTCGCCACTTTACGGTCACCGTGGCGCCAGGCTCAATGCTGGAGAGATCAACCTCGAGTGAAGCCAGAGCAAGAACATCCTTACTAGCAGACATGCTAAGCACAAACTTGAGGACTAGGAGACGGACCAGAGAGGCATAAGCAAACCTACCACCTGTAAGGACGAAGTAAGCAAATGCCCTCTTGCTAGGGTCACCAGGGGGAAACCTTTCATGGTTGTGCTCATCATAAACAATAGTAGAAGTAGGGTTCTTAACAGCAGCAACAGTTGCTGGAATCTCAGGAATAATGCTGTCTTTTTGTGTGTAGCTCAGTGATTCAGTAGTAAAACCTATACAAAATCAAATTCCATCAGTTAATTCATAATTCAGTTCCTTTAGTAAGAAAAAAATAACGAATTAAATACATTTGTAGACATCACAATAGGGGAATCGCTAGCTTTTAGTTCCTAAACAAGAATTATATCTTATGCAAATGTGTCAAGTGTGGTTCCTTCATCTTTACACATGAAATATATTATTTCAGTAAACCAGAGACCAAATCAAACAATTTTTTAGACTATAAACTTATTTAACCCAAAAGAATTTGTGTATGAATAACCGGACAAAAGGTATGGTTCAACCTAGTTGAAAAATCCAATTACAAAGACTAGGCAGAGGCACAACTCGCGTTGCAAAACTATTTTACGTTATGGATCACGTTTTTGACTACCATGGTTGTGCCTCTACCACTCTCTCTTCTGTTTTTTCCACCCAAACTCTGCTTAGCCACAATTTTTCCAAACTGTTCACTACCGCTCGCTCTCTTCTCTATTTTTTTTCCAATTTGTAAGATCTTTCGATTCATGTTACGATCTTCCGAATTACGATTTATATTTTCCTTTCCGATCTTGAGTAAGATCTCGATTTTGACTACCATGGGCACAACTAAAAACCATGTGCCAAAGTAAAACAACAAGCAAAACTATTTCCTCCTTTTCATTAGTATACTATAGACAATGAAGAGAAACACCAGCAACACTCTTTTTCATTAGCTATCACAGTCACTTTTTATTTAGACCATGTTTAGGTTAACTTCTCAATAAGAACTTGCAGAAGAAAAAGAAGAAAAATAAAAGCTTATATATATGCACAAGTTAAAAATTAAAACTTGGATAAACTATATAAATATGGAAAATATTCACCAAAGAAGCCCCTAATTAGTTTCCCCAATAATTTTGCAGTTTCTAATATAATTCAACCAATACAAAATATAAAATATGAGTTTGTAATTAGCCACAATGTTAGGGGGTTGTGTGACCAGAATTGCGTGCAGCACCACATCAACTATACCAGAGATTCTTATTTCTTTTTTTAAGTTAAAATTAACTTATAAAAGATAGAAAAAAAAATCCAAATTTGTAGAAGCTACACTAGAGAATTTTCTTCAAATTAGTTTAAATATAAACTAAGTCAACATAAACAATCAAAATGTATAGAAGCTAAAACAGAAAACTTTACGCAAATTCGCTTAGACATAAACTAATTGACATTAAATCATGTTTTTGTCACTTCACAGTGGTTTGGGCAACAATGATTAAAATTAAGTGAAATAGAAATAATTTGGAAACACTAGAGAGAGAGAGAGACAGAGAGGGAAATGGGAACCTCTGAAGGGAAGAAGGAAATTGGTGAGGTGAGAGGAAGGGAGGGATCTGGGGTCATGAACGACGACGTTTGGGGAGAGGAAAGCGGAAGCAGCGTGGTAGGGTCGGAAGCAGGGAGAGGAGAGAGAAGAGAGTCTCTTAGATGCAAGCCTCAACATGTTGTTCTTCCTTCTTCTTCTTCTTCTTCGCGTTGTTGTTCCTCTTCTGAGACTTTTGTGTTTGTTGCAGAAAATTGGAAGTGGTAAAGTTGGAGTTGTTGAAAGAATTGGAGTGTGTCTCTGAACGTGGATTTTCCAATTAAGAAGGAGAAGGAAAAGTCAGAACCGCTCCTTCAATGTCGGCTTCTTGCTTATTTTTATTTTCTATGTCTAATTTTGACAGAAATAGAATGCTGCATTCGGGTTTTTTTTTTTTATCTTTTTGGGCCTAAACCCAGGCTTCCACTTCTTTAATTAATTAAGTTGGGTTTTTTTTTCTTCTTTCTGAACGCCATCGTCATTGCATTTATCTTCTTCAATTGGGAGGAAGAAGAAAAGAGAACTCGTTTTGGGAGTTATCATTTACATTTTGGAAAACTTGTATTGGAAACTTTCTTTTACAAAGATTTAAAAAAAAAACATATGGTATGCTTGCTTACCCTCAAGATATTATGAAACATCTTCAAAATATTTACCATTGATATCTTATAAAATAATAACCTATATTCAATTATATCACTCTGATATCAAAATAACAATTTATTATCAAATAGCTCCAAAATATTATGATATAATAATTAATTATTTTCAAGTAACATAATTTGATTAAATACAAATATATATATATATATATATAATTATTTTATTCTTGTATACTCACTTATCCTCTCTTATTGACTTGAGCGTCGAGAGTCTTTGCAAGTAGGTCTCTCTCTTGTAGTGATTCAAAGTTTAGCAATAAGGTCAACCCACCTGAGAGTGTATTCGGCAAAATCTGGTTAGAACATTTAGCATTCACTATGGGACCAGGTAAAACTTTATCTTGCCTCTATATTTTATACTATAATTACCTTGTGTAAAGAGAATTCATTACTAATGGGCATTTATGGTCAAAATTTTGTAATGTCTTTAATACCACTTCATTAGAGGTTATGCAGCTACCAACATCAATCAAAGACCGCAAGCAATGCCTTTAGGTGAAGATAGCAACATTACACAAGAGGATTCGAAAGAGATTGATTTAGATCCTTAGCCAGAAATTAAAAAGACTCAACCAAAGTACCAAAAGCCTACACTTAGAATTTAAATCAGGAAACATGGTAATGCCACCGACATAAGCAAATTATTTCTAAGACAAGAAATAAGTAGAATCTTAAAACATGACAATGATTAGAAAGATGATCGACAATTATACCATGTAACTCCAAATTGGATGATTTCGACTAATAATTATTTAATGCATGATGTTTCATCAAATCATAAGTCCAAAGCATGAAGAATTTAAGGACAACCATCCTTTTACATTGTAAAGAGTAATGAAAGGTGCTTGAGGCTGACACAAGTCAATTACGTATCGGCTGAGCCTCATGAAAGAATGCACTCGGAAGCAAGATGCAAGATTGAGTAGAATCTTGTACAAGAAGTACGAGAAGAGGCCCGTGGCATAAGAAATACCTCAAAAGCAAGATATGTGGTGAAGCTAAACTTTATACAAGAAGTACAAGAAGAGTCACGTGGCATGAAAAATACCTCAAAAGTAGCACGACATTATAGTACAAAAGTATTCCAAAGAGCTGACCTATTTTGGAGAAAGCTCAGGAAACTCGGTAAATCCGAGCCCAAGTGTCAAACCATGGACTTACTTGAAAAACACTCCAAGTACCTTATAAGAGTCTGACCATGGACCTACTTGGAAAACACTATAAGTACCTTAGGAGTGTCCAACCATGGACTTACTTGGAAAACACTTAAAGTACTTTACAAGTGTCTGACCATATACCTAATAGGAAAACACTCCAAGAATCTTACTAGTGTCCAACCACAAACTTACTTGGAAAACTCGAAGTACTTATTAGTGTTTGACCATGAACTTACTTAGAAAATAGTTCAAGTACCTTACAAGTGTCCAACTATGGACTTACTAAAAAAAAATACTCAAGTACGTTAAAAGTGTCTGACTATAAACTTACTTGGAAAAACTCCAAGTATCTTATAAGCATCCAATCATGTGACTTACTTCTAAACATCCAAGTACCTTATGAAGTGTCCAATCATGTGACTTACTTGGAAACATCCAAGTACCTTATCAATGTCCAATTATGTACACTTTTTTCTTAGTTTGGACCCCCCCCCCCTAAATTGGATTTTTTTTTTAGAACAAGGTTGGGGCATATTCTTCTAAGTTCGGATGCAACCAACATCCGCAAGCTACAACTAATGGAGAATGATAAAACTCTTTCATCCATTAAACTGATCCACCTGCATTTGATTTTCAGCTTTTGAGCTGAAGGGCTTATGTACATACCCCTAAGATATTATGAAATATTTCAACGATATTTACGATTAATATCTTATGACATAATAACTTATTATCATATTTTGTTATATCTCTATGATATAATAATCGATTATATAATATCTTCAAAATATAATACTTGATTATCTTCATGTAACAAAATTTGTTTAATATATTTGTTTACTTATGATCTAGAAAGTTTATAAATACATGTCATCACAAGAAGTATAATAATCTCATAATTAATTTACTCTCATATATTTATTTATTATCTCTTACTAACTTGAATGTCGAAAAGTCTTTGCAAATAAACCTTTTCTTGTAATAATTCAAAGCTCGGTTATATATCAGCAATAACGTTAGCACACCTCATAAACTATTCGGTTAAATATGGTAAGAAACATGTTCAATTTAGAAAGTATCATACATATTTTAGAAAAGGAAAATGATAAACTGACTCCTAAAAGTTACTACTTTTTTTACTCCCTTACGTGTCACTAGCAGGTGGAATTTTGAAAAGAATTTTGATTTATTATTTTAATTGTTGATGTGGCATTGAATACGCGTTGAAACTTAAATCGGGAGAAAAAAAGGGACTAGGTTTTGAGTTTATTTCGTGTGTCTTGCTCAGAGAAAATTGTTCCTGCCTCTCACCATCATCTTTTGATACACACAATTAGAACCGAGACTCGGAGAAAAAGAAGTGACTAGGGTTTCATTAGAAAGAAAATGGCTTTTGGGTTTGCTTCGTCTCTCTTACTCGGAGTAAATTGCTCCCCCCTTTCGCTCATCGTCGTAGATCGTCGGACTGTCGTCGCT
>Ga0214542_1006555_pt1 | contig 21119 bp, 10 predicted proteins | sample CNSS1metaG_FD_160096 | JGI IMG/M metagenome (GOLD analysis project Ga0214542, IMG submission 160096) | Root nodule microbial communities from cowpea collected in UCLA plant growth center, Los Angeles, California, USA - CNSS1 | ecosystem: Host-associated > Plants > Roots > Nodule | place: USA...
ATATATAAACATTATTTTATAAATATTTAATATATGCTATGTTAATTAAATATTTTTATGAAAAATGAAACATTTTTTTAAAATATATTTAACATTTTTTTAGTTTTTGTAATATAATTATTGTGACTTTTTTTTAATTTTGTCACTATTATAAATAGTAATTATGACAAATAAAAAGTTAGTCACAAATAAAATATATATAGTGATAAAATTTATATTTGTCACTATATTTTTGTCACAAAAACTCATATTTATTGTAGTGAATATATGCTTTTCCAATTAAAGTTAGTGTTTGAATTTTCATGCTTCATGCTTGACGTGAATTATTCCCATGCTTATATTTTTGAATCTTGAGGTGTTGGGAAATATCTTTAGAATCTAAACTTGAAATTAAATACATAATGGATGTTTGTATCTATGAATAAAATTTGGTTCATTAGTAATCTTAGACTTTTGAAACTAATGTATGATTTCACTTGTTGAGGATTGAATGGATTGAAACTTAATGAGTGATCATAGGCTAAAAGGCTATAGGAATAGGATTTGAGTATTATTGTGAACTAATTTTAACACAAATATGGAATTGAGATAATTTATAACGCATGAGAATGAAGTGGTTGAAGTATAATATTGACAAATTGTAAATTCACTATATTAAATTCTTGTTGCACACCAACTTTTGATAAAAATACAAAAATAGTTTTTATTGTGTTTTTGCGATATTTGTTGTTTAATTGAGTTGTGAATAAAAGAGTTGTCATATATTGCACGAGTCACTTAAGTGAGAACGATAAAATACTTATTACTTGCTATGTTACGACTGATGCACTTACCATGTTGATTTTGTGACTAACAATCATCGAAGATTTACAACGAATATATTAGTCTCTGTAGTACCAACATGTGTTAAATGTGTCGGTAAAGTTTCTCGATAACCATTTTACCAAAATAATATGACTTTATTGATGGATTTTAACCATTGATAATTTTGTTTTTCTCACCGTAATTATATTTAACATACTTTTGTCATTTAAGTGTTTTTATTTTGAGTTGAATACAATTATTACTCTATATATATTAAGACTTTTTTTTAAATCACATGTAATGATTTTTGGTGATATAAACATTCATACTTTATATATATATATATATATATATATATATATATATATATATATATATATATATATATATAATTTTATGATTTTATCTTACTTTATTGTGATTTTATTTCGAAATTTAATTTACTTTTTATAGTAGTTGACTATTATTTTATTAATTCCTTAATTATCGAACTATATTATTACAGTATATTTCAACACTACGAAAAAATATTTTTATTTGAACATTTAGTTAAGACGAAAAGAATACCACACTTGTACTATTTTATTTCACTAGTAAAGATTCCTCGACAGAAAATTAAAAATAAGTTTTGGTAAAAAATAAAATTGTTATATTTAATCTATTATTACAAACAAGTTGTTAAGGAAATACAAGTTTTGTAATGCATAAACTTTATTTAGTTTTATATTTTGGGTATCTATCTCTATCTGCAATGTTTTTGTTGGAATAAAAATGTTAGCGAAGATCCAGGTACATCCTACGGCCACAACTTACCTAAGAAAATAAGTTAGCTTTAATAATGGATTATAACAATGCATTGCAATTTCTGCATTTAATCAACACATTAATAATTGATCTTTACAAAACAGGGAAAAAAGTAAATTTAATAATAGAAACTATTTACAAACAAAGCTAAGGAATTTTATTTATTTAGTACTTGATACATTTAACTAAAAACACCACAGAGCTCTTTAATAATAGAAACTATTTAATTAAGTTTGAAGTCTTTAATAAATTTGAAAATATTTAATTAAATTCTTGTTACATTTTTATGGGTTATTTAGTATTTAAAAAAATATGTATATTTTCAATTTAATTTTTGCGTTTAATTTTTATGTGATAAAAATTGTTACAATTGTGATAGTTAAAATATAAAATTATAAAATTGTATCTGACAACAATTAAGTGAAATAACGAGACATCAATTATATTATCTGATTAACAAAAATTTAAATAACAAGATTGAAAAATACAAACTTTAATAGTGCATGAACTGTACAAATTTCATAAAGACCCTAATAAAATTTTTAAAATTTGAGAAGTTAAAACTTATCAAACGTAGAAAGTGTAATACCTCAATTTGGATGTAAGAAAAATTATAAAATGAACAATTTTAAGGGAAAACGATTATGTCAAAACATACTTAAGTAAAAAAATTACACTTTAATTATAAGTTTTTAGAACTCAAAACATCCTTTTGTTTTGAACTTTTCAAATAACAACACAATTTCATAATAAAAAAAAGACTAATTTTCTTAATTCATCCTATTTTCTCGTCAATCTACTTACGTCAGAAATATCTACATCATTACTTACTTCTTTGGTCCGGTATAACACCTACATCATACTATCATCACACTCGACAAAACAAATAAATAGAAAGTTAAGACTTATTAATCCTATTAAACCTAAAAGCAAAATAAAATCAAATTATTATACAAGTTTCATACCATCTTTTAAACCGGCCCTATTTTTTTTTTTTATTTTTATCTACAAATCAAATTACCAACAAATATATATACTCCAATGCACATCATTCATTTATTTCCTTAGAGCACTGATCAAATTAATTACAAATTATAATCTAAACTGATTTTATTGTCAATAATTCTCACTTAAAGCACACATGATCTAATCTAATATACACACAAATGTAAATATAAAATTAACATTGGCTGAAAGGATTTTTTATAAAGTAAAAAGTAATATTTGACATTTATAATGAATATAAAGCTATTTTTTTAAAAATAATACCCACATAATACATGGCATCATCAACATAGGACACATCATTATTTTATCTCTAAGAGTATAAAGAGCTCAGTTTTTAAAGTAACAATAAAATATCAAACAAATATTTATATTTATAATGTCCCTTCTATTCCTAAACTCATTACATTAGTTGAATTTGAGGAATTTTACTTTCAAAAATTCCGAGGGAGTAAAAAAAATTTGAGACAAATACCAGTAAGAATATTTTTACCAAAAAAAATTACACCAGATAACTAGCAATAATAGTAGATGAGAGAGAGAGAAACTCGCCACATTGTGATGTGCTTTTCGACAATTACAAAGTCCCTCGACAATTCCAAAGTCACAAGTTAAACTCTCAGTGGCCTGCAGCCGCTATACACAACACAAGTTTTCTCATCCTCCAAACCTCAAACTCTGTTCTCTCTATAACATTGTCTCTGCTCATTTCCATTCCTCACATTGGCCCTTTTATCACATATCAGGTAACCCCCACCTTCCCCTTCAGGCCTTTATGCCATGTTTGTTAAAGCACTCGACTTTCGTGGTAAAATGTTTGTGGGGTTTTAGTGAGAAGTGCAGATTTAGTTACTATGCTTAAGAATGTTGCTGGGTTTTTCTTGATCGGCAAAATATGAGCTAAAGTTTTGTTCTTTTTGTGGATTCTGGGTGCATTTTGCTGCATTGTGTGCTGGACCTAGCCTTTTGTGCTCACTGGTCAGTAACTATTTTGTGAAAACTGGAGATTTTAGATGTGATTTGACTAAATGACTGATAGATTGGTAAACACCTCAGGATTTGTGTATTTCTCCTGTGGTTTTCCTTTTTTAAATGCATAATTGTTCGAGGATGTCAGATTGCTGGTTTTATGGGAGTGTCCTTGTAAAGGGATTTAGCAGTCGTAAGTCATGTTTTGAAAATATTTTTTATAGGTTGGTTGAATAATTTTCTAGTATTTATTCCTTTTGGACTCGTAAGTATTTGCTAAGTCTTTTAATTTAATGTCCACGTCCCTTTTGAAGCCGCTGGTTTCATTTGAATTAGAATGTTTTGTTCTCTTGTTGGAGATGACGTTAATTTGTTGGATTTGTGTTTTTGTGCTTGTTAAAATATATGAAGGGTATTTTTCAGCTACGAAGAATTCAGAGGAGTTATGGAGGTCCAATGAATATTATTTTGTATATTTATTCTTGACTACTTTCATACTTTGAGATTAATGTAATCTGAAGTGATACCTACTCTTTATATGATAATTTCTGTTCAAACATGAAAGTTTTGGACTTTATTACGACTTTAACACAATAATAATAATCATGTGGACTTTGTCAATCGTCTAAACTTTATTCTGTAATCAATCTGTTGATGACTAGAACCCACTGTTTTTCTATGTCACATTTAAATATAAGATCCGAAGAATAAGAAATCAGTTATGTCTAATCTCTAGTGACTTTTAAGCTATAGATGCCTGTTTTCTTTTGTAGATTTGGGGCCCCTTCTGCCATACTGCACACATTGAAGATGGCGACAACACCATTTTCTGGTTTGCAATTTGCAATGTCAAGATCATGCATTCCATCATCACAGAAGATTGCAGATGCAAGTGCTTTGGTTCTTGGTGGCAAGTCCAAGATTGAATCATGGAATAAACTTGCAAGTGCATGTAATGTTGCCTCAGTGCAACCTCTCCAGCGGGGCTTCACTTCATCGTCCATGAAATCTGTCAAAAGTGTCACAAAGGCTACATCTGAGTCTAGTGCAGAAAGTGCTGTCTCAGGATTGCCAATTAATCTGAAAGGTATCGTTCACTTGCTCTGATGCTCTTTGTTAATATTAATTTTTATTTACATGTCTCAATGATGTTTAACTAGAGTTTAGGCAACATGTTAAATTTCTAACTATTTAACCTGCTCATTCTATGTTTACTACAATTATTTCAAGGTATACTGAGCCTCTGATTAATATACAAGTCAACATAACCTGTTTCCTCGAAGCTACTTTAGAATTTTGTAATTTGAGTGATTATCTTTTTTATATATATGGGTTTTTCTATCATGGTGTATGAAAGTTATTATAGCTTTACTGAAAATGGCAATATATGCATAGGTAAAAGGGCTTTCATTGCTGGTGTTGCTGATGACAATGGATACGGATGGGCAATTGCAAAATCTCTTGCTGCAGCAGGAGCTGAAATTCTTGTCGGCACATGGGTTCCTGTAAGTTATTTGTTTTTGGGATAAAAAAGTGGTTACTTATTAGTTGTTATACAAATTCACTAGGTTCTGTCTGCTGACTTTTGGAACAACACCTCCTCCCCTCTAATGCATATGTTTTCCACCAGTCCAATTATGTTGAATCATTTACTAACTGTAAATAATTTCTACAGGCTCTGAATATTTTTGAGTCCAGCCTACGGCGTGGAAAGTTTGACGAGTCACGCGTGTATGGCTTTCAATACTGTTACTGATTTTGTCTGTTAGACTATGCAATGCTCTGCTAATACAAAACTATTTTTTTCCAGATTACCAGACGGATCAATGATGGAGATTACCAAAGTTTATCCATTGGATGCAGTTTTTGACAATCTCGATGAAGTGCCAGAAGATGTAAAAAAGAAAAGCCTAGGTTTTTTCTTGTTTTTCACGTCAGAATTTATATCCTCATGCTTTCTTTGTTTTTTTTTGGAAATTTTTACAGATAAAAACAAACAAGCGGTACGCAGGATCCACTAAATGGACTGTTCAGGTATACACTAAATTTTACATGGTTAAAATGGTCTTATGGTTGCCATCTTGGATAAAGTTGTTGAATGATATACTTTTGGAAAAAAAAAACTGGAATTTAGGGCTGAAAATTATGATTGCTTATTTTTATGCTTAAAATTCATTTCAGTAGACTTTTGTAGCCTTTACTAATCTGTTGTCACATGCTGTAGCGTGTATGACATCTTTAGTCAAGAAGAACACCCCTCTCCCCCACCAAATAGAAGCTTAGAAACATTTTTTCTTTGTTTTCATCTCTATGACAAAAAAGGCTAAATTAAGAATGTATTTTAATTTACCCTTACTCTTGCACATTTTGGTTGTTTTTCTTCTTTCCTTTCTTGTAAATGTGAACACATGATTTTCTTATACATCTTAAATAGTATTTCAAAACTAGAGCTTGACATGTTTGATATAAGATTATTAAGTTTTAACCAATATGTTTCATGCCTTGTTTGACTTTATGAACAAATAACAGTTATGGCGACCATGTTTCCCTTTATTTTTGAGTACGAATTTTGCATAGGCCATTCAACTACTATTCTTACATCGTATGCTTTGTATTACAAAATGTCTTAAGCTAAAGCCGCATCACTTTTATATTCTACATGAAGGAAATGATTCTTTACCGATGTCTTTTCATTTGGCTAGTTAAGCTTATGATACTTTTGTCCTGGGGAGTTGAACGACCCTGGCATTCAATGAAATATTTAAGCCAAGTGGTATTTTTGGATAATATTATGAACTGTGCCTCGAATTGTCCTCCTGATTCCTGTTTGACAGAATTTGTGACCTTTGATACATCGGTTGTTTATTGCTATACTTTTCAGGAAGTTGCTGAATCTGTTAAAGAAGACTTTGGCAGCATAGATATCCTTGTGCACTCACTTGCCAACGGACCAGAGGTACAATAGATACGTTAATAAGCTTCAAAGTTCCTTTTTGCATCTGGCATCTAGCTTTAGTAAGATGTTAACTTTGATATAGGTGACAAAACCATTGTTGGAGACATCTCGGAATGGATATCTTGCTGCAATATCTGCATCTAGCTACTCCTATGTCTCTTTACTAAAGCATTTTCTTCCAATTCTGAACACAGGTATGTCTCCTATCTTACATGGCTTGCATTGTATTACTTCCTACTTTCACCTATATCATTTTATCTTTTACTTTTATGATTTTGTTTTAGGTGGCTCTTCAATCTCTCTGACATACATTGCTTCTGAAAGGATCATTCCTGGGTATGTTGTTGATCATGTTATAGAAAGTACTTATCGTTCTTGGATTCATAATTTTAGACCCGCAATATTCACTATCTATATACCGGTACAGATATGGTGGTGGTATGAGTTCTGCAAAAGCTGCGCTGGAGAGTGATACCCGAGTAAGTTTCCTCCCCCCAATTCTCCATTTCGTGGACTGACTCAGTTGTGCTTCGATGCTTCTTATTCTTCTTCTCCTCCTCTCTCTCTATTTACATCATATTTCATATCTTTTCAGGTTCTTGCTTTTGAAGCAGGAAGAAAGCGCAGAATTAGAGTCAATACTATATCTGCTGGTAAACTCTCTCTTTTCCAATTTCGGGAATGTTCATTCTGTCTTGCTAAAGATTTCATAATGGGGAAGACTTGGTGGGGACCCATGTGTGCCGTGCTTGGTCTGTGACATTTTTCACAAGTGGGCATAGCATAGTCCTAAAATTTTGTTCTTTTATACCATGCGGATGCAAGAATCTACCAATTACATTGGTTGGGTATCTTATATTTGTTAAACAAATGCCAGACCATCTCTTTTGTTATGTATTGGTAATTAAAAATGAGCTGTTCATCTGGGCACCTATGTTTGGACTTGGTTTGAATTTCCACACCAAGATTTTACGCTCTGTTATATTTAATGCTGGCTCTAGTCAACTGTGTCCTTGACTGCCACCAAAATGATGCCAAATAGTTGAGTGGCACTTTATTCTATTATGTCAACACTTTCTATATAATTAACACAAATTAAGTCTTACCCACAATAGAATAACCTTGTAGTTCCATTTAGATTACGTGTTTTTTTGCTATTTCATGGTTCTCTCACCTACTTGCGTATAATTCCATCTCTGAAGTTAACAAATTTCCTTCACTGTCTGTTTATATGTTCACTGAATTTAGTTTTTGTGATTAACATGTTGACACTGTATTTTTTTTTCCCTAGGTCCACTGAGAAGTCGGGCTGCAAAGGCTATTGGATTCATTGATATGATGATTGATTATTCATTAGCCAATGCACCTCTACAGAAAGAACTATCGGCAGGTAACACTTTCTTCAGAATGATTCCTTGTAATGTAAAACTTCCAGTTTCAATCTGTGATCATATGCTCAACTGAGTTGAATTTTGTGTTCTTACAGAGGAGGTGGGCAACGCAGCTGCCTTCTTAGCATCACCTTTGGCATCTGCTATCACTGGTACTGTTCTGTATGTTGACAATGGTCTGAATGCTATGGGTGTTGGAGTTGACAGTCCAATATTTAAAGATCTTGACATTCCCAAAGACCAGCATTAAGTGGCAGAAACCCCACAAAAGCTAGTATCACCGGAATAAGCATAGGCATTGGCGATTTTTTCTTTTTTCTTTTTTGCAATCAAACAGTAGGATTCAGGGTTGAGCATTTGCTTTGCAATTTGTAGGCTTGTTTTTGGAGTTTTTCCCTTACGGCTTTTAAACCTTTCTTTTGGCACTATGCTAAAAAATGCAGGTCATATGAATATTAATGTAAGAATCATTATGTGGTCTATGCTCATCAGAATTAAAATATAAACTTGCAACAAAAATGTACTCTTGCGAGTTGTGACATTACAGAGAGTACCTTAGCTAACATTTGCTCTTGCACATGACAATGATTGGCATGACATGAAAAGTTTGCATGCACCTTAATACCATAATACAAGCTCGTATATAATTTTTTGGACTCGTTGGTAACTTTTCATACATTGATTGTTTGTAGGATCAAATAGGGAGGTTTCATAAACTGATATTACAATTAAGTGTGGACAGTAAGGTATGAACTGGGTTGATAAATTGATAATACAAAATTACAATCGTGGAGAGACAAGTTTAACTGTCAAATTTGTGGAAGAAGTGTTCCCTTTGTGAGGTGGTCTCTAAAAATGATCATTGGAAGCTTTTAATGGAAACTTTAGCTTGGGGTCCGCCTTGAACATATACAAATATACACTCAGAGCCAGGATTCAAGACCTTCTGCCATTGGGGAAGTTCATAGGTGTCCTTTTCTTCTGTTGAAGAGAGACCCCATAAAGAGCCTGTGAGGTCCTTAACCACCAACTTAAGATCTGAGATTGGCTTCGAAGAAGTATTCTTGATTATGACCCTGTGACGGTAGTAGGTTGCACCTCCAACAGTCCATGAGCTACTTATTGAGTGAAGAAATTGCACGGGGCAACCTGCAACACAACCTTATCATTCATTAGCCAGTGATAGCAAAAATAAAATTTGGAAAGCAGCGATCATTAGATTTAGATACCTTCTGATGTTTTAGATGCTGTTTCTTTTCCTGCATATGTGCCTATCAAGCCAACAGATGTTAGTTAACGGTGCAATGACAGCCAGAGCAGAAGTTTTCTAAATTAAAACAAGGTTAAGACTCTTTTTTCAACTTTACTAGTTTAGTTTACTGTATGCATGTTGGGAAACCAAAGTCAGAAATAATGTTACATAATGTAAAAGCTAAAACTATTAGCTTCTGAGTAAACATGAAAAATCACCAAATGAACGTGGAACCAAACAAGTTCTATATACTATAGTACTCACTCGGTGTTTTTTGCTGAGGCACTTGTGATTCATCTTGGTTGTAACCTGTGACATATAAGAGAAAAGTGATGATGATTCATAGTGTACGAGAAAGACAACAGAGCATAGAAGTTTAGAATAGCGATTATCCCTCACATCTGGACGTGGAACTAAACAAGTTCTATGATACTCACTTTGTGTTTTTTGTTGGGTTACTGGTGATTCATTATGGTTGTAACCTGTGACAAGAGAAAAGTGATTGAGGATTCATACCGGAAGAGAAAAAAACAACAGGGCAGATTAGTGTGTGAGGGATGAAGATTATTTCTCACCTTCACCTATATTACCATACAAACTCTGCAGTTTAGCAAAGATGCCCACAAGAGGAGCAGAACCTGAAAGTGTAGGCTCAGTTTGTTCATAATTGGATCTGTCATCGGAGAAGCCATCATTTTTATCAGGACCACCCACGAGGGCACCACAGATGACATTAGGATTTGACTCAGCACGGTTATACCACAGCTCAAATCCTTGAGTGCAGCCAACCTCACTGTGAAGAGAAAAGATTGAAGCAATGGAAGCGCCCCTGTGGTGAACATGAAGAGGATATTTTGCTCCATATCCAACCAAGTAGCTCGTATCCGCAGGGTTATTACCAAGGATATAATCAGCCTGTGTCAATCAAAATTCACAGTTTCAGTTTATTAATTAAACCACGCATTAAATCATGATGAGAAAAACTTTTATTAGATGCATTTTCTTAGGTGTCTTCGGTGCTACTCAATTAAAATTGGAGTTTCACTGGAGTGACTAGTAGTAATCTTTTATACAAACCTTTATTATGCAGAATTCGGAGACTCAGCAGAATTTTTGTTAGATAACATCAAACTAAAGATTTTTATGCAGGGCAGATTACAATTTACAAAAGATACCTGAGACTTAACAAAGTTGAGGAGCTCCTGAGGCTGAGTTTGTCCATCTGGACAGTTGAGATTTGCTTTTGTTGCTGAGAGGTAATTAGAGTAAACAGCTAAAAGGAATGTAGCAGAAGAAACATACTGCATGTTGTTCCATTCACGCACGTATAGTAAGCCACCTGATAAGCAAGAAATAAAATGAAATGATTGTAGTTTTCCATGAATGTTCTTTTGAATCCATTTGAGAAAAGGAGTTTAAGAGGCTTTTGAATTAGTTTTCTACATTTGCATCTAACCTGGTGTTTTCTGGGCATTGTAACCATCATTCTTTTGCAAGCAGGCACATGAAAAATAATCTGCCTTGGCCTGGTATTGCTTTAGTGTATCAGCATAAGGACCAGCTTTCCCTTCCAGTAATATCTGCAAATTAGGTAAGTTGGTGAAATGATACTACATAGTTCTGTAAAGATCATCTTATAATAAATTATCTTCAAATATAGCCATTATACTTTCAGAACATGAAATTGATTTAAATTAAGTGGCTAGGAAGCAGGGATTATGTTTTGGTCACAAATAATTTACCTTTGTTAGGAGGATCTGCACACCAGCATATTTGTTGTCCCAAGAGAACTCTTTCATTGCCCAGCCAGTTCCACCCATGTACACACCATTGTCCACCACATACTTTAGGTAGTATTCATCTCCAGTTGCCAGGTGTAGCCACGTGGCAGCCCATAATAATTCATCCTATACAGCAGCAGCAGCAGAGTCAGGCTTTTTATTTGATAATGGATACTGATGAAAGTAAAAGCAGAATAGAGAAATGTTAACTCACTGAGTAACCGGAAGAAGTGTAGAATTGCTGAGCACTTGAAATAGAGTCATCATAGAGACCTCTGAACCTGTCTGCGAATGTGAACAGCTGCAGCAGATTCAACATTATCAATAACAAGTTAACAAATCCATTAACTTTAAGCTATTAAGAGGTTTTCTGTAAATATACCGTACTTAGCCTTAATCATTAAGGGAATGGAATACCATGTGTTTTGAGATTTGCTGTCCTTATTTTTAAATAGAATTAAATATATTTTTAGTTCCTAAACTTTAACATAATTGAAATTTGTCCTTATCTTAAACTTTGATACAATACAATTTGATCATCAAACGTTAAAAATGAATGAATATAATCTTTTTAATCCAATTGTGTTAAATATTTTTGAAGTGTCGAGCGACATTTTGGACTGACGTTTAAGTTGTTTATGCAGTTTGTAAAAGATGGGACTGACACATTTTAACTCAAATGTCAGTTTGGAACACCGTTTGTACATAAAAAAAATTGATGTCATTTAGTTAACAAGATTATATCTATTCACTTTTAAAATTTGGAAACTAAAATGTATCAAAATTTCGAATATCAAAGAATTTTAGGGACTAACATTTATCCCTTTTAAATATTACACCAAAACTCATTGTCCTTTCAATGTCATGTGTTGCTTTTAAGTGCTGTAAGTGATTTTTAACCAGTAGTTGTAAATCCTCACCTGTTTTGCATGAACCAGCAGAAGACCAGAGTAAGATGAATTGTAGGGCCTGAAAGCTAAAGCTGCTGCAGCCAATGCAGCTGCAGTTTCACCTGCCAGATCAGAACCAGGGTGTTGTTCATCAATTTTGTAAGCACCTCTTGATGTAGTCATGTCTTCAGCACGCTCCCAGCAGTAATGATCAGAAACTCCATCTCCCACCTGAAATTTGTCCCGACAAAGCAACATCTTATATACTTAAACTTTTGAAGAAGTCACATGAAGAAACTAATGTAAAAATTAGTGTTATGACTTTCTCACAAGAAAGTAGTTTGTTAAACTAAATCATATATAGATTCGAAGTGGTAATGATGTTAATGTGGTCTTAATCAGGAAACTAAAATTTTGTGTCATACTATGATCATTAATTCAGGCAGATGAAAATTGGTGAACGAACGAAAGAACACAGTACCTGTCCCCAAAGAACATTGGGTTGAGTGTGTGCTTTGACAAAGTAATCAGTTCCCCATTTAATGGCCCATAATGCATGTCCCATTTGGTTCAAGTTCGTAATTTCCTTGCTGAATTCAATGGCTCCCCATGCAAGCATTGTCACACTGTACGCCATTGGCAACCCAAACTTCACATGATCTCCTGCATCATAGTACCCTCCCACCAGGTCTACCTGCATCATCACGCAACAACAAAAATGAAAACAAACCCCAAAAGAAATCACACAGTGCACTTAACTACATAGAAGTTTTTCATATAACTTCTCCAAAATCTTAGCTTCTCTGAACACCATCGTTAAAAATGTGAACTTTAAACTTAACTCAACCCTATAAAATTGAGTTACGACGATGATGATGACTCACTCCTTGCTGAAAACCATCTTGGAGGCCAGAATCACCACGCCACTTGACTCGCTGCTGCAGTGGTAGCTTCCCAGATCTCTGTGCTTCAAAGAACATCAAACTCTTGTCAAGGGCATCACCATAGTTGAAGCTTGATGGTGCACTTCCCCCTAAGCGCACAAGAGCTATGAGAAGCACGCACAAAGAGATGTTCAGGTTCTTCATGTTCATGACGATGGTTAATTTGCAGCCTCAGGGAAATCAGAAAAAGTGACCATATAATATATATAGAACTATAAACTTTCCTTATGCATGCATTGCATTGCATTCCTAATTCTTGTATATATAAGAAAAAGAAGAAGAAGAAGAAGAAGAAAAACCGGTTTGGTGAATAGGTGGTAGCCATCACGTTCGGGTTGACATTGTACAAATGAAACATTCGGAAGTACGAAGAGGTTCTCACGTTTGGACGTGCCAATGTGTAAACTATATTCATACTTAATGGGTGGTGATACCCTGCTGCACCTCTATGAGGTTGAAGATACACTGCACCAATCTGAGACGTGGGCCTTCCTGAATGTTTTGTTTATCTTATTGAAGAACTATCTCGAATCCCTTTCATTTTCGAAAAATATGGAAACGAGAATCTTTTAGTACAAATAAAATCGTTAGATATGATATAAAACTAAATATAAATTTGTATAACTTTTTTTTATATAAATAAAGAAATTTAAAATAAAAATATGGTTTAATACCATTCTTGATCCCAATTTGTTGAAGGTTCTCAATTTTTTTTTACTTAATCTAGTCTCCATATTTTTAATGTGATAGTATAATGACATGTGTCATTATCCATCATGGTTGAATTCTTTAATGTGATATCAATATCAATATTTTACTGTGTCATCTACATTGTCAGATATTCATCTAATAAATGATGTCAACTGAAAGAACCACCTTAACTTTTTAAAATAAATATAAAAATTGCATTGAGAAAAAAAAAAATTGAGAGACAACGTTGATGATTTCGATAAAATTTGGGACCATTATTAAACTAAAAAATAAATCAATATTTATATTTTAAATTATGTTTACTGATTTTAAAATGAGAGATCTCGTGCCCCTATTCATAAGCACGTGGGTGGTGTATATGTAAGTTATTAATTTGCCAGAAAAGTATTTTTAATGAGAGTTAACTCCTTTGTTTTTTTTTTATCGTATTTTTACCTACACACATTAAAATATGGTGGACTATCATGATGAATTTATGGCCCACGTAGTTACTGGCAGGCCTGGGCCTGACCTGCTTTTAAAGTTTTTATGGCTGCAGTTGTGAACGATGGCCCTTCTATCAAAAGTTTTACAAAATGCAAATTTTCGACAATTTGCAAAGCCGAATTAAGAATATATATTTTATTTATAATACTAAATTGCCCTTTTTATTTAATGTGTGATATATTTTATTTCGATAATTTTTTTGATATATTTAATTTATTTTTTGTTGTACCCTGTCATAATAATTTTAGAGATGATGAACCTAAATCCTAAATATTGAATACATGTATGACAAATGTAAAATGTAAAAACATGAAAAAATTTCAATTTAACGTAGAATACGCTAGAATTTTTTTTAGAATTTTTTGAATTATAAGTAAGTAAATAAAATAGTGTCAATGAAAGTAAAAACAATTTTGGTATCAAAGTACCATCGTCTTAAAAGCAATGTTATAATCTTAAAAATAATTTCCTAACAAAAAACAATCCATTGAAAGCCATGTTAGTTTTGTGTAATGAGATTTATTATTGACTTAAATACTTTGTTCGTCCTCATTTGTAGTGTTTGTTACGAATGGTCCTCATTTCTACCACATGTTTAAAATGATCATCATCTTTGCAATTCGTATTTAATATCTTTGCAATTCGTATTTAATTTAGTCATTTTCTGTGACGCCGTTTAAATCAGTAATGAAGCACGGTACATGTGACACTGTTTGTATTATATTGAATTGTGGTGTATTACGTGTGTACAGTACATGTGTAGTAAAGATAGGGGATAAATAGGTGAGCTAGGGTTTTGAAAATGAATTGTTGGGTAGTTGGTGCCATCCTGTAGTTTTCTTCCTCCATTCCCAATTCGTTTGGGTGTCTTGCCGCAATCTTCTTCTTACAATCCCATTATATAGGTATGTCATGGTCCCAATCTTCTTCCTTTACCTATGGTTGTAATCGTTGGAGGCAACACTGTGTTGTAACACTTGAACCACAAACAAATCCCAAAACATAATCACGAAAACCCTAACCCCAACTGATTGAAATGTGCAAAATTTATCACAATCCCAAAAACCCTAAACCCACGAGCAAAACACTTACCTCGTTGATGATGATTATATGGAAAATTGAAGTCGAATGAAGAAATCACCATGTCCAATTGCTTCTTCTGCAAATCAGAGATGCAGAAATCGTCTCCCACCCACGACAATCCCTAATTGCAGTGACAATACCTAATTGCACATTTTGCCCCAAATTGAAATTTTAACATTAATAATCCACATCCAAAATTCAACGTAATACACGTAAGTGCCGCTTGTACAGTGCTTCGTTACTGATTTAAACGGTGTCACAGAAAATGATTAAATTAAACATGAATTGCGAGAATGATGACCATTTTAAACATTTGGTAAAGATGAGGATCATTCGTAACAAACGAAAATAAGGACGAAAAAAATATTTAAGCATTTATTTTTGTATGGTATATCTTTTTCAAAGTTTAAGATGACATGAATCGATTATTATTTTCTCATAACTAGCTAGCTAGTCATTGATATCCCGTGATAATTTCTTGTCTGAGACCTTTTCCCGGAATATTTGACAAGGTAGTTTGGTACTGCTCGCGTAAGCTTCTTAAATAGCCGCTGGGCGAGACGTTGGAACATGTTGTACAGTGGAAATTGCATTCGCCAAAAAATGACGACAGGGAAGAACACAGCACAGCCAAACAAAACGTAAGCCCATTTCTGGTGATTCCCCAACCGAATGGTCAGCAAAACTGTTGCACTGAGTGTGAGCATCGTGCACACCAACGAGAAGAAGAGAAAGGCAAACCCTAAGCTCAGTTTTCGCGGCAGATAACTCCGGAAATCCCACAGCTCATAAGGGGAGGTTAGTATTGACAGAAACATCAGCACTGATGCCAGTGAGCTCACAAGTGCCACAACGTCCGTCACAGTGTAGAACAGAAACACTCGAGAACCAAGAAACATTGGGAAGCCATTGTTCTGATTAGTGCCACCTGGGATGGTGTACGCCGCCGCAAAAACCACCGTGGCAACAAGGACAGCCACGGTTGAGCATGACTGCGCCGTTTCCTTAATCCACCCTTTTGCTTCTTTGTGCATCTCTCGATGCTCCATTTCCAACACATCCTCCGCCGTTAGCCCGTCTTTGTCACAGTGCATCAGGTAGTATGTTGGAACAATGTGTTTCACTCGCTGCACACCACAAATTCAAGTATTAGGAATACAAGTGTCACAAATTCAAGTATTAGGAATACAAGTGTGAATCTAAGTTCACATTTGATATAAATCAGAAAATAGAGCACTAAATAGAATAAAGATCCATAAACCTATTGTTTTAAGGTTATAGGTTGAGAATGATGTTAATCTCTTGTGTGATTAAGTTCAGATTTCATTGTGTTATGTCCCTCGGTGAAACTCCTCCTATAAGCCTAGCAGTGATATCATAATCGATGGATAAAATCGGTTCAGACGATGTTGTGTCTCCCCAGTAAAACTCTCTCCATAAACCTAACATCAAGTACTAATTAATTCACTATTTTGTTGAATGCATTAAAGAATAAACGGAAAAGGGTGTAATGATTTCTTCTTGTAAAGGATGAGATGAATAGGACCTTACTTCGTACCAGCGCAACTCGTCCTGGAGTTGGAATGCAACACCAGGTAGGTGCTGCTCTACGTAAAACTCCATTCTCGAAATTTGGTGCAAGAGAGTTCGACCTTCTGCAGTTATCCGGAATATCAATGATTTGAACGCCGAATGTTTCTTTAGCAAGTTGAAGATTTTCAGCTGACGGTGCTTCACAGCCATGTGCAGAACGTTGTGTTCGTCCTGGCTAACGTGACAAATGGCCTCCGGAAACCTGTCAATGATTTTCCCAACGATTTCCACGATTCCTGAGCCAGCTGCCAAGAGAAGTGGCGTGTAGTTCTTATAATGGGGAATGCTAAGTTTTTCTGTGGTTATAGGTCTGTAACTTGTAGAACGGGACATTTCACTATTGGTCTTGTGCATCTCCTTCATGTGGTGAGTGTGTTTTATCCTGTCTGATTTGGAAAGAACCGGGGACATAATAAGGGGGTGCAAGTTTTCGTGAAATGAAATCTGCCATGAAAAGTCCTTCTGCACTAACAACTCAGAAAGATGCTCTGCTAACTTATGCTGTTTCTTTAGTTTCCATATACGTCCAATCCCATCGAACTCTGCACATGCATGATCATGCAGAGAACTGATCAAACAGAAACTAACTATAAGACACAATTAATCTGGTTTGTTTTGTCAGTAGTTGACGGATGAGATAATCTTACTCATGTTAAATCAAATCGCATGACAAAATAATAAGATATAACATCTGTTAATGATTAAAGCTATCTGTAACTCGTAACCTTTAGCCAGCGTTCTCCAAATAGCATAGTTGATCCTCCACCGATCTGCAAATTTGTGAATTTTTGTCGCGTGAGCATTGACTTACACTTGTGGTTTACACTTTCCACTAGGAATTTCATTTTCTTAATTCTTGTGTGTGAAGAATGTGGTGATTATGCCTGCACATTAACAAACAATTTTAATGACAAGAGTACCTGAACTAGGAAACTTGGCCTCGTCTTGTTGGCCACTTTCTATATCTTTCCTTTGATGTGTGTAGTCAGCGCTTTCATTTTCATCATCATCATGGATTTCATATCCTTCCTCCGGAAGCACTGTGTCAGCCAAATTTCAATCAATGAGAACCAATTCATGTTGTGTGTGTCTCTATATACCCATTGTATTCAAAAGTGAAGTGTGACTTTTGAAAAAATTGATTGTAACATAATATATGTAGATTTAGGAAAATGGAATATTGAGACAGAGAGATGTACTTTTATATATAAGATTCTTCACTGTTCCCATGGCAGGGGCTTGGCTCCTAAATACAAGTGGCATATTGGATAGAAGTTGAAGACATGTCATTCCATTCATATCCTTGTGTTGAGCTAGTTTCTCATCCATTTTTATCAACCAGACAGCAACATCTGTACCAGAAAGAGAGAATCAACACCCTAGTCACTGTCTTCTTATACACCATCATGAAATCTTTTCTTAATTCTACACTTCTCTTTACATATTAAAAAAGAGTATACTTTTGCTTTAAGTATTATAGATCGATTTGGTATCACTACAAACCCTTATTCTTTTCATGGTTAATAATACTGAGTAGATAGAGACAGAAAACACAAAGTGAGACATTTACGTACCAAAAAACTGTCCAAGAATGCTAGCATGAAGAGCCGAATATTTGTCAAATCTAACAAAATGACTTGTTATGTCACCCTCAACATGTCTGGCCATATATTTGAGCATCTCAAGCCTGCCAAGCTTAGCAGCAACAAAGAGAGGTGTCTCACCTGAGTCATTTTGGATCTCTAGCAATGCCACCCTTCTCTTTTCTTCTTCTGGTGCTGCCTCTTTCTCAAACTTCAACACAACACCAACCATCTCAACCGCAGTACCAAGGACGATCTCATGGAGAAGGGTGTTATTCACACAATTCCCCTTCCTCAATGCATGCCACCGCTCCTTCTCACTCAGCATTTCCAACAACTCGTGGAGAAGCCTTGGATTGTTCGAACGTGTTGCAATGTGAATTGCAGTGTTCCCGAACAAGTCAAAAGGCTCCACCAAACGCTTCTTGTCTTCCTCAAAGATTTTCTTGAACAATCTCCAGTTTTCACTCCTTGCAGCCCTTTGAGCTTTTATCGTTGTCTCATCAAACATAGACACTACTTCTTCCTCTGCCACCATTTCTTTCTCTTTATCGATTATTGCAACTATACACGCAAGCCCTCTTCCTTTCTCTCTCTCTCTCTCTCTCACTCACCCACACGCACTACTCACACCAAACAACAAACAAACCCATAACAGGAACAGAACCAAACTATAACAATGAGAAACCCAAACCTTCGCGCAGAGCAAAGTAACAGTACAGTAAAACACAACAAAAAAGTCCACACTTCTTTAATCGTTAAAACAAAGTGGTGACAACTTAAATTGGAGAAACTGATGCATAAAACGCGTTTTGGAGCCTGATGAAAGAAAGACTTTGACCAATCTGAAGATGATCGATCCGAAGAACATGAGAGAGGGTAGAGAAAAAGAAAATTATTTTTTAACAATTATATTTTCATAACTTTATTTGACGTATATTTTTTCATTTTCTTATTTTTTTATGTTTTAAAATTACTTAAAATATCTCACTTCAAATTATAAAAAAATATTGTTGAAATATCATTATAAAAAAAATATAATATATTTATCAAATTAATTTAAAATTATAAAAGTATAATTAAATTTATAGTCTTTTAATAATTTTTATGATCAAAATGTATTTAAATTATTTATATATATATTTCTAACAAAGTATATTGTATATAATTATATGAAATAAATATTAAGATTGAGTTAATCAAAATTAATAAAGTAAACTTAATTTTAAATGAAATATTATATTAAATAAACAACGTAGAAAAGTGTGAATAGTAATTTTTTTTAAACTAAAAATGAATGATACAAAAATTATAAAGTAAACTATCTAAAAGAAAAAAAAAATTGTTAAGTAATATTGGCCTGCTTTTAAAGTTTTTATGACCCCGAACGGTAGCCCTTCTATCAAAAGTAATTTTTTAGACAATTTTCTATCAAAGTAGACAATTTGCAAAGCCGAATTAGGAATATATATTTTTATTTATAATACTAAATTGTCTATTTTATTCAATATCATATATATATATATATATATATATATATATATATTTATTTTTTTTTTCGATCTATCAAGTTGTTTATATAGTAAGAAAGAATATATATTTTTTTATCATACTGCATACACCATTCTTTGGTATATTTTTTGTTTTTTTTAACGCGTAGTTGACTTTTATAATTCTAAGTTGGTGTTTAGATTAGCATTCAGATCCTTTTAAAAGTATATTGTGAGCAAAATATACAAACTATTTCTTTCTGTGAAAAAGCAAGTTAATTAGCACCTTTCAACGAATTTCTATTGGCATCAGAGATGGTTAAAAGATAATGATATCTTGACTATTAAATTTTGACAATTTTCTCTTAGAATATGAGGATATTTTTTAAGTGATTTTGAAATATTGAGAATGAGAAAATACAAAGATGGAGAATCACTTAAAAAATAACACATAAAATTATAAAAGAAAGTTGTCAAAATTTAGTAGTCAAAAATATAATTTTTTATGTTTAAAACATGGTTTTGAACTATATCGTTAAATATAGTCATAAAATCACCTTAGATTTCTTTTGTGCAAAAACAACATTTCATAATATACAGACACATAAATAGAGCTTTGAAAAAAAAAAAAATTAAAGTACAGAGCAATGAAAAAAAGTTTCCTTTTAAAAATATATTATGTATTTTAGTGTAACAAAAAATTAAATTTATTTTAAACCAAAATAAATATAAACGAAAATTGACATTTGAAGAGTGTTAACCTTGGTCAACAACTTGTATCATCTACGACTGACTCAATTTTGGCCTTTCGGATTGAGATGGCTAGAAATTAAGCCTAGTTTAAAATATTTAGAAACTATTTTTAAATTTTTTTTCCAAGGACTAAAATAATAATAAAAAACGAGTAAATTCTGGAAGTGAATTGAAACTTCACAAAAACAAATAAATAAAGAGAACCAATGAAACTTATACTTTATTGATCATTGAAAACGAAAGGATTACATACAATTAAATGAATAACACTTGTTTCGGTGAAAATGAAATAATTTATGAAAGGAAACACAGTAAGAACTGATATGTCCATGAACTTAGTTGATAGAGGTACAAATCTTTCTGATAATTCCAGCTGAACCAGTTAAAGGCTGAATATCTCCCATTTTGATCATAGCAGCTGCAAAGTCAGACTTAAAGGTTGTTGGATTTTCGCTGTATTCGGACACAATAGAATCTGTAGAGCCTCCACTGAATAACACTTGATCAGAGTGAAGAAGACCCTTCTTCTGAATCAAATTCTTGAAGTAGTTGTTGTCAAATGAATTAGGTGTCACCAAATCTAGTGCTGCCAATTTCTTGTCATTTTCGTTGTTATTAAGGGAA
>Ga0214542_1006556_pt1 | contig 21119 bp, 23 predicted proteins | sample CNSS1metaG_FD_160096 | JGI IMG/M metagenome (GOLD analysis project Ga0214542, IMG submission 160096) | Root nodule microbial communities from cowpea collected in UCLA plant growth center, Los Angeles, California, USA - CNSS1 | ecosystem: Host-associated > Plants > Roots > Nodule | place: USA...
CAAACCCTGCACAAAAAAAAAAACAGCAAGAAAACTATACCAAGCAATGGAGTTAGCACACATACTCTCAAATGAATAGGTCTAAAACTCTCAATAGGTGAGGAAAAGGATAAGCACACAAGCTAAAATTCTACTTCAATATCCACCACCTAAAATGCTACCAAATCATAGAAACCATTCTAAATTTCATAGCATCATCAATCACAACCAATAACCAAGAGTCAAGTATATGAACCCAAACAAAGGAGAAAGCGAGAAAAGCTAATTAGAAATGTTAAACCAAAAAAGAATTGAAATGAAACATGACTAGAAGGAGATTCAAGAAGTGATAAGCAAGAAACTAAAGGCTGGAAAGAAAGGCAAGCACCACAAAAAGGAACCTAGAAATGCCCTAGAATAGATGAAAAAAACTTAAAACAGAGAAGAAAAAGTGCTCAGAAACAGCCATTGTACTCATTGCAATTTTGTGCAAAATTGAGGGAATAAATTCCACTTCTATTGAAGGCAAATTCAAGCCAATATATAGTACACAATCAAGGAATCAATTAGAATAACAAAGAGCACTTAAAAGCACCACAAAACGCACAAAACAACAGTAAAACACATAATTCCCGTGACCATTGCACTAGAAAACATGAAAATTTGCCTCAACTTCGCCGATTTTTTTTTTGTACTCAATATTTTTGAATGATTCTTTTTTTTTCGTCTGGATGTTAGCTAAATGTGGAAAAATTCATATTAAAATTTGGACCAAGAAGTGAGTCATGAAAAATCTCAAACAGTAGGTGTGCGTGCAGTGAAAATTGGAAAAATAGACTGGAGCAGAATTGCTCACGGAAATTGTAAGATGTTCTATGAAAATTCAAGATGAATGAACTTGATTATGATCTAAAATCAAGTATGAATCACAGAAGAACATCTTAAACACTCAAAAGCACAATCCAATCGGTAAAATGGATGAAAAACAGTGAGACCATTGCCTTACACATCCACAAGCATCACTTGAAGTTCATAGCTCATTTTGTGTGATGTAGGACTTGGTTCTCATCAAGCAAGTGCAGAATTCAGCCATATGAACGAAAATTAAGATGTATGAAAGTGCTAAAACATGACTTAATACAAAACACAACATAAGGAACTGAAAATTAAAAGATGCATCGATTAAAATGAAGAAAAACAACAAGGAAGAAAAGAACAAGTGTTGGAAAACGAAAATGGAACCTAAAACAGATTTGCACCAATGAAGCAAGGAGTACTACAAGATGAATCAATGGAGATTCATGTAGCCTCAATGAAAACGGTGGAGAGCAGCAAGAACATGAAAAAACAGCAGAAAAATTGAAGAAAACAGTGGAGAAAAGAGACAAAATGGAATTTGAAACAAGACACAAGTATGGAACAAGAACCTTACCCAAACCAAGAGGATGGACGCACCAGAGGCTTGCATGGCTCTGGATACCAATTGATGGACGTCCTTGGTATAGGAGAGGAAGGAGATCCATGGAAGACACCAAAAAGATGATGAAATGTAGCTGAAATGAAGATAAGAGCAAGAAGAGCTCTAGGCAATGGAGGTTTTTGGTGAAGATGAAGAGTAGAAGTGGAGCTATGGTATGGAAGGTGGGTAGAGGAGATGAAGGAGAAGGTTAACCATGTATACTCTCAAAATAATAGAAGAGTGAAGTGATCTCAACACACTCATTTGTATCTCACGACCACAAATTGAGCTTCTTCTCCAAGCTACATTTCCATTACATTTGATGTTGAATTTCATTTCAATTAGGTTGTCATCCATCCTATAAATGGGGCCTTCTTACTCTTCTATTTGGCTACTTTTGAATGGTAATAGACTTGTTGTTCAGAGTATTCCACCTAATGCCCTCAAGAGTCACTTGCTAGACTAGTTTCTACCCAAAATTTCTCTAGCCCCCTTCCCTAGAATAGACTTCTATTCTAGGCTTCATCTCCATTTCACCTTCATTGCTTTAAGAGCCTCCAAGCTTGACTCCACTCCTCCATTCCAGCTACATTTTTATTGCCTAATAGATCTCCTCTTTTCCTTTTAGACGCAAGGAGGTTCATCAATTTGTCTTAAATCCAACCCATTCCTCTTGTTTACTCCGAAACAATGATGTATAGAGGTCTTTTGGACACATCAATTCTAAGGTAGAGTGGATTTTAAGCTCAAAAAGTTGTAACCAAGGTGATGGTTTTGTAAAAAATGATGATGAACATTATGAAATCAAAGACCAAATGAACATTACTGAAATTTTCACTCATTCAAACTGAAATCCATATTACAATACCAAAAATGAGTACAAGGAGTTACCCCAACCTTCCTCTCACTAAGGCTTGAGCTATCCAAGCTTCCAAAGGGAAAAATTGAAAGAAAATCAATGATTTTAGGGGAATTTCAGGTTTGCTGCATTGAGATGGTGTTTTGCTGTCATAAACCAGTCATGGAATGGTCCAAGAAACCTGCAAGAAGTGTAATTATGCATTTATAATTATTCCAAAAGGTCAAATAACTCAATTTGGAAGAATTTCAAAAAGTCAACTCTAAAGTGAATTTTTGCACGGTTTAAAGGCTAAATGAGCAAAATTTAACTCTTAACACTAGATTTGACTAAACCAAGACCATAGGACTCAAAATATGAAGCAACCACACTCAAATGATGTTTAAAAACACTCTGCAAACACTAATTCTATGAAAATCTGAAAATGGCCCTAAGTGAGGAATCTCACCTAATATGTTCAAATTAGCTATTCTAGAATGGAAAAATGAACACTTTGACTAATGAAAACTAACAAAATTCAAGACACATCATTTAGTTAAATGCTTTAAAATCCAAAACATGAACTCTTACGACCCTTCCGTAAAACAAAACAACTATTGGATGTCGTTGTATATATTAGATCAAATACAATGTAAATGGATCCATTAAAGCTATAAAGCTCAATCGGTTGCTAAGGATACAACCAACTTGAAGGCCTTGACTTATTTGACACTTTTTCTCTAGTTACAAAACCCACTATAGTCTGTCTATTGTTGACCATTGCCTCATCTCAAAATTGGATTCTGAAACAACTTAATTTTAACAACACTTTCCTACATGGAGATCTCAATGAAGACACATGAAGATACCAACCGGGCTTTGGGTCTCTCTCCAAATCATGTTTGCAAATTAAATTGTTCATTTTAAGGATTAAAAAAAGTTGGTTGTCAACGATATGCAAAACTACCATTTTTTGCTTTACAATAATTACACTTGTTTAACAACTGACCCACTATTTTTTTCTAAAACATTATTCTCACACCATCACTTCCCTTCTCATATATGTGGATAATATTGTGTTAACTGGAAACAACTTTGAGGAAATTGATCACATTATTGCCCTTCTTCATTCCACCTTTTGCATCAAAAGCCTTGGTAACTTGACATATTTCCTTAGTCTCAAAGTGGCTCAAAATTCTTTTGGAATAAATCTATGCCAATGAAAATATGTCTTGCATCTTCTACATGATACCGATATGCTTGATAGTTCACCTATTCCTATTCCTATGGTTTCTAAGTGCATTACCTCTAGTTTTGATCAACCTCTTGACTGCATTGCTTGCACTTCGTACAAACATTTGATTGGTAAATTGATTTTCCTCACTACTACCCGTCCTGACTTCACCTTTGTTGTCCACCACTTAAGTCAATTTCTCTCATCTCCTTAGACAACCCACCAATAGGTCACGCACTGTATCCTGCGATATCTTAATAATTCTTTCCCAGTAGTTCTCCTCTCCAACAAAAGTCTTTAAACAACACTGATTAGGAAACATGCCCACAAACTAGAAAATCTACAATTTGTTTTTCAATCTACCTTGGCCATTCCTTTATATCCTAGCAGTTAAAGAAACAACCAACCCTTTCTTGGAGCTCCTTTAAAGCCAAGTATATATCCCTTACAAACACCACTTTTGAAATTCAATGGCTAACGTGAATATGGTAAGATCTTTGTGAGACCTGAGAAATTTAAGTAATTAAATAAATAATTATTTAATAAATACGAGTAATATAAGTCTTTATGACATTAAATACTAGTCTTTATGATGTGGAAAAGTACAAGTTCAAGTGGTTGAGAGTATTTCCTTATTATGAAGGAACTTAGGTTCGAGGCATATGTATGCCAATTGTGTGTTAATTTAATTGCTTGTTATTTGAGTGATATATTTTACCTTGGAGTGTGATATTATATTCCTAGAGGTGTAGGAATTATCATGAAGCATTAATTGGTTCAATTGATTATGCAATTGCTTTGAAATTTGATGGTTCTGTGTTCGAACCTTGCCTAATGCGAAATAAGATTCCTTTTTGCTAAAATTATTTTTGGCATGGATGGGAAGGGTCAAAAACCCTAGCCATTAGTGTGAGAAACCAGAAGGGCTGAAAAACCATCAAGTTAATGAGAATTGATGGCCATTAACCTACACAATTAATCAATTTTTTTTTAATTAATTTAATTAATTAAAGGAGGAAAGAGGTAGGAACTAGGAGAGAAAAGAGCATAATAGTGAGGGTTTGATTTGGCGCTGAAAAGGTTTGGTCTAAGAGGAGAAGAGAAGGTTGTTTTGGAGTGGTAGAGGCAAATTAGAAGCTAAGTCTTGCGGAGACGAACAATAGTAGCGAGTTTGGAGCAGGAGAATCCAGGTAAGGGGATCTCCACCTTTTATTCACGTTATTTTTTTATTCAAGGATGCTTTGAAAACTGTTTTATGATATGAAATAGAAGTTTGAGTGTATTTTATTTTGTGATTGTTATTTTTATACAATTTGGATTTTTATATGTGCAGAACAAAAATGCATCAGACTTATGCTCTGTGTGGGATGTCCATAAATTCCAGCTTTGTTTAGTCATTTACGACTTATCTATTATTTGTTCTGTGGAAGCATAACCATGAACCTCGTGTTTTGAATGGATGATTAAAATTTCATTTTTCAATGAAAGCAATTGATGGGGTTTGTATCCTTACTATTTTATCTTTTATGCATCTAAAGAAATTGTGGAATTAACGTTTGCATTTGAATGGTGGTAATGGCTAAGTTAAGCTTTGGTAAATGTGTTGTAATAATTTATGGTTCTTGGTTTTGGCAGGTTTGAATATATTAGAATAGATATAATTATGTGAGATAATTTCTCTTAGTAAAAATAATATTAAGAAAAATAGAATTTACTTTTGGTAAATGTGGTGAATTTGATTGAGTTGGTGCGTAGTGCCAGTCCTTGGAAGTTAGGTAAAATGGAATTGGGGTAGTGAATTTAAACTTGGAAAATCATTAATTAAGATTGTGATAATAGTCTTAAGGTATTATTGTGAAAAAAATATTCAGAGTTTGGAAGTGTATGGTGAATTAAATTATGGTGCAATGGAGTATTCTAGTTCATCTTTGGTTTAGGTGATAATGGGTAAATTATTTAACCATATTAAGTATAAAAGTTTTTATTAATAGAAATAGGGTATTGTGGCATAATGTATTCATAAGTTATTCATCATATGTGTGTTGAATGGTTTAGTTCAATATTGGTACATGCGGCATTCCATTTTATTTGATTCAAAGTGTGATGCCATAGGTATTAAAATAATGAAGAAAAAAATATGGTTACTTGAGGTTAAAGATTTTTAAGGGCTTCACATTTGAAGCTTGGGTATAATTATGTAGATTACGAATAAAGCGAAAAAGGATTCTCAAACGTTAGGTAGTGTATTTTATTATTTAAAGGTTTTAGTTGAGTAAAGTTGAATTAGTTTTGGATATTGTTGGTTGATTTCGTAGGGTAGCAATTGGCCTTTGGTGGATTGAGATTCTATGTCTATTTTATGAATTTGTTTAGTATTAAAAGTGATGTGACCCCAATAAGCCCAACCTCAAATGCATCAACAAGCCCAAGCCCACATCAAGGGCCCAATCACTAGAAGCATGATGAGAAAGATTCACATGGGCCTATCACAAGATGATCAAGTCAATCATGGGCTTTTTACATTATTCACATGGGCTAAAGAAATCTCTAAAATATGAGATGATGCATGAAGGAAGTAGTCTAGATTTAAATTGGGCCATTGTTTAGGCTTTGCTTTCAATAAAAGTTAGAACCCTTTTTGGAATCAATTGGGCCGAACCCAATCTGCTACCTTTGGCCGAGAATTACTTGAGTGACTTTCCATTTGGATGCAAGCAAAGCATGAACTAAGCAAGGAGCATGTGATGGAAGCATGATGCGTGTGACTTGGGCAAGGAGAGTGTGATATGCCACTTGGCATCATCAAGACTCATCTACTACATCACATGTTCTCCAATCAAGCTTCTTCTCCAAGCTACATTTGCATTTCATCTTTGTTGCATTTTCTCTTCATTTGGTCGGCCATATGCCTATAAATAGAGCCACTCAAATATTGTAATGGTTACTCTTGAATTGCTAATAGATGCTAGTGTTTGAGATCACTCCACACTTCTATTAATTTGAGAGCACACATGGCTAACCTTCTCCTTCATCTCCTCTAGCCACCTTCCATATCATAGCTCCACTTCTACTCTTCATCTTCACCAAATTCTCCATTTCCGAGAGCTACTTTCATCTATTTCTCCAAATTCTGCTGCACTCCATCTCCTCCTCATCATTCTCCATGGATTTCCTTCCTCTCCTACACCAAGGACGTCCATCAAAAAGGCTGTGGAAGTTAGAGTTGTTACTAGGAACCTTTGAGGTGTGAAGGAAAGAAATAAAATGGGGATTAAAGGTTACGGTGTTTAATGGTAAACGAAATGGATTCTCATAACAATGTGGCTTAATTGAGTGTAAGTTTTATATGCAGTTTGTCTTCGTAGTTGTTTAGTTATTTGATTGAATCTTTAATGTCGGGGGGTGTTAAATGCACCTAGAATGGAAGATTGAAAGGTATGTTTCGAAGTTTTGTGAATGCTTAAGTGTGAATTAGTGTGGTAAAATGCTATTTGGTGTATTTCCAAGTTAGGGGTCTAAAGATTCATAAAATTATTCTATATCACGTTTTTCGTATTCTAGAAGCGTTGGGTGGTCGTTGGACGAGTTTATTTGTCATTGGGTGATCTGTGCGGTTGTGGTAAAATTGATTTTCCAGACTCTTTAGCCTTGGATTAGGCTCAAATTTGGATAGTTGGTTCGTCACATGCCATTCTTTGTTTTGACGGGTCAGATCGTTGATTTGAGGTCTGTAGTTTGCAAAATATGTCACGTATTACTGTATTATTTTTGGTTTTATGATGATAATAAATTTTCTTAGAAATTTTGGTGTAAGAATTATGGTTGTGTGTGGTGCTTGATTGTATGGCATTGTAGGTACTTAAGTGTTAGAACTCACCCATTTGGGATGATAACTGTTTTGTAATGCATGTATGTCATGCTATGGTGAATGCTTTTACACTTATGTGATTATGTGAACTATGTGTGCATATGTATGGGATGGTATGATATGATGTCATACTTGGACCAGGAAGTGCTTGCTTGTGTCATGAGCGGGTAGGTTCATGGTTGGTGGTGAACACGTGATGATTTGAACGGGGAGGTTCATATTATGATGCTCTCGTGTGAGGATACGAGCGGGGAGGTTCGTATGTTCTGTTATCACACTTGAGGACGGTTGCGAATGGGAATGTTCGTAGTTGTTAGATCACGTGTGTTGGTCTACGGACGATGAGGTCCATTGAGTTGGACTATAAATGGGGAGGTTCGTAGAGTTGGATAACGAGCATTATATCATCCTAGCCGAAAATTAGTTATTTAAAATTAAAATAAGAAAAAAAATCACATTTATTATTAAAATTCTTTCCCAAAAATGTGGGAAATTTCAAACTTTATTTCAACGCGCCATTTATAAAATCCATACAGCGTTCAATTATTACAAATATAAACTGTTTATAATGTCTATTACAAAATAGTCCATAAACATCATAAAGCATCTCTAAGTAAAACTCCCCGGTTGGCCTAACTTTGAGTCTAAGCATCCACGTGCTCACCTGCATCAACATCTGCTCCCATGTAACAAGTTACATGATCATCGCCAAACACACACAGATAGGGTGAGCTCAAAACAATAAAAATTACAACATGAACTAATGAAGCAATTGAAATCCATGACACATATTAACACTCCAATCCTCCATTCTCAACTTTTCAAACCTCCCGTTGGACGCCTAATGATTCTACACCCTTTGATGACACTAATCGATCTTTGCTACCACGAGTGTCTACTCGCCCTTCCAACTATAGGCCACCACACCTAATAGTCCACGCGCATGAATAAATTGTCATGGTCACGATCTGTGACACCAAATAGAGTTCCCCAATACGAACCGCAGTTTGTATTTGTCCCAAGACTACCCAACTCATCAGTTACACTGAATAGGGTAATCTTTCGGAACCCATCCGTACGAGCCATGATCTTGCACACTTCACTGCACTTCCAAAACCACCAGGCTACAACCTCAAGTGGCCATGTGTTACCCCTATACAAGTTGCACTTGTAACTAGGCCCCTAACAAAGCATCGCATCATGACCTCCATCCAATGCTGTGTAGAAATCCTCCTCGCACTACACCCAAAACTGCCTGGCGCACCACTTGTGTCGTTAGGCAGAACTTGGTTTCAGATCGCCTGCCGGGCATCCCACGTGTCTTGGCGCCAAGCGCCTTTCAATGCTTTTGTTAAACAACTTTCGCCTGGCGGAACCACCCTTGTCGCTAGGCGCCACGCACGTCCGGTAGCCACTACCATTGTTTTGGTTCTCTATTGCCTAGCGGCTTGTCCCACATCGCTAGGCACCATACCAATAGCGCAATACTACTGGTTTTTGACAATTTGAGACTGGTTCCAATGAACCCAACACTCCGCAACAAATCAAGCATCACCAAAATGCTTATTCAATCCTAATATCGTGACTGATATATAGTTTGTACATTCACACGCATTATGAATTCATTACACAATTTATTTGTCCAAGAATAGAATGTCGTAAGCATTCCTAACACAGACACAACTTGTGCATACATACCATACTCAACCATATCATGTTATTGTGCCACTGTCGACATAACCCCAACCCCTATTACCCTCTTTTATTCCACTTGACAGATGTTACAATAATTTTAGCCAAATAGAACATATCATACTTATCTGAAACGAACATCACCATTTACACATCATGACAATCACCAATACAGACGCTAGACAACATCACAGGCACATCAACCCTTATTTTATACGTACTTGGTCCCAACTATCATGTAATTATACCTATTAATAATTACCTTCCATGCACATGTTTCATTTTCACACCATATGCCTAATTTAACCACTGTTTTATACAAAATTTCCCCAACCACCCAACTAAGATCACGCGACTCAAATATAACACACAATGCTCACCACCCTGGTGAGTCGCCTAGCGGTAGTTCTGGTACCGCCAAGCTAATGAGGTTCCTCCGTCGCGGTACTCGATTGAAACTTGTGGAAAACGAGGGAAATGTAATAAAAATGTTCGATTATAAAGATTATCACTCGGTTCGCTCTGGTTTCTCACTGGTTTGGGTTAACCCGAAGAGGTAAGAACCTAATCTAGGGTTTAGGGTGAGCTGTGGGAGTGATCTCTACCGAAAATATCATTCATCAAAGCTAACTATTACATCGAGATGGCTTGCCATTTTATAGAACGAATGGCAACCAGAAAGAAAATGGAAGAGAAGAAAGTAGATGTCGCCTAACATAGATCCTAACGGCAAGAGAAAGGGAAAACAGAATCCTAACTAACCCTTAGACGGAACGCATGAAGCAAGCATGCTTGCGTAAAGAAGAAAGAACTCGCCTGGAGGAAACAGAAGCCTAATAGAGATGCTTGTAAGGAGAAACGCGTGAAAGAGTTAAGTGGCTATTCTCATGAAACCCTAGCAGAATGTTTGAAATAGGGCTGGGAGGCATGAACCCAAGATGAAAGATGATTTCATTGTGCCTTCACGCGTAATGTGAAATAAACATGCTGTAGATGGATGTCCACGCGTGGTGTGCAGAAAGCGAGACTTAGAGAGAATTGGGTTGCACGCGAGGCCCATTTAGGAGCTGAAAGTATGTTACCTGTGTATTTGTTTTGATCCATGTTGCCACGGTTCTGAACAGTTGCCATTTGAATTATTTGACACGTGGGCTGCAAGTTTTCAGCCCAAACAGAAGATGCTACTAGCAATACAGGTATGCACACGTGTATGCAACAACATGGCTGGTGATGGGTTGGTGTGGAGAAGAATTGGCTCGCAGGCCCAATGCCAACATTTCAAGAATTGGCAGCTTTGAAAAATAGGCTTCATTTAGCAAAATAAGCTTAATTAAAACTGTATCACACCTAGCCGGTTCCGCTAGCATACTAACACATATCACCCTTGACCGACAACTCATATCGGACAAGGCTGGGGGACTGGTGTACCACACCTAACCAAAGCCAACCAGATAAAGAAACAATGCATCAAGGCAGCCAAGTATTCAGCCTAGGCCGAGTCAGCCTAACTTGTATCGGACCTGGTCAACTTAACCATATAAATGACAACTCTCACGCACATGCTGGAAACAACCCAAGTACACGACTTGGGCCACCATGGAATCAAACTCATAACTGAATAAGGGCTAAAGTAACAACAAAGCAGTCAACCTAGGACAGTGTGCGACCAAGGACGACATCTGACAAGTCAAGAAGTAAACGAATCAGACCACTCTCGAAGACTTAGTAAAATGGACATCATTAATGCGCCCAGGCCCACTCACAGCCCAAGCTGGAGCCCAAGTCAAGGTCTGGCCCACGAGATAACCAGACATCACTAATGCTCTATAAATACGCGTGGACCCCAGTAATTAAAGGTACGCATTCATTAATCATTGATTTGATCTTTTAAGAGTTTTGACTTAGTTGAGCTTCGGAGACTCTTCTGCAGGTAACCCCTCCTGGGTCCAGGCTGACATGTATCAACCAGGGAGAAGCCAACTAAGGAGATAGCGGACCACACGGTAAGGTGACGCTTGTGCCTAACTCATCTTATTTGTTCTCTGCAGGAACAATTGGCGCCCACCGTGGTGCACGAGACGAACACCTTTAGTACCTGTTTTTCTTTGAAGATGGTTTCCACCCATAGCAAAGCTGGAGTGAACAAGCAGGTGGATGCTGGTCCCTTTGGACCTCCTGGCATCACCCTTGATCTGGCCGCCATCCTAGACGGCCAAGCAAAGATGCAACAAGAACTCACAGATTTGAAGAAACGCAGCGTTGATGAAATGGAAGCGTTGTGACAAGAGAACTCTCGCCTGAGGCGAAGGATCGAAGCTGATCCCATTCTGAAGGGAAAAGCCAAGGAAACCTCTGAAGCTGCGAAGTCTCCAGCCTTCCAGCCCACAGAGGAAGAAATCGAGTACAACCCCACTCCTCACACCTTCACCACCACCCAACAAACACCCATTACCTCTACCCATCCCCTTCACTTCCCATCTGGCCAACTAGGGCTCACCGCACCCCCAACCCATGCCGCTACCCTCCCTACCACCCAGATCCCCTACAACATATCCACTACCCTACACACCACCCGTATTCCACCATACAACCCACAATACCTTCCGAGAACCCACATCCCCCCTCACAACCTCACCTCCACCTTCCCTACTATGATCAACCATCCCATCCCACCTCACCTGCTCCCTCCCCACCAGCCCAGATGTCGTCACCCCTTCACTGACTTTATCGCCAACACCCCTCTTCCGGCCCAGTGAGAACCTTTCACCCTGGATCGCTATACTGGCGAAACCGACCCTGACGAGCACCTTAAAGTCTACATCACCCATGTCGCCCTGTAAACATCCCAAGACGCAGTCTTTTGCAAAGCTTTCCCCATCACCCTCAAGGGCCCTGCCCTAGAATGGTTCACAACCCTTCCGCCTTACTCCATCGACAGTTTCGACTTCCTCTCCCACATGTTCTCCATCGATTTCGCCGGCAGCCGCACACATCAAACTACCACCATATCCCTCCTGGGCATCAGACAAGAACAAAACGAACCACTCAGACCGTTCATAGATCGCTTTAGTAAGGCAACTCTTCATACACCACACCTCAATCAGGAGATGATCCTCTAGTGCATAGCCCTTACCTTACAACCCGGCCACTTCGCCAACAACGTCTATCTCCACCCACCTCCTTCATGCACGAGCTCAAGTTGCGTGCAGCTGACTATGTCCGCATGGAGGAAATGCAAACCCTTCACACCAAATTCTGCAATGACTACGCAACCACCACCGCCAACCCCACCCCACAGCCTAACCCACATCCTAATACCCGCCCACGCGAACCCCGCCAACCTCGCTTCACCAGATACACCCCTCTTATCGTAGCCCGCTTCCGCATCCTCGACGAAGCCCTACAAGCTGATCTAATCCCTCCACCACGCAAGACAACCACACCTCCCAACGCTGATATGACCAAATATTGTCGCTACCACCGCAACCATGGCCACACTACAGAAGAATGCAAAGCACTCCAGGATAAAATAGAAGAACTGGTCCGTGCTGGCCACTTTCACCACTTAATCCGTAGAGATGACCATTCCTCCTCCTCTCGATCCCGCCACCTTCCTCGATCCGATCACAGACGTCCGCCACATGACTCCCGTCACGACAGACACCCCGCCCAACCCACCAGTCAAGAATCGGAGCCGGCCCACACCAACATCGCCCCTACCGACCCTCCCCTACGTGGCACCATTAACACCATCTCTGGTGGCTTTGCTAGTTGAGGATCCACTTCCTCTGCCAAAAAAAGACACCTCCGCCATATCCAATCTATGAACCACATCACCCATTCCCACCACAGAAGCCGTATGCCTCCCATCGTTTTTATAGATGATGACTTTCATGGCCTCGACCATCAACAAGATGACCCCATTGTTATCACCGTTGAAATCGAAAATTACGCTGTCAAAAAAGTCCTCGTTGATCAAGGCAGCTCCGTTGATATCCTCTACTGGGCCACCTACCAGAAACTTCAGCTTCCTGACACCGCCATGGTCCCATATGACGAGCCAATATATGGCTTTTCCAGTGAACAGGTATCCACCCAGGGCTACATTGACCTCCACACCGTCTTTCAGGAGGGGACCCAGACTAAAACCATCCCAATCCGCTTCCTTATCGTCGACGCACCAACATCCTATAACATCCTGCTGGGCCGTCCTTCCCTCAATACTCTCGATGTCGTCGTTTCCACCCCTCACCTAGCCATGAAGTTCCCTGCCCCATCCGACGACATCCTTACAACCCACTACGACCAGCGCTTGGCACGCGAATTCTACATGGCCAGCTTGCGCCCACAACTCCTAATCCAACAAACCAACCATATCGAACGACCCCCTTGCTCCAGCAAAGCCCTATCCGGCGAGGATCATGACCCTAGAATAGGCCGGGACGTTCGCCTCGAACCAATTGAGGACACCTCCCCTCTAGAGCTTTCCAATGGTCACTCTATTAACCTAGGCACCGGTTTAAACTCTAACGAGCGTGCCACCATCACACCCATCCTCATCAACAACACCGATCTTTTTTCCTGGTCAGCCACGGACCTCCCTAGAGTGGACCCTCAGGTCGCATCCCACAAACTATCCATATATAAAGAAGCCCTCTATGTATCCCAGAAAAAACGCAAGCTTGGCAAAGAATGTCGCCAAGCAGCCAAGGTCGAAACCGACAAGTTACTAAGCGCAGGATTTATAGAAGAAGCTCAGTACACCACTTGGCTTTCTAACGTTGTCTTGGTAAAGAAAGCCAATGGCAAATGGCGGATGTGCGTAGATTACACGGACCTGAACAAGGCTTGCCCTCGTGACACTTACCCCTTACACAACATTGATCGACTCGTGGACGGCGCAGCAGGGAACAAGGTGCTTACTTTCCTGGATGCATATTTTGGGTATAGCCAAATTCCCATGGCCGCATCAGACATGCACAAAACCGCCTTCATCACGGACGATGCCAATTACTTCTACAAGGTCATGCCCTTTGGCCTCAAAAACGCCGGAGCAACTTACCAACGGCTCATGGACAAGGTTTTCAGCCACCTAATGGGACATTGTGTTGAAGTATACGTCGACGACATGGTTGTCAAGTCCCCAAGTCATCGCCAACATGCCGAGGACCTGTCAGCAGTCTTCTCCACACTACGTCAGTACAACCTTCGTCTAAACCCTGACAAGTGCGTATTCGACGTTGATCGGGGTAAATTCCTTGGTTTTATGTTTACCCAACGCGGCATAGAGGCCAACCCTGAAAAATGAAAGGCCATCATCGAAATGCACAGCCCCACTACTATTAAAGAGGTCTAACGTCTCATTGGCCGTCTCACAGCCATTTCCCGCTTCCTACCCAAACTAGCCGAACAAACCCAACCCATAATCCAACTCCTAAAGAAATCCACCCGGTTCACGTGGACTGATGATTGTGAACAAATTTTCCAAAAACTAAAAACAACCCTAACCTCCCCACCTATTCTCCACAAGCCGGACACCCATCAACCCCTGCTTATATACATCACAGCCACTGATTATACCGTCAGCGTCGTGCTCGTCCAAGAAATAGAAGGCACAACATCCAGTGTATTTTGTGAGCAGAACGTTGCAAGATCCTAAAACCAGATATCAGATGGTAGAAAAGCTGGCCCTATCTTTGGTCCATGCGGCACGCCGCCTACGCCCATATTTCCAAAACCACACCATAACCGTTAAAACCGACTACCCAATCCAAAAAATATTGCAGAAACCAGAATTCAACATCCGTTATGAACCCCACGACCCCATCAAAGCCAAGTGTCTCTTAGACTTCGTCAACAACCTACAACACACACCTATAGAGGACCCGTGGACGCTTCATGTAGATGGTTCCTCAAATCTAAGGGGTGTCGGTGCCGGTATCGTCTTAGAAGGCCCCAACGACATCCTCATTGAAAAATCCCTTCACTTTGCCTTCAAAACGTCAAATAACCAAGCCGAATACGAAGCCATCATCGCCGGCCTCTCCTTAGCCCGTGAGGTAGGCGTCAAGTGATTAACGTGCAAAACCTACTCCAAACTCACTGTAGGCCATCTAAATGACGAGTTCCAGATCAAAGACCCCATCCTTCTACAACATTACCATCTGGTCCGAGCAGTCATTCAATCCGCCTTCGAACAAGTCCGCATCGAACACATCCCAAGGACTGACAACATCAGGGCCGATATTCTCTCCAAACTGGCCATCACCATGCAAAAAAATCGTCACCGATCCTTACTACAGCAAACACTATCCACGCCTTCCATCACACATACTTGTCAAAATTTAACCCACACCCCCACCAGCGACGTCACCCTCTCCGAAAGCCAAAACTGGACCACCCCCTACATCTAGTACCTCAAAACCGGCAACCCCCCCTAGACGCGGACAAAACTTGGCTGGCTAAGGCCGCCAGGTACACTATGATAGGCAATGACCTCTACAAACGTGGATATGGCCAACCCCTCCTTAAGTGCGCCACGACAGAACAAGCGCAATATATTATCAAAGAGCTACACGAAGGCATTTGTGGTTATCATTCCGACGCACGCACCATAGCTACCAAAGTTCTCAGAGCCGGATATTTCTGGCCAACCATAGAAGTAGATTGTCAGAATCATGTCAAAAAATTCAAACCATGTCAGAAACATGACAACCTTATTCACCAGAAACAAGAACAACTACACCACATTCTATCCCCATGACCATTCGCTAAGTGGGGAATGGACATTCTCGGCCCCTTTTCACCCGACAAGGGGCAGGTAAAATTCCTAGTTGTAGCCGTCGATTACTTCACTAAATGGATAGAAGCCAAGCCGCTAACTACCATCACGACCCAGTAAGTTCAACAATTTGTGTGGAAGGACATTATATGCAGATATGGCGTGCCACATACCATCGTCACAGACAATGGCCGACAATTTATTGACAAAGAGTTAGCCAAATTCTACACTGGTCTAGGCATCAAGCACATCACAAGTTCTGTAGAACATCCACAAACCAATGGACAAGCAGAGGCGGCAAATAAAGTTATCCTCGTGGAGCTGCGCAAGAGATTGGATACTGCCAAAGGCCGATGGCCCGAAGAATTAATAGAAGTACTATGGGCTTACAGATGCACCCTCAATCATCAACAAACGAATCCCCATTCAGTCTAGTCTACGGCGTAGACGCCATGATACCAGTAGAAATTGGCGAACCATCCCTGCACCGAGAACTGTACGACCCAACCCACAATCACCAAAACATGGCCTTACATCTCGACCTTCTACCCGAACTCAGAGAAAAAGCCCGGATACGCAATTTAGTTGCCTGGAAATATAATGCAAATTTGTGTCCATGATCGTTCGTCATCGGGGACCTAGTATGGAGAATGGCCAGCTGTGCTAGAAAGAAGGATGGCAAGTTCTCCGCCAATTGGGACGGCCCGTACCGCATACGCGAAGATGCAGGAGGAGGAGCATATTGCCTAAAACACTTATCTGAGGAAGAGATTCCCAACACCTGGAATGTATCCCACCTCAAGTTCTACTTCAGCTGAACGTATATTGTAATCGAACCGATACTTGTAAGCCCGGTCTTATAATTAATTCGTTTAAGTCCCCACCCTTACACAAAGTAAGCGGCCTGGGTTGAACACCCTTATCTCATGGTAATTCGTTTAAGTTCCCCACCTTTTCCCCAAGTAAGCGGCGTGGGTCGAACACCCTTATCTTATGATTAATTCGTTTAAGTCCCCACCCTTACCAAAAGTAAGCGGCCTGGGTCGAACACCCTTATCTCATGGTTAATTCGTTTAAGTTCCTCACCCTTACCCCAAGTAAGCGACCTGGGTTGAACACCCTTTTCTTATAGTTAATTCATTTAAGTCCCCCACCCCTTACCCCAAGTAAGTGGCCTAGGTCGAACACCCTTATCTTATGATTAATTCGTTTAAGTTCCCCACCCTTACCCCAAGTAAGCGGCCTAGGTCGAACACCCTTAACATACAACTTATCACGACACACATACACCACATATTATCACAACTCGGCATACACAATAACATACAGAACATTAATCGCATTAAACATAAACGCAAAGTATACCAACATAAAATAATGTACCGGTTATTACAGACATAGGCTCAAATATTTTCAGAACAATAAAAGCTAAGGTCCTATTCTGCCGCGTCAGCTCCCACCTCTCTAGTAGCAACCGCATCAATAACCCCTTCAGCCGCTTTTTCCTCCACCCTCACTTCTGCTTTCTCGCCAGCACTACCATCGTCTTCATTCACCAGCCTTCTGTCGATAACATCCTTGTTGACATCAAACTTCACGTCCATGACATCCACCTCCTTATGGAAAAATGCCGCTTGACGTAATCCCTTCTCAAAACCATTGATGTGTTCCTGTATGATGCTATTCTTCAGATCATCGAGCTCACCAACAGCTCCATCATACTTATCCTTCAAGTCATCATAGTCCTCTTCTAATTCCCCTATTCTCTTATTCAATTTCTCCTCAGAATCTAAGCAACGGACCCTCCAAGTCACCAACCTCTTTCTCTCCGCATCCTAACTCTCCTTTGCCTTCTCCAACGCAGCTTTTTCCTCCTCCAACTTGTCCACCTTCCCCTGCAGCTCCTCCACCTTTTCCCGACCCCCTTCCTTCACTTCCCTCTTGTAAAGAGACCCCACACGCCGGCTCAACACTAAAGCCTTGCTTCCAAACTCGACCATTGTCCTCACAAGGTGGTCCGCATCCATACCGTCAATAGAATTTACAATGGTATCCGGGAGGGTAATTGAAATGTCCTTCCTCATAGATATCTCCGGCAATTCAATCAACCTAGATTTCGGCCCTTTCTCTCCACTGGCTGACCTTGCCCCACTAGCCGACCCCGTTTCGAGCAGGATCGCCCTTACTTTCTTCACGTCTTTTCCCTTCCCGGGTCGAGGCGGCAACTCAGCCTTCCTCTTCGTCCCGCCGTGCACATGCACCTCCACCATAGACTATTGCAAGTGGGGAACATTAGTCTTCCCAGCTGCCTTGGCCTTAGCGGCCATCTCCTTCCTCAGCGTTTGGAAAAGCGCTAAGTTCTTCTTTCCAGACTGCGCCATATGCCCTACAATAATACATTACAATTCGAATCAACACAACTTAGCATTATTAACACAGTTTAAGTAATAAATAGATACCTTCGATATCTATTATCGGATGCACCGAATTATAAACTCTAACTAGGCCCTTAGTGGGCAACTTATCAACAAACTTCAACAAGATCTCCACCACCTCCTTATCACCAGCCGACAACTCATCCATCCCCATGTCTTTATACCAAGAAGGATTGCTTGTCCAACTAAAAGGAAATTTGGTACTCCCATCTGGATTCAAAAAATGAGCTTTGCCTCCTTCTTTAACGACAACCTTGAAGTACCTGTCCTTGAAATGCTTGAAAGACTAGGAAAATGCATCCAGTCTGCTGATACTGGGGCGACTTATCAAAGATAGCCAAGTAGCCGGCCGCCTGGGTCTAGTATCGTAAAAATACAAAAAAGCATAAGGAGTGGGCTCCAAATATAAGTACTAGCACAAGATGCGGAAGGCCTGCAAGTAGGCCAAACTATTCGGATGTAGCTGCGTAGGTGCCACATTTAATGCCCGCAATACGCCCATAGTGAATTCGTCTAACGGCAATCGCACATGCAGTTGAGAGAAATGGCACATATACATGTAGAAAAACTTCTCGGTAGCACCCTCCTGCCCATGACATACCGGTCGATGGCACTAACCTTCTCTAGGGAAACAATGTCCCCACTAACGCCCTTGGAGATGACAAGTGTGCAGTTTAGCCAAGAGGTCAGTAGACGAGACCACCGGAACAAGGATGATTGGTTGTGGATGTCAGTAGCTGCCCACCTATAGCCACCTTTTGCCGGCCAGTCACTTTCTGCCAACTCTTCGGGGGGATCTTCTCGAACCTCCCTCATAGTCTCCATTGGAATCCCACTTGTCATGCCCCCATAACTTGTACCCTATTCATCAAATTGTCTACCCCTACTTCTCTCCGATTCTGTACTCTCACTACTACTAGACGTAGATAACGATATACTATCGCTACTAGACATACCTGTTTTCGTGTTTACGGGGAGATGTCGGCTGAATTTGGGAACTAGTCGGACAGTATGATGCGCACACAAGACCTCTGAATGCAAAACTCTCGCAAATGAACCAAGTAACCCCTCACCCGTTTTGAAACCTATATTTATAGTCCAGGATCCCAAACGATGAAAACTCTTCCCGCCAAAATAATACCCCAGACCAATCGACACCATCATTGCGAAAGATACGACTTTTAAAAACGACGGCGCCAAAACTTCTTGATTTGACCCCTGACACCCCTTCACCTACCTTCACACGGTTACCACTTTTTAGCCTTAACATTGTTCATCACACTTAAAGGCTGGGGGACTGGTGTATCACACCTAGCCGGTTCCACTAGCATACCAACACATATCACCCTTGACCGACAACTCATATTGGACAAGGCTGGGGGACTGGTGTACCACACCTAACCAAACCTAACCAGATAAAGAAACAATGCATCAAGGCAGCCAAGTATTCAGCCTAGGCCGAGTCAGCCTAACTTGTATCGGACTTGGTCAACTTAACCATATAAATGACAACTCTCACGCACATGCCAGAAACAATCCAAGTACACGACTTGGGCCACCGTGGAATCAAACTCATAACTGAATAAGGGCTAAAGTTACAGCAAAGCAGTCAACCTAGGACAGTGTGCGGCCAAGGACGACATCTGACAAGTCAAGAAGTAAACGGATCAGACCGCTCTTGAAGACTTAGTAAAATGGAAGCCCCCGCGTTCGATAGGCCTTAAGGGCCTGGGTTAGGGCCTAGGCCCACTCACAACCCAAGCTAGAGCCCAAGTCAAGGTCTGGCCCACGAGATAACCAGACATCATTAATACTCTATATATACGCGTGGACCCTAGTAATTAAAGGTACGCATTCATTAATCACTGATTTGACCTTCTGAGAGTTTTGACTTACTTGAGCTTCGAAGACTCTTCTGCAGGTAACCCCTCCTGGGTCCAAGCTGACATGTATCAACCAGGGAGAAGCCAACTGAGGAGATAGCGGACTACACGGTAAAGTGACGCTTGTGCCTAACTCATCTTATTTGTTTTCTGCAGGAACAAAAACAATATTTATTTAATTGAAAATAGAGAAATTAAAAGAAGTTAAAAAGAATGGGCCTAGCCAATTGCCGAAGATGTGAGCCTTAATGGGTTCATATCACAAGCGATATCATTAGTAAACTATTTCATCATGTTTTAATGTTAAATCAACTCTTTAAGTTCATGCTTGTTCAATTGGAGACCAGTTTCATAACATCAAAATATTATGCATAGCAAAATCATGCCTTTTCATTCCCAAACCCAACATGAACACTAAACCGTTAGATTATATCAAGATTCATACATTTATCATCCACTCATACAGTCTCAAACACGTACACACATAAACAATTTTATAATTTGAAACATATAATCCATCCACGCATCACCAACATCACAAAACTCGAGAAAACTGAAGAATTAGGCAAGCCAATTAGCGTCGCCTGGCGGACAGCACCTAGCCACCAAGCGGTTCGTAGGGAAATCCCCGAAACAGGGTTCTGGAACATGCGTCGCCTGGCAGGTCTTCAACACCGCTAGACGGCTTTTGGGAATTTCCAGAAACACGAAGAATTCATTGTACATCTCATAGTATTCAAGGATCACATGCAGTTTATACAATCCAGAAGTCCAATTTGTTGGGGAGGCTTTAGGCACATTTATTGCTTGGCCTAAAGCATTGATGATAAAGGATTGATCCCTACCAAGGATGATGGCCCATGGCACATGCTTAGAAGAAAGGGAGTTCCTTGATCCCTTCCTTTGCTTTTATTTTCTTTAGTTTAAAATTCCTTTAAGTTGGCTTGGTT
>Ga0214542_1006558_pt1 | contig 21108 bp, 9 predicted proteins | sample CNSS1metaG_FD_160096 | JGI IMG/M metagenome (GOLD analysis project Ga0214542, IMG submission 160096) | Root nodule microbial communities from cowpea collected in UCLA plant growth center, Los Angeles, California, USA - CNSS1 | ecosystem: Host-associated > Plants > Roots > Nodule | place: USA...
ATATATAATTACTAGATTTTGTTGAGATATCTTCAAAGTGGAGTAAGAGGCTCTTAAGAGATAAAACGAAATCTCCAAATTTTAAAGAGAAATAAAGAAATATTCACATGTAAAAGATTCTTCGATGCTTTAGTTAGTAAGAGAGTAGTGACCTCTATAATGATAATAAGAGTAAAAGTAAGAATTGAATCTCATAGTTGAGTGTCAATTAAGTATCGAGTCCTTATTGAGTACTTCTTGTTATAGGTACTGTATTTATAAGCTTCATAAGTCAAGAGTAAACAAATATATTTAAACAAATATAACTTTGTTTGTTGCTTTAGTCTTACTATTGATCTATGGATGTTCTATCAAACTCTAGAAATATTTTAAAGCCTTTGTTAATGAATTGGGAACTATTAAGAATGACAACAAAGTGGGGGCAAACCATGCATGTATACAACATTCTCCCAAATGAACTTTTGCATTTGTTGTGCAGTGATATTTGACAAAGGTTCTGCATTTATCCATGTAGTAAAATAATTGATAATTACTATTAAAAATTTTATCTGGCCTTTAGTGAGTAGGAACGATCTAAGTATATTCATTTCCCATGTAGTGAAGACCAAAAGAGTAAAAATTCCATGTAACTCCTTTGTTGAATAGAATAACACTTCTAGAATTTGTGGCATTTTATGAATGTATAAAACTTTTTATTGTTGTCTATCTTGTCTAACATGTTTGACTAATGTGTAGTTGAGTGATCTCAGACTTGACATTTATACAATAATTTCAAAGACTTATAGATAAAGTAAGAGTAACAAAACAATTATTTGAAAGAGAAGAATTTATTTATAGAATATGTCTCATTATAACCTTATTCAAAAAAACCCTTTGTAAGGACAAAAGCATAGCAAAGGAAAAAGAGTATATCATTGTTATCCATGTTGGAAGTCCCACATCGACTAGAGATAAGGTCAATTCACAATATATAAGTGGGGTGCAAACCTCACCTTACAAGTCGGTTTTGTGGGGTTGAGTTAGATATAAAACCCACTTCTAACATGATATTAGAGTTAGGTTAGAGCCTATCATAGCGAGCTTTCTTGGACATTTTGTTCCACCATTTATCGGGCTGCTAACAGACCACCCATTCATTTCTAGTTACCTCGGCGTGAAGGGGTGGGGTGTGTTGGAAGTCTCACATCGACTAGAGATAAGGCCAATTTACAATATATAAGTTGGGTGCAAATCTCACCTTACAAGCTGGTTTTGTGGGGTTGAGTTAGGCATAAAGCTCACTTCTAACAATCCATGATTCAATTGTGCTACATTACCATAAGACTTATGTTTTGGCAATAGTTTTACCCAAGCCTCACAATGGACGCCAAATGTTCTTACTATATTTTGTTGAAATGTCTTTGAGACGAAGTATAAGGCTCTTAAGAGGTAAATTGCTACCGCCTGGTGTGAAAGCTCAAAGTTTTGAGGAGATCCACCTTTTTTAGGAGTATGAGGCTCTCAAGAGCTCCTTTTCTAAACCCTTTGTGAAAGATTTACCTGCAAAAAACTCTTTGATGTTTAAGTCAGTAAAAAAGTAAAGATTTGTATAATGACAATAAGGGTAGATAGTAAGAATTGAGTCTCATAGTTGAGTGTCAATTAAGTATTGAGTTCTAATTAAGTACTTCGTATGATAAGGTATTGTATTTATTAATATAATCAAGTATTATGTCTTGGGATATTAGATAATTAATTATTATATCCTAATATCTTGGTGATTTAGATAATTAATTATTATAGCATAAAGAGAATTTAAAATATATAAGTAGGTTAAAACCTTATTTTACAAATCAGTTTTGTAGAGTTAAGTTAGATTTAAACTCATATCTTAATACGACATTAGAGTCATTTGAAACTTATACTACCTTGATTGATTGTTTATTAGACTTATCGTATCACCAATATTAAGTTACTATCAAACCAATATTTAGTATTTAATCCTGCGATATAATATATATATATATATATATATATATATATATATATATATATAAAGTTGGATTTAATTAGATTTTATGAAATTAGGTGAAGTTTAAAATAGCATATTTAGTTTTTTTTTTCTCAAGAAGATTGGGTTATGTAAAAGGAAGTTACAATCCAACAGATTTGAATGAAAACATTTAGAATATATTGAATACAATCCAGAACCCAATTATATTTGATTTTCCTTCCATGCTTCTCCTAAATTCACTGAACTAGTAAAGTAGCTAACTAGCCCTAGCCCAAAAATTCACATCCACATATTCTAGAGTGGAGGTTCCACCAGATTTTGTGACCTAATTCATCAGAAATTTGCAGACCACGTTTTCCACCAAAATCCATCCCAGTTAAGCTAACACCCATCTGCATTTGTTGGGAAGATATTGCATAAATTTAATAATGACAGATGCACCTTTTCAAATCATCGTGGACAGGATTTGTACACACCCAACTGTTTCAAATAAAAAGTGAAACATGACTTCTCAAAATAAATAATAAACATTATTAAAAAAAAAAACAACCTAAGAAGTCATATCCACGAACTCGAATATCAACTATAAATGAATATTTAAAAATTAGAAACAATGTTGCAGAACTGACCCAAACGCTTAATAAATATAAACGTCCTTGTCCTTTGGTGGTTCCATATTAGTGAAACTCATGGGGTCCTCCTGACCTACACCTCCAACCATATTCTCTTCAAAGCTACCCCATTAAGGACCATTTCCATGCTTGTTTTCAGATTCAGCCCTTCTTTTCTACAACATTCTCTATCCTCTCTCAAACTCTACCCCTTAATTACAAGACCACAAAACCAAAAACAAGCATGGAAATGGCCAAATGGGATTTGTCCAAGACTAAATAAAGTAAAAAAAAAAAAAAAAAAAATGAAGTTAAAATACAATATACAATTTTTGTGTTGTCACACAAAAGTACAAAGAAAGGTAGAACCTCCAACACAGTCACACTTGAATATCCTTCTGTGAAGATTCAGTAGTCACCCCCTTGCTTAAACCAGAACCACGATTTTCACTGCAACTTCAAGGTTTTTTTTGAGGTGTAAACGACCATGATTCTCCCACTGGTGATATTCTTTCATAACATCTAGCAATATCAAAGAACACAACTACACAACATAACTGTAACACCATGATTTCAAGTTAAAGTGTTGCCACCAAAGATGGTAACTTTCTGCATGCCATTGATATATAACTGTTCAAGCTTCTAGCCATGTGGGGGTATGCAGGTACGCTGAAGATTAAACGTGTGGGTTGAGAGAGTCATGAAGGTTGGCAAGAAAGGTGATGATGGTTATGAACAGTGAAGGAGAAAACGGTTTTGACTTGGTTCACTGAAGGGTGTGAAGGAAACAGTTTGCAGAAGTTGTTCATGCAGGTTGTGGAACAAAAAGATAGATATATGAAGAGTGTTAATCAACAGTGGTGAAACTGGTATAAATAATCAGTTGTGAAGTGGGTTTGGTCCAGAAGGGACTAGTCTCTTCTCTGCACCAAATGTTGGGTCAAAATCTTGGGAGGGTGGGATGGTTTGGATCAATCTTTGGTGGATTTTGTGGAGTTCAGTGCACAAGGAACGTGGGTTTCTCTTGGTGAAAGAATCACAGTAGCGAAGGAGGTGGTGATGGAGATGGTGGAGGGTGTTGTTACCTGAGGAAGTTGAAGATGGAGGAGCTTTGAAAGTGGCTGAAGAGAAGAAGAGAAAGAGAAAGAAGAGGAGCAAGAGGGTGATGAACTTGCTCCATGTGGTTGAAAACAGAGAGGTCTTCATTTGTGAAACAGAGAGAAACAGGGGAGTGAGGAAGAAAAAAAAGTGATGGTTTTGTGAAGGTTATGGGAAAAAGAAGTGTGTGAGGTATAGGGAAATGAAGAGTATTAATGGAAAGCAAGAGACACATGAGGAAGAAAAGGGTAGGGCCTGAGTGAATTAATTTAGGGTTTGTGTATTTAGTCAGCAATCACATCTCATCATCAAAGGAGTCATGGAGTTTATATGTGAAGGAGTTGGGATGATGATGGGGCTTGTGGGAGGAATGGGTACATTAATGTTGAATTCAAAGGCTTGTGACTTCCAGGGTTAGCCACACACATAGGAAAGTTGGGGGAAATAGAGAGAGGTTATTTTAGGGTTCATGTGTTTTAATGAATATCAAGTTCATGTGGTTGTGTTCATTTGATGGTGTTCTTGATGTAAACCTAAGTTTTTTCTTATGAGCAACAACACCGAAAAAAATGCTCTACTAGAAAAAGAAAGCCAATTCTCTGGCCATGCACCCACGTTATACTGTATATGAATAGTTGTCATTGGTTTTTTTACACAGTTTTATAAACAAAATTTGAAATTTTTAGAAATTTTTGAAAATAAAAGTGGTATTTTGTGAAGAAAAAAAAATGGTAGCGATAAAGTTTTTGTGTTAGAAGTGACCTTTAAATCTAACTCAATCTCATAAAATCGGTTTGTAAAATGAGGATCACATCTACTTATATATTGTGAAGGTCTTATCTTTAATCGACGTGACACTTCCAATAACGTGTAAAATGTGTAAAGTGATATTTTTTAGACTGCGTTTTTGTGTAAGTGATATTGTTTTTTCATGTATTAGTTATATATTTAGATTTAGATGACTATTTTACCTCGGTCAATAAGCTTTCAAAATTGTGGATTTGGGTTCACGTTTTTTAAAATTACGAGTAAGAATAAGTTTATACATAACTTTTTTGTGAAGAAATTATCGTTTCATCGACTTTTAATTTCTAAAAGTGAAATTGTGAAATCATATAACAATTTTTGTATGAATGTTGAAGTCGTAACATCAAACGCGACTTCAATTAATATTAACTCCACTTAATTAAAATCATGAAACTATATAAGACTTCAACACAAGTTTTTAAAAAAAATAGAGATACACTTAGTATATCTTTCATGCTGTATATAGATATCTTGAACAAGTAAGATTGAACATTTACAAATTATTTATTAACCATACTCATAATCAATGATTTGATTAATGTAATCAGAGTTATCATCATAAACTATGATTCTATCTTAAACTATATATATTTCAGTTCAATTTAACTAGTAAATTTTTTTGTTGGGTAAAATTGCCATATTTATATTATATTTTACTAGGAATGTCTGAGGTAACATAGTGTGCTTTTCAGGAAAGAATGACTGTTTTGAAGTATTAAATGAATGCTTAACGGAAAAATAATTGGTGGGGGTTTTAAGAAATGGACACTTTTTAAAAAGTTTTATGGATATAAATAAATTGTGTTTTTGAAACACAATGTAAAGAAGTTTTCTTTGAAAAATATGATTTCATTATAATATAAAAAATCTTAAAAATGTGGAATTTGGGAAGTACAATTTTTTTCTTTTTGAATACTAAAATTGTTTTTAATTTATACGAATTTGGTTTGATTAAATGTATGATTGTATTAAAGTTGGTTTGAACCCACTGGCAACAAAGAAAGTAGGGGAAACAAAGACGAGAAAGAGGGGCCAGACGGTTTCATTTTCTCATTCATCTTCTCTTTTATAATTTTTTTATTTCATGTTTTCTCTGAGTAATTCCATATTCCTACTTATATTTTTATTACGATTTTAATATTAATTTATTAATTAAAAAAAATTAATCATGATAAAAAAATATAATATTATTAAATATTCGATGTATTTTTGTTTTTTCAGTATTAAATATTTAAAAGTAAATAATAATTGTATAAATTTTAAAACATAATATCAAATAATAAAAGTGATAAAATTATGTAAAATATTACACAGTCACAAATAAATAAAATTATATAAAAATCAAAATATCTATTAATTTAATAAATGTTAATGTATTAAAATTAATAAAGTTGAAAGATATTTTTAAAAAGTTGTAAAAAGAAAACAAATGTTAATGTTTTGAAATATTTTAAATATCTTTTTATTTCTTTTCTTTAAATTTCAATAAAAAAATTATACACTAATAAATATTGTAATACACCATTTTAAATAAAACTGCTTGAAGAAAAAGGATTAAACTATTAATAATTTGAATTTAAATATAAATCTTTCAAATATTAAATTTCAAGACAATGACATTAAGTTACTAAATTGTAGTAAATGAATTTTTTTATACAATTATTGCGATAAAATTCAGAATAAGTTAGAAAATAAAAATAATTATATAAAAAATCATTAAAATAATATTTTACATGATAAAAATAAACGACAACAAAAATATAAAAAAGAAGTAACAGTGACTAAATGTATTTCTTACAAACGATTTGATACACCATTGAACAAAACCATACAAAAAAAATGTACAATTAAGAGTACGATGAAATAAAAAGTACCTTGGAAATTTAAGAAAATTTTCCAAATATTGAACTAGTTTAAACAAGTTTAGAAATAATTAAAATTGTTTTAGTGAAATAAAAAATTCTTTAAATGAAACAAAAATTAAGAGTAAAAAGGAATAATGTTGTATTTGGATGAGACAATTTAGAAGGGTAATTCATTTATTTGAAAATTTTAAAATTCTTTACACTAAATCAACTTTTTTCGATAAAGTAAATAGAAAATTTTGGAAGGTATTTCAAATAATAAAATAAAATAATTTCAAATATCCTCAAAAGTATAAAAAAAATAAGAAGATAAGTTTTTATATTACCTAATAATTGAAAGGTTTATGATATTGAACACTTGAAATTGAAAGTTAAACATTCTTATACGAAAAAATAAACAGTAATAAAAGTAGGAATAAATATATTTTTGGTTCCTTAACTTTATTCCAATTTAGTTTCTCAACTTTAAAAATATGTTAATTTAGTCCTTTTAACCAAATTTTGTTAAGTTTATTTGACGTTTCAAACGCGTTTCATGATAGTTTCTTAACTAACATTGAAGTGGAAATGTGTCAAATGGTATAAACTTACAAAACTTGGTTAAAATGACTAAATTCACACATTTCTAAAGTTAGGGGATTAAATTAGACTAAAGTTTCAAAGATGGACTAATTCTAATTTTCATTGAAACATAAGGGACCAAAAACACATTTCGTCATATTAAAAAAGAAGAGTTGGCCCTGATCGAAGATCAAGACAAGTTGGTCTTGACCGAAGATCAAGATGAGTTGATGATCGATATGAGTCAGACTGGGACAAAGGTCAAGAAGAGTTAGCACGAACCAAAGTTCAAGAAGAATCAGTGCAAATTGAAGGTCAAGCCAAGTAAGCCCAGGTTAAAGGTTGAGCCTTAGGCTAAGCAAAATCGAGTCCAACAGATTGTCTAGTTGAGTCGGTCCGATCGAAGGTTGAGTTAACCCTAACCAAAGTTTAAGATAAGTCAACCTTGGTTGAAGGTTGACATGAGTCGATCCTGGTGAAGTTTTGAAAAAGTTGCCACACTTGAAGTTCGAGTCAAGTAGGCCCAGGCCAATGATCGAGTTGAATGGACTAGAGTTGAAAGTTGACCCAATTCATTTGGGTCAAAAGTTAAGCAATGTTGGTTTGTGTAAAAGGTTGAGCACAGTCGACTCAAGTCGAATGGGCGATCCAAGTTGACATGGGTAAAAGGTCGAGCCGAGTCGGCCTATACAAAGCTCAAGACAAGTTGACCCCGACCAAAGGTCGAGACAAGTCAATCCTTGTCGAAGTTCAAGACAAGTCAACTCTGGTCAATCTTGAGAAGGCTCGGACAAAGGTTGATTTTGTCTAGATAACCCCTTTCTTGATGCACTATACAATTTGATGCAGGCTCCAAGGTAGTGATACAATAAGTTTGAGTCATTTTTGTATGATCAAGATCACAAATGACTACTTTTAATCATTGTGTCTTTGTTAGAAAGTTCTCTAAAGATGACTTTATCATCCTACTGTTGTATGTTGATGACATACTTATTGTTGGAAAAATATATTTCCAAAATTTACAAGTTAAAAAAGACATTTGGTGAATCTTTTGCCATGAAAGAGTTGTGAGCTACTAAAAGGATTCTTGGCATAAGTATCTCACGTGATAAAAGAGAAAAAAGATTTTGCTATCACAAGAGCACTATATCAAGAAGGTGTCCTAAATATTTTAGATGGAAAATGCTAAGGCTAAGGCTGCTACTCATTATAGATTGAATGTTAAATAGAGTCCTTCAAATAAAGAGCATTGGTACTAGTGATAAGAGGCATTGATTATAGAAAGTCTACTTTGGGCTATTTGATTAAGTTTGTAGGGGGAGTTATGGCTTGGCAATCAAGACTACGAAGGTGTGTAGCATTGTCTACTATGGAGGCACAACTCATTGTCATTACAGGAGCATGCAAGGAGTTGCTATGATTGAAGAAATTCTTGTAAGATCTTGGTTTTGTGCAGAACAACTATCCATTATTTGTGGATAGTCAAAGTGTTATCCATCTTGGTAAGAATAAAACTTTTCATTCTAGGTCCAAAAATATTGATGCGAGGTATCATTGGATATGTAATGCGTTGGATGCTAAGTTGTTGGAGTTGGATAAAGTTCATACTCATAACAATGGTGTTGATATGATGACTAAGACATTGTTGAGGTCGAAGTTTGAAGATTGTTGTGAGATTGTCAGATTGGTAGTCACCCCAACATAGTTGTGAGGGGGAGAGGTGTTTGGTTGGACTCCTATGTGTCTAAAAAGTATAACCTAGTCAAAAACATTTTGTCTCACTACTTAACCTAAGTTGAAAGGGGTCTTTTAGGTAAAGAGATAATGTTATTTTTGCAACCTTTGGAAAAGAGAAAAAAAGAAAAAATTATTTGGCATATTCATTGAACCGTCTTAGTAAAATTACGATTCCTACTTCGTTTACTATTGGATCTGGCTAGAACTTTGACAGAAGGTTCACATGATACTGTTAGAAATCGCGCAACAAATGATTCACGTGTGCACAAAAAAAAAACAAGAGGGAGGGTGAATTGGGTTCTTAATAAAAATTATGCTTTTAAAAATTTTCTCCTTTAATATCAACATTTAATTAAAAAACTTTCCTTTATTTTAATATCCATAATAAAATAAAGAGAGTAGGGAAGAGAAATTTGCATAAAGTATTTATATTGGTTTGAATTAAAAGGCCTTACATTCAGTTGTTAATCTCTCAAAAGGGAGATTAACTCAATCACTAAAATAAACCTCAAATTCAATTACAGATAAGAAAGCTTAGAGTTTAGAAAACACATCTCTTGAAGCCATAGGAGATGAAGACACCTTCCTTGAATCACACAAGGAATGAACACCTCCTTTGAATCACACAAAGGATGATCGACTTCTCCTAGCAACTATAGCAACACTCAATTACTCAAGATCCACTTAGTGAAAGTTATCGCTCTACCCACACTAGGTTTTTCAAAGCCTTCTCACATAGAGTTCTCAAGTATGTGTTTTCCAAATGAAAACCTACTACTATATTTATAGAATCATATTTCGAAATTAGGTTAAGAATATGAAACATTAAGTTACAACTAGCACATTGATAATCAATTATCATAAAAACTTTTCTAAGAACATTTTTCTCATTGTGTGTGTGTGTATATATATATATATATATATATATATATATATATATATATATATATATATATATATATATATATATATATAAGTTCTTTAGGTTATATAATAAATTGTGGCTCATTTAGTAATTTAAATAGGGATGGAGATAGGTATTGGGACAAATATGTGGATGATGATGAGGCAGATATGTACTTATATCCATCTTCATCCCCATACCTAGTTAAAAAAATTGGATATTATATCTATATCCATACCTATACCCAGTTAATGCGGGTATTATATCCATATCCGTATTCTTGTCATTCTTAGTTAAGACTGGTAAATTTAGTTCCAAGTTTTTTTTTTAAATATAGAATTCATTAATTTTATATATCACATGTTGAACACGTATTTTCATATTATCATCTACTAAACTTAAGAAATTGAACAAAAACAAAGAAGAAATTATAAAATAAAAATTAATTAAGTTATAAAAAAAGTGAAGTAAGTCAAACTTAAGTTTGTATGTTTTTTAACATATAAAGTTTAAGCTTTCAATTAAAATTGTTTAAATAAATGTGTTAAATTTGAACAGCTTTTTTCTTTTCCACAAGCTCAGTTCAAATTATAAATATTTCACTTCACCTTTACTAAATTAAGATTTGTGGATTAAATTGAAATCATTGTATTGTCTTCATAAGCATATGTATGTGATTGCTCTCATGTTCCTGTGCTAAGAATGCAATCACTATTTTAACTTCGATTAATGATTATGGTTGTATGACAACTTTTGGAAACAAAAAATTCAACCATATGAGATTTTATGTTTTAGACTTTATAATTTCCGAGAATTGTCACTTTTAACTTACAATTCACTTAGTTTGAGTTTCAATGTTAATCATTAACTTTCATGTTTACACGGGATCAAAGTCTCTTTTTGATATCCTTTTATATTATATTATCATTCGGAAAACTTTCTTATATCTCGAAAGTATTTTTCATCTTAATATACTCTTAACTATACATTTATTTTTTGGGCGATTTTATTTAATGGTCTATCAAATTATTTGATTATTTTTATTTATTTTTAATATTTTTATTTGTTTTTTTTATTATGTAGATTATTATTTTTTTTGATGATTTTTTATGTAATTGTTTTTTGTACGTATCTGACTCATAAAGAGACTTTAATGCACCGTTAAATCTTAGCAGTTTTATCCATTATTAGCATTCTAAGTCATATAGTCGTGGTGGTCTCTTACTTATGAGATGGTTATTTGCAATTACTTCTCATATGCTTCAACACAACCACCATTCAAGTCTCACTAACTCTATATAAATATATAAAGAGCTCAAGTAGGAAGGAAGTACAAAGATCCTTAGCTCTTAGAGAATCTTTTGCTGTTGTCGAAGCTATTCGCAAGATCTTGTCACGTGCGTTTTGCAAATACGAAATCCAAGTCTGGTAAAAAAAAAAATTTATTTTCTAATTCATCCTCATAAGTGTAGTTTTACAACATTAATTGCATAAAAATATTTATTTATTATAATATAATAATTTAATGTTATTTTCATAAATCTTATTTATATTATTCATCATAGATTGAAGTTAAAAAATATGAAATATTTATATCTAAATTTAAATTATTATTAGTTTAATATTTTTCTTTTGAGTGATTCGTTCAATATAATCTTTATCGGTGTATAAGAAAAGAGATCAGTAAAAAGACATTTGAAATATTTTAAAACTTAAATATTTTTTTCTTTTTATAATTTTTTAAATCTATTTTTTAATTTTATCAAATTTGTTTCATTTATCTTTGCAAAATTTATAGAAATTTTGATTGTCATGAAATTTTGTTTGTGTAATTGCGAAATATTTCATATAATTCTTAACTGTTTTTGTTATTCTGGTTACAAAATTTATACTCTTATAATTTCTTTCCAAATATTTGACACCGAAGATATGAGAATTTGTCTTTTTTATATTGAATATTTGACAATATTATATTTTCTTTGATATGATTTTTATTCTTTTATAAAAAATAGTTAATTGATATTAAAACGATAAGAAAACGAGTATAAACACAGGTACGGATATACCAGTCATCTGATGGTGATGAAGATGAGACAAGATTTTTATAACAATTGAGTACAAAGATGAGGATGATTTTTTTACTTTGCCGATGAATATAAGATAATAAAACCCATCCTCTCTGATTCCTTTTTCACCCCTAAATAGAAGAGTTAACATCATTTAATATCCTTGGCTTGATAAACTATATTTATTTTCAACGATAGAAATATCATTTAACATATTATTTTCAAAACTTTGTATAAAAAGCAATACAAAATAGCTTTTACTTTTCTTTATATTATTTATTCGTTTTCAGCTTACATAGTTTTTCAAAGCAAACAATAAAGTAAAGTTTTATAACTCAAACTAAAAATTGAAAACATTTTTATGAGCTAACAATCCCTTGATTTCTCATTGTGGATAAGATAACGCTCGATTCAATTTTAGAAAAAAACAAAAATAAGACACTTAGCTTCTCACCTGCAAATGCTAAGGCCCTCTTTTTTGTATTATTCTTGTTAGTGTTTGTTGGACAATATACCACTGTATGACATATAAACTACTCAGACATGATTGTCTATGCAAAAATAAATGTTCTTAACATGTTTTTTGAGTTGAACTAATGCGTTAAGATAATTCACCCAAACTAGATCATACTTCATTTTTATATACGCCAACTTTTTGCTGTTGTTGGAAAGTAAAAAACAACAATTCCAAACAGGAACAAAATCTCTATCATTTGGCAAATGCTTTCAGTAACACACTGATGTGGAAAAATTTGAAAAAATTGGATAATAAACAATAAATGAATAACTTCAACTCAGGAACAATTTGAGGCTATCATCTGTCACTTCACGCTAATAATTTGCGTGCACGCTGGTTCGCTCCTTTGACTCTATTGTTAAGCTCATCAACATCGTCACTAAGATTATCCAGAGCTTTGTTTTGCCTGCAGTTATCACAGTACATTCACTATCACTGAATCAAATAGTTCTCTCATATTACACAACTATTCACAAACATGTCATTTTCAACTATAGTTAAATTTTCGCACATTCACAAATTTAACAATTTTCTTAAGGTTCGCTAAAGATCCTTTATCAGAGATAAACTAAATATACCACATTGAATCCGGTTCCCTTAATATTTTGTTCATTTATTGTTCAATGGTTAATATTATCAGTTGCTCCATTCCATAAGCAGAACATGGTGAATCCCAAAACAATAAAGAATAAGAATAGTTATCAAAGAATGGCACACAATTTACCTGTCAAGTTCAGTTCCCATGTTAACTGCCATACCCTTCAAATCACCCAAGATGTCACTTAGATCCGAGAGTGCATCGTCTTGTTTAGCTTTCTCATACTGTTTCAGTAACATCATGAGATAATACAATGAAAAATGTTACTCCAGAAAAACCAATACTTAATAGGCATAACATAACATAACAAAACAAAGCAAAACACATACATCCAATTTATCATAGGTAGTGGAAGATTCATTAGGAGGTGTGGTAGGGGCTGAGCGTCCCTTAGGCAAAGGAGCTAAACCCAACTTCTCCCTGTCTTCCTTATTGGTTACATCCTTTTTGGAAGGCTTATCTGTTCATACACCACATTCCATTATAGTTATGGAAGAAAAAAACCAAAATTTTTGAGTTGTGGAAGTGAAGGATGAGGAGAAAAAACCTGGTGTGGTTACAGGGCCTTGGATAGCCTTGGTCTTCTTTGGCTTCCAAGGTTTGGAGAACATGCCCCCAAGATTGTTCAAGAGTTTTTCACCCTGATGATCACAATTTAAGGTTTTGGAACTATAAATACCAGAGTTAGAAGCAAAAACTAAATCATTGCTTTCATTTTCTTCTACATTTCCTTTTTGTTTTTTTCTACTATTAGAAATGAAAGCTGATTTATCATACCCTACTCAAATCCTTCTCAGTATCAACAACCATGTTGTGGGTCCTGGCTATCTGCTCACCCTGCTCGTTCAACATGTCAAGGGTCCTTGTGGCTTCATCTCTGATGTCCTCAGCAATCCTTAAACAATTGTTGACACTGTCTGTTGTCTCCTTAGACTTGTGCATTGCATAGTTTTCCAGCTCCTGAACACTTTGGTTCTCTAGCCCCCCAGAGTCACGGAAACCATTCTTGTACCTGTCTTTGTCTTTTGAGACATTGGAGGGAGGCTTCTTCACCCAATCATCATCATCTTCATCGAAAGGGTTTCCCTTTTTTTTTTGAACTGCTACTGGTTCTGAAACAGTTCTTTTTTCTGCAGTAAGGGTTGTTTCCTTTTCTGCCTCAGCTGGTGCTGGTGCTGGCGCTGGCGCTGCCCTCATAAACCCAAACATTTTTCACTTCTACCACAAACCCAATACCACAAAAACAGAAAAAAAGTAAAGTAATTAACATTGAGTTTAATTTTGATACACTAGCCACAAGATTTTTACACTATTACATGGAAGGCACTTTGGAAACCACAAAGATTGGTTTACTAAATCTGAATGATGTAAGAAATCTGAACCACAAATAGATACTTACTAAAGATAGACAGAAGCATAAACATTCAGATTTCGCAACAAAAAAACTAGCCAAATTAACATTTTGGTGCATACCCACATAGCCCATGATAACCACAACAAAGAAAATGCTTTCAACAACTAAGGTTCAAATGTCAAAGAGTTAAAGATTAAGTATGATTTTAATCTTTTAACTTTAACCAAAAATTAGAATTTGTTAATATTTGAAATTTTAATACGTTTTGGTTCTTAAACTTGAAAAATAACATACATAATTTTTTTAACTCAATTTCTTTATATTTTTTGAAAATGTCAAACACATTTTACACTAATATTTTAGTTATTTACTGTATTTGACAAGTTTTTGTTTCAATGTTTGTTTGCGAAAATGTTCAACATATCAAAAAAATTTAATATAATTGGATTAAAAGTATTATATCAATTAACTTTTAAAGTTTGATATCAAAATATACCAAAGTTTCCAATAAAGATGAATTTCTATTTTACATCAAAGTTTAGGAACTAAATAGAAAAATCTACAATGAACTCGTGCATATATACAAGTATATATACAAGGGTATGCTTGAATTCTATTTGCAAAATCTACTTGTGGTTTTTAAAATATTTCTCAATGTTGCTTAGGCAACGGACATAGAGCAGAAGGTGGAATTGAGGGAGATGTTGAACAAGATATGCATAAAAGACAAAAAATTGATGAAGTATCTTGTAGCTATTTCTATATTTAGCTTATTAAAACCCTTATTTGGAAATAACTTTCAAAACTCTAACAGATTTTGGATGAGGAATTGATTGTTGGATAATGTAAAATGGTTTCATAAAACAGTGTCAAAAACCAGAAAGATACTAAAACATAACATCTCCTAAACTTCTAAAATCACTGGTTTACTTGCTGAAGAAGGTAACAATCAATAGCACACCACACTATGATGAAATTCCGTGGTTTTCATGAATCAAAATGCACATGCTTCAGAAATAGAAACACAAAGTAAAACAAATGCAGTCAAAGAAACCCATCATGCAGAAATCAGGAAACCTTTTGGCTATGTGAAAGCTGAAAAACTGTGAGAAGGGTACCTGAATTTTCAGGTGAAGAAGGTTATTGAGGTATGGTAAATTGTACACAAACCCAAATGTGGCAATGGGTTTGCGCAGAAAAGAGGAACAGGGAATGGGTGAAACAGAATGCAAGAGACTTAGAATTGTGTTCGTTTCGTTGAAAAATAAGAAACCAATGAGAGGTGCCGCGAAAAAACAGAGACCCACGCGTTGTTTCAACCGTAAACAACATTTGACAATTTTAGTTGTTGTAAAGCTAAAATTAATTTTGACTGAAGATATTTAGATCAAAAGCTTATATTTTTTCTTTATTTTTTTAATTAGTTTACCGTATTAGATGAAATCATTTGTACTAGAAACACATATGATTTTTATTATATATTATTTTATTTTATGGAGTTAATTTAATTGTTGTAATAATTTTTATTATTTTATGTATTAGTTTTATATAATATTTTTTAATATAACATATTTATGTTCTTTTGTTTAAGTTTGAAAAATTATTTCAGATATTTAAAGTAAATCTAGAAGGAACTTGAAGTCAGAACAAATCGATGTGAGAGAGAATATAGAATATGGAAATTATAAAAAAAACTGCAGGAGTGAGAGATAAAGTTTTGGGAAATATTTGAAAATGAATAAAACAAAAGAAGTACAAGGTGGTTTTACAAAAATTAAATGGTATATTGGAAACTAAAATGTGAATTTAAAAAAAAAAGGAATTATCTGGGCGAATAATTATAGATATGTAGAATGAATTATTTTCAGGTGTCTTTTTTTCATAATAATTTGAGCTGTATACAAAAATTTTGTAAAGAAAAGCAACCTGTAAGATGAAAATACTTTAAGATCGATAGATAAATATATGTTCAATAGTTAACTATGGGCAACTATGTAAATGTAAATTACAGGGGATAAAAAAATTCAAAAGAAAATATATGAATAAAAGAAACTTATGACTTCAATAGTTTGGAATCCAAACATAATTTTTCTTTTTTGTATGTAAAAAGAATATCTGTCAAAAACAAAGTTATAATACGAATAATATCACATCTTTATTTAAAGATATGACCTAAATGATCATGGGCCAAATGGGCTTCATCGTAATCTATCTTTCTTTCTGCATCTCTATAAATGTCTTTTTTCCAATTTTGTATTTAAAGTTTTTTTCCTTTTTTACTTTTGAGATTGTACGATCTAAAAATTTTCAAATTATACTAGAAAAGTCAAAAATAACTTTTAAATGGTATAATTTAAAAATTATTTGTTTAGAAAATAAAATTTGAATTACATAATATGAATGTTATTTGACTTTTAAATTAAACAATCAGAAAGATATTTTTATTTTTAATTTTCAAATCATGCAATTTGAAAATTCTTTTTTAAAAAATAATTTTTGAACCCCATAATTTAAAAGTCATTTTTAATCATCAGATTTAAAGTACAAAAAAGTGATTTTTATACAATTCAAAAAGGTAAAATTAGAGGTGTCAAAAAGACATACATGGTAGGTCAATTTGTTTGCAATAACCCGATCTGCCAACTCGTCTGTTTGTGGGCAGGGTTGAATGGTCCAATCTATTTTTGCTAGGCAGTTTAACATGACTCGTTTTGATAAAATTGGACTGGATCAAAATGAGTTGGATTGATCCGTTTTAATACCCTTAAAGAAGATAGAAGAAGAAAGAAAGGTTAAATACATTGTTAGTCTTGAATTTTGACACGAAATTAGAATTTATCTCTATCCAAAATTTTAATACATTTTAATCTTCAAATATATAAAATGAATGAATATAATCTCTTAAATCCAGTTACGTTAAATCTTTTAAACGTGTCAAATATATTTTCTAGTTAATATTGAAGTGGATATATGTTAAATTACGTAGATAACTTAAATAGTAACATAAAATATGTTAACAATACAACAAAATATAGCATAAGAGTTAAAAAATTTATTTTTAAAGTTTAGAATCAAATATATAAAAAAAATTAAAATAAACAATATATATATATATATATATATATATATATATATATATATATATATATATATATATATATATATATATATATAAAAAATATATATAAAAATATATATGAGATCCATAAATAAAATTATAGAAGTATACGAAGAAACTGGCAACTGCGTTTTATACTTTGGTGGCTCAGTCCGAATTTGGGGCACATTTTATGTAGAGATTTTTACAAATGATGAGAAAAAAACTTTAAAATAAATTTGACAAGATTCTGTATTACGATTTCGATATTTTTTCTTTTTTTAAATTAATATATTTTAAAGATATTGTAAAATTTGATGTAGTATTACTTTTAACCAAATGAGATATATTGTCCCCAGGAGCTACTATAAATCTATCCAGAAAGTGCAAAGATCATCTTTCTATTTTGTTTCTGGGCAGAATATCAATATATTAAATTTTGTTAAATTGTGTTTTCTTCTTATGATTATGATACCTTTTCAATTTAGTTATATTATTTTTAACATTTTAATCTGATTTTATTTTTTTAAAAATAAATAAACGTAATCTTTTCTATGTGATTGATGATAATAAATTTATAAAAATGAACGGTACATTATCAATTAAAGTTCGAAGTTAATTTATTTATATTTATTAATTGAAACAACATATGTCACAAACAATAAATATCACGTATCACTGTAAGAATGTAATCATCATTTTAATAAAAATATTCATTAACTTGTTTTTTTTTTAAATTCATTTGGAATGATTTAAAATAATGAAACGAAAATAATAAAAAAAGCATCATAATAAAAAGATACATAAAACTTATTTAGCACAATGTGTTTTCGAGGTAAAAAAAAATAATTCATGAAAATAGGGCTTAGCCTTTTTAAATAAAGGTTTGAGTTGGAACTTTGTTGATAAGAAAAAAAATGTAATTAAAAAACTAACTTATTTAATGCACTGTCTCTTTAGAAGCCACTTTTTTATAGTTTTCTAACTTTTTTGTAAGGGTTCTCCTCCTCTGTTAGTTTGATTGAAGATCTAAGATTGTAGGAGTGATTCTCGTGGCGAGTTCTTCAATTTGGACCAATCAGTTTCTTCATTCGCGTAAGTTAAGTTTCAATCATTTTTCTTGGTCTTTTGTTTCTGTTGCATGTGAGACTTTTTCTACTTGCATATGAGGTTTTCATCTTCTATATGAGTCTCTGTTGATTAGTGATCATAATAGTATGTCATTATCGTTCTTGTGATGTTTCTATGTGTAGATGGAGCATCCTGTAGAGTTAGAAGTGTTTGATGTTCTTAGAGTTGTTTTAATTTGTGGAGCCGTTTTGTCAGGTAAGAGAAGCTAGTTTTCTGTTGAATTGATAATCTTGATAGTTAATTATGATGTGGTTTGTTGAATTGATGAGTTGTATGTTGAATTGTTTGATGTGTTTTGTTAAATTGATGAGTTGTATGTTGAATTGTTTGATATTTGACCTGTGTTTGGTCTTGATTTGGGGAAAGGTTTGGATTTGTGTTTTGAGTGATTGAGTATCAGTTTTGAACTCTCAAAAACCATTTGGAATCAAAATTACTAAAAAGGAAAGGTGCCTAATTAGTTAAGTACATTGGATCAATTTTCCCCAAATTATTGTTTATGATACATTACGGGGCACCATTATAGTGTCGTCGGGTGCTAGTCCTCTAACTTGGTGTCGTCGGATACCACTTTTGGACCGTTGGGCACTAGAAGTCAGTGGGTTCCAGGAGCAGGGTGTTGGGCCCCACTTTTCCAACGTTGGGCGCCACCTTATTTTTGTGGTTTGCGTCCTCTTGGTAAAATGACAATTCTCGCTTCATTAATCGTCAAATCAAGCTAAAATTTTGACAACTGATCTTAGATACGTGATTATTCACTTTGACTGGTGTGATCTCTGTTTTGAAGTCTATGGTTAGAGAAATGGTTTTCAGAGCTTTTATGTACTTTATGTATAGCATTATTTTCCCTGTTTTTCTTATTTCCCTTATTTGACTATTTTAGGGTGTTTTATGATTGATGTGAAGTATGGTTATGGTTCTCATTATGATGAATTGAATATAATATCTTGTGATGGGCTGAGTTGTATAGAATAATTGATGAAAATGTATATGATTAGGGTTGTTGATTATATGATTGTGGGTATGAGTATCTTGTGCAGATTTTGTTATGATAATTGTAATTGCTTGAGATCGAAGAATTGGTGATAATGTGAGGATATTTCCAGGAAAGGAATGCCATTGAATGCTTAAATCTTTAGGGTGTGCACTGAGGATAAAACTACTACATCTTGAGGAGCTAATTATGAAACTTTACTAGTCATTCATACTCATGTAGAGGAGGATGATTAGGTAGTAGGAGTGGCAGGAGGTCCTACCAGGAGAACGACCACATGATTCTATAATAGTAAAAAGGATTTACCTTGTGTTTGGTAGCTCGGGTAAGCAAGTAATTTCATTATCATAAGTGCATAACATCCCTAGTTCCACTCAAGTTGCACTTTTCCAGATAAATCAAGTTCTAAAGAGTTTGATAAAATACATGTGTGTGATCTTGATCGCTTATGATAATTGTAATAAAATTGGTTGTTTGTGAGGTATGATTGTTCTTGTATAGCTAGCTTAACCTTGTACTTTGTAGTCTTGTGTTATTTTCTTCTTTTGTGATGATCACTATTTGGTGAGAGTAGATGAAGTTGCAAGTGTAGAGGCACCTCTAGAAGATGAGGAGCTATCAGTTAGACTAGTGGAAGGTCATAAGGGAGTCTTAGTAAGTGGCTAGTTTTTTATAGGGTTTGTTAGTTTAATTTGTGTGTATAGATGATATATTTTTATAGTTCAATCTTTTGTAAGATTGTATTAATATATTTTATACATTGGATTACATGTTTTGAATATTATAATGGAGCGTTCTACTTTATTAGTTTCAGTTGATAAAATGGGATGTTACATTTATGGTATTAGAGTAGTTCGTCTTTAGGATGACCTGAAGGTTGTGGGTTTGTCATGTCTTGCTTGTATTAGAGTTCAAGTTTAGTAGGGTTTGCTTACAAAAATGGAAGTAATAAGAACAAAAAATGTCTGGATAGAGTGATGAGGGAGCACACTCATTGCCATATCAGAGCTAGTTTTCCTTTCTTAATCCTAAAGGTTTGAAAAAATTAGAGTTAGGTTTGTTAGAGGGCGAGTTAGAGTTATAGATTGATTTTTGTTTTCTATACCTTTTCTTGTTAGGTTTGTGCCTTTGTGGTTTGTGTTTAATGTCTATAGTGGTAGAAGAATGCAGATTCAAGGTTAACTTGACCTTCTCACCTTTACAAGGGTTGGGTAAGGCCTTTGAGACAATATCTTGACTTGAATATATGAATTTATAATAGATTGTTTATTAATGAACGAGGAAAACTAAGTTTTGGTTTAGTGGCCTGAGAAATTATGTTGGAAGTTCAGAAGCAATGCTTTTGACTAAGGGAGTTGCAAGATAAGGTTTTGAGATTGTGAACCACAAGTTTTACAAGAGGAGTTGAGTCTAGATGTAAGAATAAGAGGAGATATTGGTGTGTGCTCGTGTAACAAGGTTTGAGAAATCAACTTGGATCAACATTTAGACAATGTTTGAGTTCTAAGGTGGAAAGTTGTGGAAGGTTTGAGGTTAAAGCTAAGAAGAGTAAGGACCATGAATTGTATAAAAACGACAAATTTGTAGTGGGAGGTTAATGAGATAGCTTTGAAGATTAGTTAAGCAATGCGATGAAAAACAAAAATAGAAATTGGTCTAAAAGAAAAACGTTCGTCATAGATGAAAGGAAATAAAAAATTAAAATTGTCATAATAATATATGCTACGAAGATTTGAATTTATATGATAAGGGAATGTTTACATGGAATCAGAACA
>Ga0214542_1006559_pt1 | contig 21108 bp, 13 predicted proteins | sample CNSS1metaG_FD_160096 | JGI IMG/M metagenome (GOLD analysis project Ga0214542, IMG submission 160096) | Root nodule microbial communities from cowpea collected in UCLA plant growth center, Los Angeles, California, USA - CNSS1 | ecosystem: Host-associated > Plants > Roots > Nodule | place: USA...
TTTTTGTATCTCATGCTCAATAAACCCAATAATAGGAAATCCCAATTAAATCAATCTTTAAGCACACAAATTCAATTAAATACCCAGAATTAAACATTAAATGAGGGCAAAAATACGCACTCATCAGCGTGGTAGGGTGAAACCCATTGGAAATGGCTCTGTAGAGCAGTAGCGGTCACCACAAGTGCAAGCATCCGATGAATCCGACCGATTATACCTATCACATGCTTGGTGGATTGATGTGTTCTTGACTTTTAAATTACATGCTTAATTGTATGATAAAAACCATTTTACTCTAGCTTACCCTTGTTGCTTATGTTTGTCTTCTTGTGTGGTTTTTCCTTTTTGCAATGATCACCAATTCCTTAGTATGAGCAGATATGGAAACCTCTGGTGATCAGAGTGACAATGGGGATATTGCAGCTTAGATGGTCATAGGTTGATGTTGGACTCATGTTTTGAAGGACCTTTGTTATATTGTAATCTCTTGCTCTATGAGCAAGCTTTTGGGCAACTATTGAACAAATTTTATTTTGTTCATGGCATTGTGGTGTGCCTAGTCTTTTCTTCCAGTATATTCATGGATAACTGTAATGGTTGATACATATATACTTCATGGTGTTGCTATTTATATTATATTATATGTGATATTTCATTTAATTAGGTTCATCTATTAAATGGGATGTTACATACACCCCTATTTTATGTGATAGTTTTTTTTCATTGCACCCACATACTCATTTATGCACTTCTATTTTCTATTTCCAATTTTACCATATTCTAATTAAATATCACATTTTAATCACATTATTTTCTAAAATAATAAAAAAAATTAAATTTAAATAAAAATTAAATAGTTTCCAAGAATGATAAAAATAAGAATAAATAAAAATTTAAAATTATTTTCTTTTTTCTTTTGGTGTCTAATCGACCACTCGCGTTGCACGACACTTCTTTTTTAAAATACAAAAAATTACAAAATTAGTTTTAGTGTCTAATCAACCATTCACGTCGCACGATACTTCTTTTTTAAAAATATGAAAGTTATTAAAATAGTTTTAGTGTCTAATCGACCATTTACGTCGCACGACACTTCTTTTTAAAAAATACAAAAGTTATAAAAATAGTTTTAATGTCTAATTGACCGTTCGCGTTGCACGACACTCCTTTTTAAAATACAAAAATTATAAAAATTGTTTTGGTGTCTAATCGATATTACGATGGCAGGGGGCCATAGCCCCCCTAAAAATTTTGAAATATTTTTTACAAAAGATATTTTGATTTTTTTTATTATAGATATTAGGTATTTTGATTTTATTTTGTTATAAATATTAAATCAAATATTTTATTTCTTTGATAAACATAATAATTAATACTAATAAATAATAAAATATAAAATCAAATATAATAAAGAATAAAGATTAAAAAGATTTATCAAAATACTTTTTATTATTTGTTTTCATTATAGGTTGTGTTTTTCATAATTTTTTCTCATATTTCATTCTCATCTGTTTTCTTTTGTTTCTGAAAAGAAAAAGATCTATTATATTTTTCTCTTATTTCTCCTTTATTCTCTTCCATCCTCAAGGAAGAAAAGAAGAAGGTAATTCTTTCGTCTCACTTGATAGTGAAATATTAGTTCAATAATTTATTTAATGAGCCTCTTTTATATGTCTATGCCTTGAGTTTCTTACAAATTGTTCTATCTTCCATTCTTACCTATTTTCTTTTGTTTCTGAAGAGAAAAAGATCAATTATTTTTGCTCTCATCTCTCAAATGTTCCCTTCCATCCTTGAAGAAATAAAGAAGAAGGTATTTCTCTTTTGTCTCACTTGATAGTGAAATATTAGTTTAATAATTTATTTAATGAGCCTCTTTTATATTCATTTTTTATTTTATGAACATAGAAGAGAAAATGATTATACTATGTGTTTTTTATAATTGAATTTTAAGTGTGGTTTGATTATTATCGAATTTTCTTTTGGTATTTTTGTCTCTCAATTTTTTATTAGATTATGATAAATCATTGTTTAGTATTATTTTTTTAAATAGGTATATTGATGAAGAATAAAAGAATAGATTCATTTTTTAAAGTGATAAAAGGGAAGCTAGCCGTGAAGATGAAATGTATAAATTTTGGATGTATTATTTTGGCTCCCCCAACAATGTTGGTCAAGATCCGTCATTGGTCGCATGACACTTATTTTCAAAGATGTGAAAAGACAACTTTTAAAATTAAATATTCTAATCAAGTTTTATCAAGAACTACGTGATCCCCGATTTTCCATTGTGAATGAAAATACATAGGAGCGAGGTCAAACCCTGTCGGGTCCTTTTTTACTTAAAAAATATATTTTGTTCAATTTATTTTCTTACTTTTGGAAAAAAATAAATATTTTAAATAAACACATATCTTTTGCAAATTTAATTAAAGGTACCACCTTTGGGCAGACGTTGTAGGGTGCTAATACCTTCCCTACGCATAACCGACTCCCGGACCCTAAATTTTGTTTTCGCAGACTTTATTTTATTTGTATGGTTTTCCATAGTTTTCCAAAATAAACTATGGTGGCGAGTTCAAATCTTTTTGTTTTTTCAAATTAATTTCTTTTTGATTCGTCGTCCCATCGTGATTGAGGTTGCGACAGTCACTAAAAATTAGTTACCTACGTTTTGGCTAGCAAAATGACTTAGTTTCTAATTGGTCTCTAATTAATTAATGACCAATTTAGTGACCAATTATAATTTTTTATTTATAATAGTGACAATTTTAGTAACCAAGAATTTTTTATTTTTTAAATTGGTATTTAAATTGGTCACTATACTAACTAATAACTTTTGGTCACTAAAATTGATTATCAATGAAATATTTTCTTGTAGTGGTCATGCGCAAATACAATTTTACTTTTCGGGTATTAGAAATTTTGTTGCGTCAAATTTGGATTTGACACATGTGTATTTCACTTGTCATTAACTTTGTTTGATTCTGGTAACATATTAAAAGTAAAAGTTTCACTTTTATCTATATATTTCATAAATGATTTTCCAAATAACGCTTTTGCTCTTATATAATAAATTTGAAAGACTAAAAGTATTTTATTTATTTAAAATTAAAAAATTATTAAAAGGCTCATGTGGTACAGAGATTTGATTAAACTATATTATATAATTGAATGATAAACTTGATTTCTTTAATTAATTTTTGAGGTTAAATGAGTACTCACACAATTAAGTTTGGCGCTCTTACAAACTAACATTTTGAAGTTAAAATGAGTTTATTTATTAAGAGAGAACTAAAATAATTTTTCTTTTTAAATTTTAGAAATAAAAAACTTATTTCATACTTCAAAAAAAAAAAACTTTTCTAATCCTAGGACAACATATATCCAAATTTGGCTTTTTTATGAAAGGACCTTGTTAATGGACGATCTAAAAACACACATGAACTAGTTCAAAAATCGGTATCCACGATGCTAATTAACAACACTTGTAGGACCATCGTCGTCGAAAAAGAAGTGGTGGTGATTATTGAGAAGTTTTTAATGACAATTGATTGGGAAATTGTTGTTATAAGTCTTGACAATACATACAATGACGATATAATAGCCAACCATCCTTAAAAGTCCTACGTTTAAAAAATAAATAAAAACTTTTTTTCCACACACGTTGCTCCTTCAAGCTAGTCGTAGGTCACTCGTTCAAGCTTGCCAGTCGTCATACCACCAAGACTCTATAGTCTTCTTGCCGCCAAGGTTGTGGCTCTTTTGCATGGGCTTGTCCCGCATTTTGATAAAGTGGTTTCCTCCCTCGTCATTCTTTGTCTCATTATTGTTGAAGCTCGTATTTGTTGACCCATTCAAAGCCACTGCCACTAGTCATCACCCCTCTAAGTGTTGTCGTGGTTTGTTGCTCACCAAACTGTAATACCCAAGAAAAATAAATAAATTTCAAAAATGGTAGGTTGAGCATGCATATTATTATTTATTATTTAATATAATAAATAATAATATATACAGAAGCAAAGTGTAACACAGTTGGTTAGAGCTCTCTATTAAGGTTGGGAGGTAATGTTTTTTATTCCTACTATGTGCATTTGATGTGATTTATGTTTTTAATTTTATTGGACATGTTTATGTGTGTACTTATTGTTTCTAATGTTTGTTGTGCATGAGAATGATAAGATGAAGGTGATAGTCTCTTTGGTTTGGAGTGTTTTTTTAGAACTTTGAGGTTGTGTGTTCGAACCTTGGTTTGATATAAATATTATTATTGCTTTCTTTTAGCTATTTTTGTGGTACTCCTGAGAAGGAGGGGAATTGAGTGCAAATTCATTGTATCTGGTCACAAGCACAAAAAGTAAAGGCTCAAGGATGTTTAAGTGCAAATTAGGTAATTATTTAATTTACTGGGCAACTAAAAAAATAAGAAAAAGGAGAGTAAGTTAGAGTTTTAGTGGTTGAAAGAAAATTTGGTTTAAGGTGGTTTGATTCATGATGGGATTATGTGCATGCAATTGTAAAAGGATGATGGATGAAGGTGATAATTAAATTGGTCTATTTTATTTTGATAATGGGACAAGTGCAGTTCACTATTGAAATTTTGATGACGTAATTTTGTTTATGAGTGCTAGTTTGGGTAATAATTTAGTTATACAATTGTGTTTGGGTGTATAGTCTATAAATTACAATGTTGTGAAGGTTATAACTTGTGTTGATGAGTGCAAAATAATATTTGGTTCATTCTGGTTGTATGAATTGGTAAATGAGATGAATTCTCATAAGAGCATGACTTATTTGAGTGCATATTTAAATTCATTATGTGTATTTTTCTCTTCGTAGTTGTTTAATTAGTTGATTGAATCTTTGTTGCGGTGATGTGAAATGCATCTAGAATTGAAGATTGAAAGGTATGGTTTGAAGTTTTGTGAATGGTTAAGTGTGGATTAGTGTGGTAAAGTGCTATTTGGTGTATTTCCAAGTTGTGTGTTTAAAATTTCATAAAATTTTGCAATTTCACGTTGTTTTTTCGTATTTTGGTGAGTGTGTATTTTTTTATCTGCGCAGTTTTGGTTAAACTGAGTTTCTCGGTTCATGAACTATTAAATTCAACTAAAATTTTGACAGTTGATCGATAACATGTGCTTCAGTTTGACTGTTGTGATCATCATTTGTTGGTCTGTAGTTTAAGAAATGTGTCATGAAGTATTGCAGGATATTGTTTTTCGTACTCTAGTAAATGTGTATTTTTTTCTAGTCTGCGCAGTTTTGATAAACTGTATTGTTGGGTTCATTAACCATTGGATTTAACTGAAATTTTGACAATTGGTCCATAACATGTCATTCTTTGGTTTGACCATTGGATCATCGATTGGAAGTCTGTAGTTGGAGAAATATGTCATGCACTATTACAATGATTTTGGTTATGTGATGATGATTTTTGCTTTAAATTTTTAGTTCATGCACTATTTTCAAAATATCTAGTGTATTATATGCTAAAATCATTAAGTGAAAAGAAATAATGCTTGGGTTTTGATATGATGGTGAGGTATGGTTGATCATACGATGATGTTATAAGCATGTATGTGTATGTGGTGATGGTGTATGGATTCTCTTGTAACCGTAAAACTAGGTAAGTTCTTTTACCCAAAGGGCTTTGATGATTCCGGTAAAATAGTTTCTTTCAAGCATAAGGCTTTGGCATGAGCTTAGCAAGAGTGCTCTTACCTAAGGCTTTGATGAGCAAGTAGAGTTGTTGCTTGTATGTGATATGGAAAACTGGGGAAAAGGCCCTTTCCAAGAGGCGTTGGTGTGCAGGAAAGGTAAATTCTTGGTTATGGGAGAATGTCCTATCATGTGATATTATTATTTGCACAAATGATTTAATGCTTGAAGATTTGATGAAGATATAGTAAGACAATGCATAGTGACGTGATAAAGTTATGGTAAATTGATGAAGATATGAAGACTTGAAGATATGTGTGTAGATCAAGCTTGGTGTGTGTGCTAAATTTGAGTTTAACATGAAGATCACAAAGCTTGAACCTTGGAGCTTTACGTGAAGACGATTTGACATTGTATATAGGTTTAGGGTCTCGTTGTTGTCTTTTAACCTGTTAAATGGGTTTTTAACAAGTTAAATGACTAGCTACTATAGTTTTATAAATTACAAATTCAATTAGTTGATTTCACTTGAGTTAAGAGAAATCAACAAATTGAATGAAAAAATAAATCTATTGAATATGCAAAATAGTAGGCTATATATTTTTGTTTTTCAGAGAGAGCCATAACACTTGATATTTTTTAGCGCAAGATCATTCTAAAATTTTGGAAAACGTTGTCTCTCTGGAGCAGTAGTTCATGAAGACTCTTTGAATTTCTTGGAGCAACTTTTGTTTTATTTAGAGGTTTGGCTGGCTATGGAGAGCCATCATCCAGGTTTGATCTTTCTCTGGTTTTTGGCTATTGCCTGGTGGTTTCCCAGGTCTACAAGTGGGATCATGATGTGCGTGTTGAGACCTTTTGTGGGATTCAAGAGTCTTGGTGTTTGTTCTTATATATTTTGAAAGTTTAATCTTGTGGATTATGTAAATATTTTAAAATAGTGCAAGTCATGCTCATGTTGCCTTGACAAACTAGATGTAGCCCAATTTTAAAAAACCCAGTATAAAAATATGTGTGCTCGTGTTTGAATCTCTCTTAACTTGAATTTTGATATAAAGTTTGAAGAAATATGGTTTTAATAATCTTTGTATGTTTCTTGAGTTTTTTGACACAAAATCATTGTTTGGAATCAATCTTTATAACTTGCAAATATTGTTTGAGTTAATCATCAAATTCGTGTTTCTATAGAATTTCTTAATATTTCAATCAATTGTTTATTTATTTTAATATGTTGAAATATACTGATATATCTGGTTGACTATCTCTTTATACTGATTGCATTAGGAAGAAAGATTTTTATTTCTAATGTTTTTGGAACAAATTTTATTTTAGAAATATTGTATAAGTTAGATGATTTTGACATCGGATATTCTTTTAATTTAGAAAGTTTATTTTGTTGAAATAAAGAAAGTTTTTTATGCAAAAAATTTCTGCATATTTTTTTAGTAGCATCTTAACAAGGTGTTACACTCTAATGTTAATGAGAACAATTAAACAATGTCACCTCTAGTCCCGCTGATTTGATACCAAATGAAGACGGTTTAATTCACCCATCGTCAATTGTTTGAACTTATAACGATGGATATATTATTGATGATACTAGCACCATCTTTGAAATTCCTTGCTAGAATTAGACACTAGAAACCCCATTAGCCAAGTCTTAGATTGAATAGGTTCCTATGGTAACAAAACGTATAATAAAAACAAACTGAGATAAGCTCATATACATGTGTGTGTGTGTGTGCCAAATTGAATAGGTTCTGATGATAACAAAATGTATAATAAAACAAATTGAGATAAGGTTATATACATTCGTGTGTATGTGTGTGTGCGTGTGTGTATGTGTGTGCACGTGTGTGCGTGTGTGTAACGCTTCAAAGAAAGAAGCAAACATATGAAAAAGCAAGGGTTAGAAGAGCTTAGTTGAAAGCATTGGGTAGACGAGTGGAAGGTTTGATCAAACAATTAAGCCATCAGATGACTCAGGTTCTAAACAAGTGTCAAATGACTTGGATTAAGTTGAACGTGTTAGATGACTCAAGACAACTAGTCAAATACAAGGACTATATGACTGAAAGCTTGCAAGAGAAAAATGCAGTATCAGCTAACTATGTTGGCCATACGAGTCAACCTAAAGTGGTAAAGCATTGAACTTCTACAAAGGAGTAGATGAGTCAAGGTAAACATTAGACAAGCAAAGCGATAAAGCATTAGATGAGTCAGATAAGAACATCAGACTATAATATTGAATAGACGAAGTAAATATGATGAAACAAAGCATTTGACTCATGCAAGTTTAGGCAAGTAAACAGGAGACGTTAAATGAGTCAATGTGAGCTCACAAAGGATACTAGACTAGTATTTGTTAGAGGAGTCAAAGTCAACTTGCGAAGCATAACATTGAAACACCTATTAGACGAGTACTTTCATTAGAAGACCTAATTGGAAGGATGACTACACGTGTCAAAAGTCAAAGCACTTAACAAGTATGAAATTGATCAAGCAAATCAAGTTCAGAAAGACATGGAAGAAATACATTTAATCAGATGGTGATTTGGATCAATTGCAAATGGATTAATGAAATTTTGAATGTTGAAACTGATGATTAAGAGAATTGCGTAACAACTCTCAACATATTTGAATATATTATGATTGAAGACATGAATATGGAAACGAACAATAGTTGAAGATATTACTGAAGTTATATTTCAAAAATATCTGAACGTTGATCTATATCAAATTATCCAAACAAGGAAGTATTTCAAATTTCTCTTTGATTAATAATTCTAAATATTTTCGTATGAATATCAACCAATCACGAGATAGGAAAAGGACTACACGATTAAAGACAGCAAGAGAATCTCCAACTAATTAAAGCCTCAGAGTTACAATGTTAGAAATTCAAATTGATGAAAGGCTAAAAAGAAAAGAATTGATAATTCATAGGAAGCAATACACTTTGTTTAATGTTAAAGAACTTCAAAAGTGAAAACTGATAGAGAATGTTTGAAGATATATATATATATATATATATATATATATATATATATATATATATATATAAAGATATATGTATCAGCAGTGAAGTTATACAAGCCCAACTATATAGATCAAGACTAAGATGAAGAAGAAATAAGAGAAACAAGGGAGAAAAAGAAGAAGAGTTGAAACGTTTTCAAATTGATTCTCAAAATTGAAAAGATAAAACAAAAGGAGAGAATTATTTGTGAACACAAATTATCATATCCATCTTGTTAGAGAGTGATATTGGATTGAGGAAAACTATTGTAAATCCTTCACTGTGTGAATATTGTGAACGTTGTTATGACTCTCCTGCGTGAGAGATTATCCTTGTGGTATTGTGAATTTTTTTTATATATGAGAGGGAGAAGAGATGTTATACCTAGAGAGGTTTATACTCATGTTCTTAGAGAGGATAAACTCATGCTACCAAGAGAGATTGATACTTGTTGTAACTTGGAGAGGTTAATATTCATTGGTATGGACATAACCTAAAGTGGAGGTGAACCAATATAAATCCTTGTGTGCATTCTTCTCTTCCTTACTCCTTACATTATTTGTACTAGTTGTAATAAGTGTGTGCTAAAAAAATTTCAAATGTCTATAGACTTTATTCAACACACACCCCGTTACTTTCAGAGTCATTTTGCACTGACAATCTTTTTAACTATCGTTAAAGCCCCGCCTTTACTAATGATGCAAACATCTTTTAAACCTTGAAATCATTTTTCACTAAGGAGACTAAACCCACATAAAATTTTGTTAATAATAAATAAAGAATTGAAGAATTCGAGTAGTAAGTTAGTAAAGTTAGTGGTTTGAGGGTAATTGTGAATTTTGTCCTCCATTCTGTGGTGTGGGGTTGACATGGATCTTGACCTTTGGTGAAACATTCCTTGGACTCATTATTTGGCCCGCACTCATCTCACAAACTTTGCTTATAAAATCCTACAATATTTTGAGGACGCCCTTTGAAAACTATTCCCTGCCTTGTCGTTTTCTGCCCTTATATTCCTTTCTCTTTTTGTTTTCTCTCTCTCTTACCCTATCTTTTGTCAGAAAACGCTTCTTCTAATTCTATTCTTTGATTTATTGCTTTGTCTACAAGTGTGTGATGCTTACAAAAATAAATAATATCCTTTTACTAATCAATTAAAAGACCCATATTTGACAACACTTTTTCCTATTCTCTTCTCTATCAGACATCTAGAATCACCACTGCCTCCAGTGCCTTTGTTTCTTTACAATAACAGTTCAATAATTGACTCCAATTTGATATGTCTAGAGGGATTCATACAGTTTCTAACACTTCTTTCTTATATAATAAAAGAACGGATGAATTTGACTATAGTGAGTTATTACTAGAAAGATTTTTAGTCAATTGATTGAATTATTTACTTGTAATATTTTTGGTCTTGTGTCGTATAGAGTACATGTTTTATATTTTAAATTTCTAATACATGTATATTTTATAATTTATACATTTTAATACAATTAAAATTTACAATAAAAAAATTATAATTGATAGTTTACGATATATAATTTCAATTGGGATACTAGGGTATTTTAAATTATTATTGATTTCTTTTAACAAATAATTTTGAATCAATTATGAGATAGAGAAAAAAACAAAAGGAAAGGTTAAAAAAAAACAAAGTATTTTAAAAGATTGGTGTTTGACTTTAAATTAAGAATGCATTTGGGTTAAAAGTATTTATATTTCTATCAAACTTCCTGGTCGAACTATTTAAGCATTCATATCTTATCATTAATGAATTAAGATTGATCTAATTAACATTGCCACCAAATGAGATTGAGTCTGCACAGCATGACCTCACATATACATCATAATTTTAGAAAAAGAAAGTACAAATATATATATATATATATATATATATATATATATATATAAAATTTAGGGTTAAATATATTTTTAGTCCTTTAACTTTCATTAAAAATTGAAATTAGTCATTCTTTGAAACTATGGACCAATTTAGTCTCTCATATTTAGAAATGTGTGAATTTAGTTCTTTTAACCTAATTGTGTTAAGTTATTAAGTTTATTTTATGTTTCAAACATATTTTAAATGTGATTCTCAACTAAAATTAAAGCAGAAATGTGTTAAAGAGCATAAACAACTCAAATGGTATCACAAAGCATATTTGAAACGTCAAATAAAGTTAACAAAAATTTTGTTAAAATGACTAAATTCACACATTTATAAATGTAAGAGACTAAATTGGATTAAAATTTCGAAACGGGATTAAAAGAAAAAACCATATTTATTCTTATTATATTTATATACACACATGAAAGAGAATACATGGTTTTTTTTTTCTCACTAAATATGAACACTAAATTTTGTGAAGACAAACAAAGGCAAAAACCGTAGGACCATAAATTCTAAGTCATGATGAAACTATGAGGAAAAACACATGGACCTGCCTCTTGCATTCTTTTAATGTATTCACTTGTCATTATTGAAAAGTGGTCTCTAATCTCATGCCTATTTAACACCTTCAATTGCTTTTAGTCCTTAAAAATGAAAAGAAAAAAATAGGGTCTAGTTCATTGCTACCTTCTTTCCCCCCTAAAAAATTAACTCTCCTTCCCCTTTATTTTCTAAATTTTAAATGAATGCACAAGATAAATCATTGTTATTTTGACTTCTTTTAGACTTCGCAATAAGATTGTATTAAATATTATCCAAAATTTGATACATTGGTTTAACATTTATCATTAAAAAATCAATAAAATAATTGGTAGGATTCATAAATATAGTATTTTGTGTAACAAGTGAATAATCCTAAACTACATTATAAGTAATGATTATGTAAGCACTAATGGGAACAGGTATACGGTTTCCTTATCTAGGCTCACTAAGAGGTACAAAAATTGGGAGTGCCTAGTAGTATCTGGGAACATTGGGCTACGAGTAAGCCCAAAATTAATTTCAAACTTGAATCTAGGCTCGAAAGTAATGGAACTCAAGTGCTAGGAATTATGCTAGTTAATTTGTACACGAAATGCGAGGAAACAAAATCTCTACTACTTGTCTGTTATTGGCTAATATATATATACGTGAAAAAAGCTACATCTTAATGCAATTCATTTGTACAAGGATTATACGTAACACATCTTGGAGTTACATTGCCACTAATTGTTTAGCATATCATATAATTAATAAGTATGATATAGCTGAATATCTAAAAAGTGTCTCACTAATTGCAGAAAATTTCTATACGCATTAATATTTTTACAACCGTCTTGAATTTTTTTAAATGTGTCTGTAAGAGTATAGAAAAAATACATACGTTTTTTTCTACAAAATAAGATAGCTCCCAGCTCCCTCGCTACTTTGCACCTCATATGACTATCGTCTACTCCCAGCATCCCACGATCATACTAGACAAAAGCACAACATATAACACAGGGTAAGTTAACTTTTATAAATAAATATAGAAGCACAAAAATAAACAATATTCTTCACATAATCTAAATTCAACAATGCACAACATTTATCAATGAATATATCATCTACTTTCAAAAGATTGAGTGTTAAATGAGACTTAGATATTACATGTCATATGTCCTTAACAATAGATTATAGTCTCTTGCTCAAGTTCTACCGGACCTAAAAATCTAAGCTCCACTCATATGACATGCTAAATTCTCATGTCATCTGCGAGACAAGGTTCATTTTTAAACTACTTCCAAATCATAGGAATCTACATCAACTCTTACTTCCTAAATATTTTGCTCTATATGAGTGAAATTTGGTAGAACCAGGATAATTTTTTTCAGAGTACCTATTTAATACACAGACAATAATCATTCAACATAGTATTTCCTCCTTTGAATAACTTTATTATATATATATATATATATATATATATATATATATAAACGACAATAATTCAATAGATTATGACATAAGTCCTCACTCTACTAAGCCCTACATATCTCTCAAAAGATTTATGATCTCTACCCAGGTTCTACTTAACCTCACACATATAGATATGAATATGTATGTACGCTTCTATAGTAGATTATGACCCCATATCCCGACTTTACTCAACCTTCCCTCCTTTACCATACACACACACATGCACACACATACGTATATACACAATAGATTAGCCTTTATGTAAGAACCATAAAAAATAAATTAAATTGATAAAATAGATAATTAATGTGTAGTTGCATAGGTAAATTATTATTATTATAATAATATGACTAAAAGATATGGAAGTTAAGTTAGCTAAAGCTTGTTAGTAGAGGAAGTCTTAAGTTCAACTTTTACCTAACACTTTTATTAGTTATTATTTTTAAAATTAAAACAAATTTTAAATGAGATATAAATTAGTATTATTGTGGTAAAGCTATTGTTAAAATGGTGTAGTAACATGGTTGGTTAGAGTGCTTGTGACAGAGGGAGAAGTTATAGGCTCAATTACTCTCTAGAAGACTTTTTTTGTGTTTGTTTAACACTTGATTGGTCATAACACTTGATGGAAGGATGCTCATGTTCTTATAGGACCAATTTGTACTTCACAAGTCTCCTAGGTTGCTCTGGTATTCGACTACTGACTAGTCTCTCCTTACTCCGAGGAAGCTTCCGATGACGACGCATAGGTGCCTGCAAAAGACACTTTGATGCTTAAGTTAGCACTAGTGATGTCAAGGATTCAGAGGATATTTTAATGCGTAAACAATGCATAGAACAATGTGTTATTTATACATTTTTTACATGTGGGTCCTACTTGGAATGGGCTTTTGGACCCAAAATACCTCTTTTAATTGTTTTTGGATCCAGTGGCACTACGTGAAATTACAAGAACAACCCTTAATAGTTGATGGTAGGCAACTTATGAGTCAATATGGCTGGATACCGCAGACTTTATGGGAGATTCTGAGTATACAATATCTAGTAACCAGACATGTGGGATCTGAGGGTTGGATACTCTTAGGCTGCATAGTTAGCTGAGTGGATAGGGATGATTACCTCTTACTCGTATAACTTCATAGTGTATTATTTATGGAGGTTTCCTTATTCCTCAATGTAGGGTGAAGAATATAAGTGTTGATGACTGTTTACTGTGTACCAAGGGGTTTCTTAGTACAGAGTAAGAGGCCTTGAAGGTTGTTCATGGCTGCTTACTATGTACTAAGGGGTTCCGTAGTACAGAGTAAGCGACCTCGAAGGTTACTGGTGGCTGCTTATTATGTACTAAGGGGTTCCTTAGTACAGAGTAAGCAGCCTTGAAGGTTGTTGATGGTCGTTTACTGTATATTAAGGGGTTCCTTAATATACAGTAAGGGGCCTTGAAGTTTGTTGATGGTTGCTTATTATGTACTAAGGTGTTCCTTAGTATAGGGTAACCGGCCTTGAAGGTTGTTAATAGTCACTTATTGTATATTAAGATGTTCCTTAGTATAAAGTAAGCGTCCTTGAAGGTTGTTGGTAGCCGCTTACTGTGTATTGTGTATACTTGTACCTAGTTCATGATATAGTTGGGACAAGCCATGGGGTTAAACATTTACTAACTTCATTTAACAAAATAATTTTTAAATTGGGATTTTAAGCAATCTACAAAGTTTTTATTATTAGGTTGAGTTTGTAACATCCCGGTCGAATATTACTAATTTAAACAATAAAATTAAGAAATATGATGAAAACCCTCATTTATTATACTTCACTTCCCAAAAGCGTAGGAAATTTTAAAACATTTATTACATCGAAAGTTATCAAAAAATCCATAATGTATAAAGCTCCAATACAATATCCAAATTCACTAATCAGTAAAACATTGTTTACAGAGTTCATAAAAACAATAATGATAAAACTCCAGTAAAAACTTTTCCCAGCTAACCCTTTCTTCGATGCTATGCCTCACAGACATCACCTGCAACATCATCTACTCTTGTGTAACGCTGATAATGTGTTGTTAAGCGATCAAATTACCATTACTTAACTATAGTAGAAGGAGTGTGTAAAATAAAACTTGGGGTGTGTTTAGCTCCTGACTATTTCTTTCCAGAATTTGCTAATTTTGAACTTATTTTATAACTTTGAATATTTCAAATCCACACTTTTAATGACCCAAATTAAACTTCAGCTACATTAACAAACGATAGAATATCCAATAATATTTTATGCAATTAAAATCAATTTTTATGCCATTTTTAACTTACGTACTCAATAAATCCAATAATCACAAATCCTAATTAAATCAATCCTTTTAAACACAAAAATTCAATTAAATCTCCAAATTTAAACATTAAATGAGGGCCAAAATTTGAACTCATCAAACGTATTACACGATCATCGTCAAACACAAACAGATAGGGTGAGCTAACAAAATAAAATTATATATACAATTTAATATATATATATATATATATATATATATATATATATATATATATATATTTTTTCTGTAGAGAACAAACAAGATAAGTTAGGTACAAGCGTCACCTTACCCATGTAGTCCGCTATCTCCTCAGTTGGCTTGTTCCCGGTTGATACATGTTGGCTTGGACCCAAAAGGGGTTACCTGCAGAAAGGACTCCGAAGCTCAAGTACGTCAAAGCTCTCAAAGGGTCAAATCAGTGATTAATGAATGCATACCTTTAATTACTGGGGTCCATGCGTATTTATAGAGTATTAATTATGTCTGATTACAACATGGGTTGGGCCCTAGTTTGGGCTACAGGTGGGCCTGGGCTTGGGCCTGGGTTAGTTCGACTATCGTGTGCTTATTGGATGGCAGGAGGGCTTTCATTTTGCTAAGTCTTTAGGAGCGGTCTGATTCGGTTAGTTCTCTAGTTGACGGATGTCGTCTTTGCCCGTGCATTATCCTAGGTTGGCTCTTCTGTTGTTAGTTTAGGCTTCGTTCAGTTATGAGTTTTAGCCTATTCCTGCCCAAGTCGTGTACTTGGGTTGTTTTTGGCATATACGTAAGGGTTGTCATTTATATGGTTAAGTTGACCAGGTCCAGTACACCAGTCCTCCAGCCTTTGCCGATATAATGTGTCGGTGAAGGATGATATGTGTTGATGTGCTAGTCATGACTGGCTAGGTGTGATATACTAGTCCCCCAACCTTTAAGTGTGATAAACAATGTTAAGGCTAGAAGATGTGAAGGGGTATGAAGTAGGCGAAGAGGTTTGTGGTAGGTGAAAAGGTTTCTAGCAGGTGAAAGGGTTTCTGGCAGGTGAAAGGGTGTTAGAAGGCTGACTTAGGGAGGTTTGGTGTCGCCATTTTGATACTTTGTGATGATTGAAAAGAGTTATGTTTTGGCTGGAAAGGGTTATGACACTTGAAATTCATATGTATAAATGAAGATAATGTTGATAGTTCATTCACTCTGTCTCATTTGCAAAAAATTTGTTCGTGTGCGTTTCAGAGCTGTCTGATATCTTCTCTTCCTCCTCCGTCATCTTTTCTAAAGAAATCAGGCATGTCTAGTAGTAGCGATAGGGTTTCGTTGTTAGATTCGGGTAGTAAGCGGTCTAGGGATAGTGGAAGTAGTCGAGATGATACCAGCAATAGGGAAGAAATGGGTAGTATAGGGAGAATTCCAGTGGAGATGGTGGTTGAAATTAGGGAAGATCCGCCCGAGGAGCTGGTAAAGAGCAATTGGCCGGCGAAGGCCAGGTACGAATGGGTGGCGGCAGACGTGCAGACTTAGCGATTGTTGTTCCGATGGTCGCGTTTGTTAAGATCGTGGTTGAACTGCACACCTATTTTTGAGAAGGGGGTGCAAAGGGACATAATTGCTCTAGAGCAGGCTATCGCTATTGAATGTGTGTGCCATGGCCGAGAAGGAGCAGCCGAAGAATTCTTCTACATGTACATGTGTCATTTCTCGCAACTGCACATCCGACTACCGTTCGATGAATTCACCATGGGAGTGCTGCGATTATTGAACGTTGCCCCCACTCAGCTTCATCCGAACAACTGAGCGTATCTACAAGCTTTCAGATTATTGTGCATGGTGTTGTACTTGGAACCGTCTCCTCGAGCGTTCCTATACTTTTTTGTCACGAGGCCAAAAAGTCTGATAACATGGTTGTCGCTAATCAGCCGGCCTGGTCTCAACAAATTGGAGGCTTTCACTCAATCGTTCAAGCATTTTAAAGATGGGTTTTCAAGGTTGTAGTGAAGCCAGCTGGTCGGTCACACTTCTATACTACTGATGGTAATACTAAATTCTCGTTCTTCTGGACTGGCAACCTTTGGAGATATAAGGTGATTTCGAGGGAGGATCTGTCGGTGGTTGAGAAGGATGTGGTGGATACTTTGATGCAATTTAGCGATAAGATGCCCACTAAGAGCTTAGTTAGGGTGTATAATTCAGTTCACCCCATTATAGATATTGAAGGTATTTTTTTTTTTTTAACTTTGAACATTGTTATATGTTCGAGTATTTTGACGATTTGTATGTTGTGTACTTCAGGGCATATGGCGCAACTTGGTAAGAAAAACTTGACACTTTTCCAAACCTTGCGTAAGGAAAAGGCAGTGAAGGCTAGAGCTGTAGGGAAAACTGAGGTCCCCAATCTGCAAGATTTACTAGTAGATGTCCACGTGCATGGTGGTACTAAGAGGAAAGCGGAGTTGCCGATTAGGCCAGGCAATGGTAAAGACGTGAAGAAAGTTCGAGCTGTTGTGATGGGAGCAGGCTCGGCAAGTGGGGTGAAGGGGCCGAAGGTTGGGTTGATTGAGCTTCCGAAGACTACCGTTCGGAAGGACATCGAGATTAACGTGCCGGAGACGCTGATGGACTCCATTAATAACATGGAGCCGAGAGCGTTGGTGAAGGCTATGGTGGAGTTTAGCAGTAAGATGTTGTTACTTAGTCGACGTGTGGGATCTTTGTATGAGAGGGAGTTGAAGGAAGGTAACCAGACTAAGATGGAAGAGTTGCAGGACAAGGTGGATAAGCACGCGGAAGAGAAAGAAGCATGGAAGAAGGAAAAGGAAGAGTGGGAAGCGGAGAGGAAGAGGCTTACTACTTAGAGGGTGCGTTGCCTTGACTCTGAGGAAAAGCTAAAGGGTCGAATTGTAGATCTCGAAGCCGACTATGATGATATCAAGGAGAAACATGACGGGCTGGAGGGTGAACTAGAGGACCTGAAGAGCTGCATAATTCAAGAACATATTAATGGCTTCCAAAAGGGTGTTCGGCAGGCGTCATTTTTTTATGAGAATGTTGATGCTAATGATGTTAGGTTTGATGTGAATAAAGATGTTGTCGATGATGTACTTATAAATGAGGTGGAATCTAGCCTAGAAGGGGATGGGGAGAAAGAGGCGGCGGACGCCGATGCTGGTGGTGACGAGATAGTGGTGGAGAACGTTGAGCAGAAGGCAACCTAGGATTTTTACTTTAATATTTCCAATCTCGTTTAATGATTCTAAGTTTGTAATAACTCGTACATTGCTTTATTTTGATGTGTGCTATGAATGCCGGTTACTTCTGGGTTAATTGCTCTTTATATTTGTGTATGTATGGGGTGTTTGCGTGCGCTATTGTGTTAAGGGTGTTCGACCCAGGCCGCTTACTTGTGGTAAGGGTGGGGAACTTCAACGAATAACCAACGAGGTAAGGGTGTTCGACCCAGGCCGCTTACTTGTGGTAAGGGTGGGGAACTTAAACGAATAATCAACGAGCTAAGGGTGTTCGACCCAGGCCGCTTACTTGTGGTAAGCGTGGGGAACTTAAACGAATAACCAACGAGCTAAGGGCGTTCGACCTAGGCCGCTTACTTGTGGTAAGGGTGGGGAACTTAAACCAATAACCAATGAGCTAAGGGTGTTCGACCCAGGCCTCTTACTTGTGGTAAGGGTGGGGAACTTAAACCAATAACCAACGTGTTAAAGGTATTCGACCCAGGCCGCTTACTTGTGGTAAGGGTGGGGAACTTAAACGAATAACCAACGAGTTAGGGGTGTTCGACCGAGGCCGCTTACCTGTGGTAAGTGTGGGGAACTTAAACGAATAACCAAAGAGCTAAGGGTGTTCGACCCAAGCCGCTTACTTGTGGTAAGGGTGGGGAACTTAAACGAATAACCAACGTGTTAAGGGTGTTCGACCCAGGCCGCTTACTTGTGGTAAGGGTGGGGAACTTAAATGAATAACCAACGAGTTAAGGGTGTTCGACCCAAGCCGCTTACTTGTGGTAAGGGTGGGGAACTTAAACGAATAACCAACATGTTAAGGGTGTTCGACCCAGGTCGCTTACTTGTGGTAAGGGTGGGAAGGTTGCGGGGTAGGGTTGGCGGTGGTGGCTGCATAGTCGTTGCAGAATTTGGTATGGAGCGTCTGCATCTCATCCATGCGGACATAGTCGGTCGCTTGCAATTTAAGTTCATGCATAGAGGTAGGTGGGTGGAGGTAGACGTTGTTGGTGAAGGGGCCGGGTTGTAGGGTAAGTGCCATGCACTAGAGGATCATCTCTTGGTTGAGGTGTGGGGTGTGAAGAGCTGCCTTACTGAAGCGATCTATGAACGCTCTGAGTGGTTCGCCTTGTTCCTGTCTAATGCCCAGGAGGGAGATTGTGGTAGTTTGGTGTGGACGGCTGCCAACAAAATGGGTGGAGAACATGTGTGAAAGAACGTCGAAGTTGTCGATGGAGTAAAGCGGAAAGGTTGTGAACCATTCCAAAGTAGGGCCCTTGAGGGTGGTGGGGAAGGCTTTGCAGAAGACTGCGTCTTGGGATGTGTACAGGGCGACACGGGTGATGTATACTTTGAGGTGTTCATCAAGGTCGGTTTAGCCGGTGTAGCGGTCCAACGTGAAGGGTTCCCATTGGGCAGGAAGGGGGGTGTTGGCGATAAAGTCGGTGAAGGGGTGACGACGTCTGGGCTGGTGGGGAGGGAGCAGATGAGGTAGGATGGGATGGTTGATCATGGTGGGGAAGGTGGAGGTAAGGTTGTGAGGGGGATGTGGGTTGTTGGAAGGTAATGTGGGTTGTAGGGTGGTACATGTATAGTGTGTAGGGTGGTGGGTATGTTGTAGGGGATCTGGGTGGTGGGGAGGGTAGCAGCAGGGGTTGGGGCTGTAGTATGCCCTGGTTGAGTGGATGGGAAGTAAGTGGGATGGATGGAGGGAATGGGTGTTTGTTGGGTGGTGGTGAAGGTGTGGGGGGTGGGGTTGTATTCGCTTTCCTCTTCTGTGGGCTGGAAGGCCGGGGACCTTGCAGCCTCAGACGCCTCCTTGACCTTTCCCTTCAGGGTAGGATCAACTTCGATCTTTCACCTAAGGCGAGAGTTCTCTTGTCGCAGCGCCTCCATCTCATCAGCGTTGCGTTTCTTCAGATATGATAGTTCTTGTTGTATCTTCGCCTGGCCGTCCAGGATGGCGGCTAGGTCAGGGGTGATGCCAGCAGGTCCTGAGGGACCAACATCCGCCTGCTTGTTCACTCCAGCTCTACTGCGGGTGGAAACCATCTTCGGAGAAAAACGGGTACTAAAGGTGTTCGCCTCGTGGCCCACGGTGCGCGCCAATTGTTCCTGCAGAGAACAAACAAGATAAGTTAGGCATAAGCGTCACCTTACCCATGTAGTCCGCTATCTCCTCAGTTGGCTTCTTCCCGGTTGATACATGTTGGCTTGGACCCAAAAGGGGTTACCTGTAGAAGGACTCCGAAGCTCAAGTAAGTCAAAGCTCTCAAAGGGTCAAATCAGTGATTAATGAATGCGTACCTTTAATTACTGTGGTCCACGCATATTTATAGCATATTTATAGGCCCTAGTTTGGGCTATAGGTGGGCCTGGGCCTTGGCCCAGGCCCTTAATTCGACTATCGTGGGCTTCTTGGATGGCAGGAGGGCTTATTTTTTTCTAAGTCTTTAGGAGCGGTCTGATTCGGTTACTTCTCCAGTTGACGAATGTCGTCTTTGGCCGTGCACTATCCTAGGTTGGTCATTCTGTTGTTAGTTTAGGCTTCGTTCAGTTATGAGTTTTAGCCTATGCCGGCCCAAGTCGTGTACTTGGGTTGTTTCCGGCATATACGTAAGGGTCATCATTTATATGGTTAAGTTGACCAGGTCCAGTACATATATATATACGTACATATATATATATATATATATATATATATATATATATATATGTATATATATATATATATATATATATATATATATATATATATATATATATATGTATATATATATATATATATATATGTATATATATGTATATATATATGTATATGTATATATATACATATACATATATATACATATATATACATATATATACATATATATATATATATATATATATATATATATATATATATATATGTATATATATATATATATATATATATATGTATATATATACATATACATATATATACATATATATACATATATATACATATATATATATATATATATATATATATATG
>Ga0214542_1006561_pt1 | contig 21102 bp, 28 predicted proteins | sample CNSS1metaG_FD_160096 | JGI IMG/M metagenome (GOLD analysis project Ga0214542, IMG submission 160096) | Root nodule microbial communities from cowpea collected in UCLA plant growth center, Los Angeles, California, USA - CNSS1 | ecosystem: Host-associated > Plants > Roots > Nodule | place: USA...
AAAAAAAAAAAAAAAAAAATACTATTTAACAAAATGGAAGAAACCATGGAAAGTCTTTCATATAAGAAATTGTAAAAACAAAAAAGAGTTCACAGTGCAAGGATAAAAAATCCTCAAAAATGAGAAAACAAGGTATTTTAAATGTGATATAAGGATTAACCCTTATTTATACTACTATGACTAGACCCTTGATAAAAAAAAAGAAACAACAATAAGTATAATGAAATCTACAATAAGATGCTTTACATAAAATACATGGTGACTGGTGAGTCCTCAAAACGATTGCATTTTACATAGAACATGTCTAATGGGATCAGAAAAAACTATACCTTTCTATTAGTTCCTCTCATCACCATAAATGTCTCACCAAGAACATCAATGGTCTCAAAAGAGATGGTAACCTTGCCATTATTGACAGTTGTCGATGCACGCTTATAACTAACCACAACAGTATACCCAAGAGCCAACAGCCCACCCAATGTCATTCGACCAACCTTTTTCAATATAAAATCATAAAAAGCAAAAAAATATCAGCTAAAAGGAGTAAGTTCATTTTTTTCATGATGGATAACAAGTTTAAAGGAATAAAATGTCAAAAGAAGTGTCAGCAATTATCTTTGGTAATCAGGATCAATTAGTATCATGTATATCTTGTAACTTCAGCTTGACAGAACAAATATATCTTGGAAAACTGAAACGGTATACCATTATGTTTTGCCTTTTCCTCACTATTCAAATTGCAGTCATAACATTGATATATTGGTACAAAACGAAGAAGTTATCCAAAATTTAAATTCTAAATAGTGCTCTTTAGGAAGGATTGAAGTTCAAACTTCCTAGAATTATTGAAAGGGGCAGCATCTAAGTCATGGGCAAGGAGGAGTTAATGAGTTAAATATATAGGAGGAAGTAAAGGGAAAGGGGGATGGATATATGTTCATTTGTAGATTGAGCATTGGCTCTTTTTGAAAGGAAAAATCATTCGTAAAGAGGAAATCCTTGCACGATATTTCTCTCCTATTTCCTGTTCTGTTCTTCTTAATAAAATATTTCTTTTCTTTCTCATTCAATTATTGGTTCCTAACAACATGTCAACTGCTAACTGTTTTAATGTTGCCTATCGAGCTTGAAGGGCACATCTCACTCATCTTGCTAATATTTTGTTTTCATTAGAAAGGAAACGGAAAACATCCATACCTCAAATTCAGCTTTAGGCCTGATAATGAAATTCTTGTCGACAATCCTCTGGTCACCAAGTGATAGATAATATCTAATTCCAGACTGCCGCACTTTGATCCAATCATTTATCCTTGCTTCTTCACTAGATGAAGGCGGTCTAAGGTACATTTCAATAAAACTGAAAACAACGCAAATTTCCAGTGAAAAAATTTTAAGTCCCACATATTAGAACAGTTGTTAGAAACATCTAAATATAAAATTAACCAGTTACCACCAAACTCATTCTTTCCACAATCAAAATACTAACTTGTCTGTTTGGGCTTCATTTCCTTGAAAAGCGGAACCTGAATGTCCATCTGTAGACTGTCACAAAACATTTAAGTTAAAAACGAGTCTTTGAGTCAAACACAAAGGTGGACACACAAATACTAGAAAAATAAGACTGAAAAGATATTTGCAAAAGTTATTCTAAATTGAGACAGGAGATTATATTAACAATAAAAGGACACGCAGATGCATCCATGCTTGCTTTATATTAACAACTATCAGGGAACTCTAAGTTAAACATTCCCTTTTTTTACTGATCTCTAATAATCTAACATGCAAAATTATGAGTTTGTGACACAATAACCAGTGAAAAAAACCAGAAAAGCAAAGCAGATAATCTAATAACAGACAATGGAGAGGCAAAGAATGAATAGCATAGACTTAACAGCCAAAGGATGACCATTCTAAGATATACTGTTGAGAAGTCTCACACCCCCTACCTCAGATCTTGGGGTGTAGCTTATATATTTGTTGGACAACTTTGGTTAAGGCCAATTGGTTTTGAAATGAAATCTAACTTGATATCAGAGCCTAAGCCTCATCATGGTAAATCACCTATTCTGGTAGGCCCATCTGTTTGGCAAATACCTATGGAGGGGTAGGGTGTAGCTTATGTACTTGTTGGAAAACTTCACTTGATGCTAATTGGTTGCGATGAAATTTAACATTATATCAAAGCCTGTAGTTCCTCTTAGTCAGTCACCTATTCTGGTAGACTTATCTATTCTAGAAAACATCTATGGAGGGAGTGTTGCAAAGTCCCACATCGCCTACATAAATCTTGGGGTGCAACTTGTGTGTGTGGATGTGCGCATGCTTGTGTTGAACAACTTCACTTAACGCCAATTGGTTTTAAGAAGAAATCTGACTTATTTATACTGTTGGGTGGTTAAAATGGAGAAGGAAGAAAAAGTTATATTTGAAAAAAAAAAAAAAAAAATAACATCATGCTCAAAGGGTATATTATTTTACTACCAAATAACCAATTATACTCAGATTTCGAATGTTAGGCTTTAAAGGGACGAGAAAATAGTACAAGCAGCATAAATGAGAATGTTAAGAAAGATGCATCATCACACTACAAAGGACAAGATACGGAATTAATGTAGTTGGGGAAATATTAATGTGTTATCTATCCACAAAAGATGACAGGAAATCAATTCAGATGTTTTGGACATGTGCAAGGAAGATCACCAGATGCACAAGTGAAAAGAATACACTGCATCGTTTCTAATGTTGTGAAAAGTGTAGGAAACAAGAGAGCATGGACATTGGAGAAAATAATTAAAAGGAATTTCATTTAACTGACCTCACCAAGTAAGATAAAGTTATTTTTGTTATTGTGTAAAAATTTCAAAAAAAGAAAAACTATCCTTTTCATTCATTTTATTAAACTTTAAAAACTAATTCAAGAAGAAATTTGATAAAGGGAAAAAAATATTCAAGCCATGAAAGAGTAAAGCTTAAAATTTCATATTATTTAAACAGGTCATGCTCAAATTTTTAATTTAGCTCATTTAAATGAATTAAGCATGAACAAACCAAACTTGAGCTTCAAGTGCTCAACTTAGCTAGACAGACTTGTTTGAACCTTTAGCAATAGACAACTAATGGAAAATAAAGTCCACTTGTAGGAATTATAATCATTAGTACTAATGTATAGGTCACAGACACACCTCACTTCTGCATTTGACCTTGTAGATTGCCTCTCTGAATGATGAGACAAAGCTGTTATTAATTCTGATCTGCCAAAGAAGGGCAGAGGAAATTAAAATATTAGCGATGAAATCTAGAGTTGAGAATAAAAACAGGACTAACCTGTGCATGATGAAGATCTGGCTCAATGTGTTTCCTAAACAGTGGAAAAATGCTATCTATAAGGTAATCCAGTGAACAAGAATCTCCAATGTCGTAGCGAACTTTAGAAAGCAAGCTAAAATGTACACCACCAACCTGATTTATCAGAAATGCATGCTCTGTATTATTTTGAAACTTCTAAGCAATTGATAACATAATGATGGGAACAAAGTCATTGCAATATTAAGAAAAGAAAAGAACAACTTACCACAGCAACTCGAATGTCCAGTAAAGACCGCAGTTTTGCATGCAATGCATATGTGCCGTCAACTATTACCTGAAACCAATTGTATAAAAAGGAATAAAAAAGTGAAACACGGAACTCCTCCAAAACTTCAATTAGCATAGGCTACCACCCCAGATGAAGCGCTCTTTATTGCTTTATAGCCAACACGCTTCTTTTGCTGATAGTCAAACTTTGGGATTAATGTATCCTTGCCTTTAGTCAAATCCTAATTATAACAGAAGCTCATTAACAAACCATGAAATAAAAAGAAAAAAAAAATAAACAAAAGCAACAAACAAGACTCGTTTGCATTGCTTACCAAAACCATAAGCTAATCCTGGGCAGTACATGTTATATTGACACATGATCTAATTTGTTTCATTCCAAAAAGACAAACATGAAAATAATTACTTAACCAACAATCTTTATTTTTTTTTTTTCATCTTTTGGTGTTCTTTGTTTCAGTCAGAATCAGCTCATAGGACTGCTGAATTTTACCAACATATAAAGCTACAAAAGGCCAAAAAGTAAAGCATTCAAAGCCATCATAAGATCGGCCTTGCAAACACATCAGGACCTGTTAGAATAGGCTTACTTAAATGTTGTTCTACGTTGTACCTGTCTGTACCTAGGGTCCTAGATGTGTTTTTACTTGTTTTCTACTGTTTTCTCTCTCATTGTATCTCAAATTAATCTACAAATTATACATATAAATGTGAGAACCTAAGAGAGTCTTGAAAAGCACTCTGAAATATATTTTCTCTCTTTACATTTTTCTCAAGTATATAAAGGATAGCCAGATCAGCATTTAAGGCATGGTAAAGTAACAGAAGCAAATTCAAACCTCAAGATTCTTGATCAGCGTATCAAAATCTATAGAATCCACATCATTCCCTTCATCAACCCCATGACGGTAATTCCCCATTGAAATAACGGTACAACCAATAACAGATGCCACCTTTTCTGCTAAGCTTCAGGAACCACAAAATCGAAAAAACAAATGAGGATAACTAAGGCAGCTGAGCATACATACTTTAGCAAAACATATTCAAAATAATGCATTGACAACACTATCAACACCTTACCTTGTTTTACCAGATCCACTTGGACCACCAATGCCAACAGTAACAAGGCCATCCTTTTTCTCTCGGAGTTCTTGAATAGATTTTACCAACAAATAACATCCATGATCAAAAGACTGCACCACATCCACGTATTAGCAACACTTACCACAAATTTCATTAATCATGAAAAATTAAGCACGCAAAAAAAGCTCAATATACATGAATAGCAATACCATTCAAACTTCAAATGTTACAAACAATAAATAAACACATGATAACAGTAAACTGGTACCATCATTAAAATCAATTTTACCAATGCATCCTCACCGATATGTAAAAGTTCAACACACATTAACACCAATACCATTCAAAATATAAATTTCGTCACAATAATAAGCAAAACTCTGTCTTTCTGTCTCGTCTAAAATAAGATGACAGTGAAGTGGAGTGATTATGTAAAAATGATACCAATTCTACTTTTCAGCACTTATGTGTTTGCTGATACTAAAACTATCAGGTGATTAAAAATAAAAAACACAGCCTAAAAAATGAAGTTTCGAACCCTAAAATTATGTCAGGGAGGGAAAACATAAATTTCAAGGGACAAATATGCATACGCCAAACTCGGTTAATCCAAATTGCAAACAATTTCGAACAAAAGCTATAATGAGAGAGAAAATGGAGAAAGCAAGAATAAAAAAGGAGATGAGATTGCTGCATGCTACATATACCACATGGAGAGGGAGAGATTGGAGGATGGAAGACGAAGAAGTCGAAGGCTGTTGTTGGAAGTAATCGCGTCCTCCTTCATGGAACACTCGCTGAACAACTTCATCATCCATTTTCGTTCTGTTCTCGATCAATCAACAACCCTGTCTCTTTCTTTCGGCAGCTTGCTGCTTGTGAGTGTGAGAGAGAGGAATCAATCTTTGGTACGGTGGAGTGTGTATTGCGATGGAATCTATCGGAAAAGGAGAATACGAATTCTTATTTTTATTGTTATTGTTTTTCGGTTGGTGCCGGAAAAATAAAAATATACAATTAATTTGGAATTTTCAGTTTTCGTGAGAGTGGGTGTATGTGCCTTGCACCACCCAGTTCTCACCTAATGCACGTCTTTCCCTTCGTGCACGCTTTTTTTTAATTTTTATTTTCACTGCACTTGCTGAAAAATTCAGTTTTATGTTCTTGCTTCACTCGCGTCTCAACAACATGCTTGTTTGTTTTTTTATTTTTTTTTTTCTTTCTGATTCGTTTCTTTGTCCTCTTTTGCTTTATTTTCTCTTTCACGGTTCCTTTGATAAAGAAACGGATGCAAAGAAAAATAAATAACGGAACTTTTTTATTGTACTTGAACTTGTAAGTTTTATAATGTTATTTAATTTGTAAAAAAAATTCACAAATTTGTGAATAATTAATTTAATTGATTTTATAAATTTTAAGATTAACCTCTTGGATAAATGCTTAAAACACTCGTTCTATTTATTTCTCTTATTCAAAGAAAGATTTTCTTAAGCAATGGTTGCATGAACAATGTCTTTGTTTTAGAAATAAAGTCTGTTAAACGATGTTGCTTAAGCTGAGATCTTCTATAAATAATCAGTAAATAGTTATATTAGAGATGGCTTTTTATAGTTCATAAGTTATTGAAAAATGTATAAGTAGTACGCAAATGCATTTTAAAACATATTTCTCTCTAATATTTTGTTTATTTATCACTATAAGAATAACGGAAAAGGGAATTTTTTTTCTATAGCATAATAAAATTTCGACAATTGTTTTAGGGAGTCCATTAATTCCTGTGCTTCATCTACTCGAATTTCAACTTTGCCCTCGGTTGTTTTATTTGAAAGTTGTCTCCTTCTTGGAGACTGATTTGGTGTGGTTACTCCTATAAGTATCGGTGGAGCCATTTCTTCCTCCACCCCCATTTTCCTTACTGCACTCTCATAATTTTCAATATTTCCATTTTATCCCTATAATTTATTCTCCTTCCCCAGGCTCATGCTCCATCCTCACGCTCCTAGATAGTCACACCCAGGGCCTTGAACGCAATGCACAACCTGTTGCATGCATCGAAGGTTTTCCGTCTCTAGGCTGGGGTAGGATCAAGATGGAAGGCAGAATGGCCAGCGGTGATTCTTGTTGATGTCGGTGATGGGGTTTCGGTCCTCTCTCTAGAATCAGAGAAAGAGAGAGCTTCACCGATGTTGGAAGGTGTGAATCGTAAGGGGACGAAGCTTGCCAGGGTTAGCATAAGCAGAATATGATCTTAATATTGATTTTAACAATCAATTATAAACAATATTTCATACTTATAATTATGCTATAAACAGTAAACGGAAGCGTACTTGAATTAGCCATAAGAATGATGTTCCCTTCTTTAGAGCACTACTGATCCAGTGATTTTCCTCCGGTAGAACACCTTTATTTTCCTTTAGTTTTCTCTCTTGATGGGGATAGAGAAAAAGGAACAGGAACTTGAAAAGTACATTATGACTTTGTGTACTCTCAAAAGGGGACCACGACCATTTTATAAACTGTTAATTACTTATGTTTTAGTATTTCTAATTTGGCCCCTCATCAAATTAGAAATTACTAGTCTTTACACAATATTTATTTTCATGACATATGCCTTTAGCCAAAACTTTAATTTAGTCAGATCACTTTATTATTTTGCTTAAGAAATAATGGCCCTAACACATTTAATTATGTGTCATATATATGCATGACCCAAAATTACTAACAATCTCCCACCAGTCACAAATATATACGTCCTTACAACCTTATAAATGTGTTAGACTTTATGAGCTCAAAATTGCCATTATATTACTCGAGCATACTCCAAAAGTCCTGTCCATTGATTATATCAGCATGTAGAACCAAACTAGTTTTTCATTGCATCAATCGCAACTAAAACCAGCAATGATCACTAATCCTCACACAACCAAATGACATGGATTCATCATGAAATGTGTAGCATAAAAAATGTGAAGGTGATCTGTACACACATATCTATTTTCAACTGGCCCAAACTTTTAACTTAATGAGATCGATATAATAATCTTAAGGTACAAAGTATAATAATTAAAACCACATATATATATAAATAATCAAATATGTCTGAAAGTTCAATGTATGCATACAAGAAATTAAACATAGAACATAAAACATATGAAAATGATTATCTCCCACTAAACATCAGATTCCTCAAACTGTACAACACCCATGTGAGCAACATGCTCATGAAAGACCTTGGGTGGAAGTCCTTTGGTTAGAGGATCTGCAATCATGGAGTTTGTCCCTAAATGTTCTATGGAAATCTGCCCACTCTGTACTCTTTCTTTAACAACTAGGAACTTAATGTCGATGTGCTTTGACTTAGTCGAGCTCCTATTGTTGTTGGAATACAATACAACTGATTTGTTGTCACAATATAACTTAAGTGGTCTTTCGATGCCTTTCACAATTTTCAGCCCTGTGACAAAATTTCTCAGCCATATTCCGTGATTAGATGCCTCAGAGCATGCTACAAATTCTGCTGCCATGGTGGATGAAGCTATAAGGGTTTGCTTGACACTGCGCCAAGAAACCACACCACCAGCCAACATAAAAAATGTAACCTGAAGTAGATTTTAAGCTATCTTGACATCCTGCAAAATCCGAGTCAGAAAACCTAGTGATCGCCAACTGGTTTGACCTCCTGTATGTGAGCATATAACCTTTTGTTCTCTTTAAATATCTCATGACCCTCTTTGCTGCTTTCCAATGGTACATACCTGGATTGCTTAAGTATCTGCCTAGAACCCCAACTATGTATGCTATGTCTGGACGCATACATACTTGGGCATACATCAAACTTTCTATAGCTGACGCATAAGGAATCTTCTACATTTCCTCAATTTCCAAATTCCCCTTTGGGCACTGATTAAGACTGAACTTGTCTCCCTTAGCAACTGGAGTATCCCATATTTACATTCATGCATGCTAAACCTTTTAAGAATTTTATCGATATAGCTCCTTTGTGATAATCCTAGAATACCCCGAGATCGATCTCAGTGTATCTGAATTCCTAATACAAAGGAGGCGTCACCAAGATCTTTCATTTCAAAATTCTTTGACAAAAATTTCTTGGTTTCGTGCAATATGCCTATATCATTAGTGGCAAGCAGAATGTCATCAACATACAAGATCAGGAAAATAAACGTGCTCCCCTTAAACTTGTGATACATATAATCATCAACAAGATTCACCTCAAAGTCAAATGAGAGAATTACTTGATGAAATTTATGGTACCATTGACGAGATGCTTGTTTTAGTCCATAAATGGATTTAGTCAATTTGCAAACCATATTCTTTGGGTCTCCTGACACAATTTTCTGGTTGCACCATATAGATCGTCTTGTCAATGTCACCATTGAGAAACGCTGTTTTGACATCCATTTGATGAAGCTCCAAATCATAATGTGCAACAAGAGTCATAATTGTCCTAAAAGAGTCTTTTGATGAAACTGAAGAAAAAGTCTTTTTAAAGTCAATCCCTTCTTTTTGAGTAAATCTTTAGCTACAAGACGAGCCTTATACCTCTCCACATTACCTCTAGAATTCCGTTTGGTCTTGAATAACCATTTACAACCAATGGGTTTCACACCTTCTGGTAATGGGACAAGTTCTCAAACCTTATTGTCTTGCATGGATTTATACTCTTCCCTCATTACTTCAATCCATTTTTCTGAATTAGGATCATGTATGGCTTGACGGACGGTGATTGGGTCATCTTCCATCACACCATTGTTAGGATCTTCATTTTCTTGGAGAAATACAACATAATCATCTAACATGACACTTCTCCTTTCTCTCATGGATCTCCGCAAAGGTGATGGCTCATGAAGCATAGGTGGTTGAGGATCTTGAGTTTGTTCTTCACAAACAACCCAAATCACCTTGAGTATGGGGTTCATCAGCAATGTTTTGTGGAGGTTCCGAACTTACTTCATCAAAAGTAACTGTTTGAATCGGTTCTGGAATTTTTACCGATTCTTCCTCCAAAACAAATTTCCTAATCTTATTCTTCCCCCCGAAACTTAATATCCTCAAAGAATGTAGCAGTCTCTGTCTCAAAAATTGTCTTTAATATGGGATCATAAAATTTATATCCCCTGGATCTCTCAGAATAACTATTAAAGTAACTACTTACTGTTCGGGAGTCCAATTTCTTTTCATTTGGCTTATAAGGCCTTGCCTCAGCTAGACAACCCCACATATGGAAATGCTTTAGACTAGGCTTTCGCTCAATCGAAAGCTCATAAGGTGTTTTGATAGCTGCTTTAGTTGGTACTCTGGTAAGGTGGAATGACAAATCATACTCCTTACCATATCCTTATGAGTCTGGTTTCGTCTCTCAGCTACACCATTCATACTGGGTGATCCCAACATGGTGTATTGTGGGACAATTCTACACTCTTCTAGGTACCTGGCAAAAGGTCCTGGACGATGTTTACCTGATCCATCATATCTGCCATAGTACTCACCACCACGATTAGATCTAACAGACTTAATTCTTTTGTTGAGTTGATTTTCAACTTCAACTTTAAAAGATTTGAACACATCCAAAGACTGTGACTTTTCATGTATAAGAAATAAGTATGCATATCTTGAGTAACCATCTATGAATGATATAAAGTATTGTTGACCATTCCAAGAAGGTGTAGGAAATGACCCACAAATATCCGTATGTATCAACTCTAAGACGTCTGAAGCTCTATATGCACCTAATCTCTTCGCTTTGGTCTGTTTGCCCTTAATGCATTCAACACAAACATCAAAGTTTGTGAAGTCAATGGACTCTAAGATTTCATTTGACACAAGTCGTTCAACTCTAATTTTAGAGATGTGACTTAAGTGCTTGTGCCAGAATGCTCTTGATTGAGTATTGTCAATTTTACATTTAGTACCATGAGATTCTGTATTGAGGGTTTCATTATAGGTGGTCACAGTATTAAGCAAATATAGATTATCATAAGCCAAAAGTGAACCAGTTCCAACAATATTTGAATTAAAAGACAAATTGAATTCATTGTTTCCAAATGAACAAGAATAACCTGATTTGTCCAAATAAGAAACTGAAATTAAATTTCGTCTAAATGACGACACAACAAAAGTGTCTTTCAAATCCAAATAAAAACCATTACATAACAATAATCTAAAATGCCCAATAACCTCCACATCCACCGATTTGCCATCTCCAACGTATATCCATCTTTTAGAATCAGTTGGCTTCCGGTAATTTAGGCAACCCTTCACAGAAACACTGATGTTAGTAGTTGCACCTGAGTCTAACCACCAAGTGTTACTAGGTACTGACGCTAAATTGACCTCAGAACATACCAAAGTAAGAAACATACCTTTCTTTGCACGTCAAGCATGATATTTGGCACATTTCTTCTTTATGTGTCCAGTCTTATTGCAAAAGAAACATTTGCTTTTCTGAAATTGTTTCTTTTGTTCTGGACCCTTAGTAGATTCCTTCTTGGGATCCTCCAATCTCTTTCTTTTGCCCTTAGCCTTTGAGGTGCTTGCAAAATGAGCACTTTCTGTCTTGTCTTGCTTTAGTCTTTCCTCTTCTTGCACACAGTATGAAATGAGCTCATTAAGAGACCATTTATCCTTCTAACAGTTATAAGATACTTTAAATTGATTAAACTGTGCACGAAGAGAAATCAGCATCAAATGAATGAGTAAGTCTTCTAAGATTTCAAGCTTTAGTGCCTTGAGTTTGAAAATAATATTAGACATGCTCATAATGTATTCCCTGATATTTCCTTTGCCCTGATATTTCATGGAGATCAAGTTCTGAAGAAGAGTGTTTGCCTCCGCCTTTTCGCTTTTTGCAAAGCGCTTCTCAATCTCAGCAAGGAATTCTTTGGCAATTGTAATGTCTTCAGAAACAGTGCCCCTAAACACCTCTGGGATGCCACGCTTAATGATCATTATGCTCATGCAGTTTAAACGAACCCACTTCTCATGATCCCTCCTATCTTCAGGAATACTAGACGCCGTAGGAGTAGGGGGTTGCTCAGTCCTTAACGCAAGATCCAGATCCATGCAGCCAATGATAATCTCAATGTTCTCCTTCTAGTCCTTAAAATTTGTTCCATTGAGGATCGGAACAAAATTCACATTGGCAGATACAGAAGCAATTGTAGCTGTATATAAAACAAGAGGAATTAACTTATTATGCTCACATAATAAAATATAGTCATTATAAATATATTCAAATAATGGTTTAACCCATCCCAAAACACCCAATGCATCATTAATATAAAGTTTTTGGACAGTAATATTAACTGCAAGGGGTATCTTGTTGTAATGATCAAACATTGATAATAAAGCACGTCCAACAACAAACTAATCTTTGGATTAATTTATCATCGACAAAGCAAATCCTTATAATTATCACATGTTTATCATCATAAGTGTGTATGCAATCCAATCAAATATTAATCTTCTTTTGGACCGATCAATACCTGCATGAACGTACATAAACACCAACATTTAACATTTTTCATGAACTATCTACTTAAGAGAGGTCACTTTGGTGACTTCTTGATTCAATTAACTCATTTAAAATGTTAAATGAAACCAGAATTTGATTATTTATTTATTCCAAAACCAAATATATTTATTTTATATATTAAACAACCAAAAAATATATAAAATAAATAAAATTATTTATATTCCAAATATAAATACTTATGTTCAAATATCTTAATTAATTATTATATTTGAACCCAAAATTCAAATTAATTGAAATTACTTCAATTAGGGTTTTTTATTCGATCTCCTTCTCCTCACACACAGAGAACCATATGGGAACCCTGAACCCTAGCCGCCATGACCTGTGAAGCCGCCGTCGTTAACCAGATCAACGCTGGCCACCACGCAGCCACTGTGAAAACAACCATAAACCCCTCATCCCACGTGAACCACCTCCGCTGCAGCCGTGAACCATCACCATGAGGTTGTCGCGAGCCAGATCAGCGTCACAGGCACCTCGCCACCACCAGAACAAGAACCAAAGCGCGAAACCCTCGCGCAACAGTCGTCTCCTCCGACGCTCTTCCTTCAAGACCCTGGTGCGCGCAAACAACGGAGGAAACATTGGCCAAACAAACGCAAACGGAAACCATCATGAACCGCCGTGATGCATTGTCGTTCCAAACACAAGAAGAACCCAACAATAACGCCCTAGACAAGAATGCAACTTCAAGAAAGGGGTTCAATCTTCTTCCTTGTGATTGGCCGTGTTTGATGAAGAAGAGGGTTTGAAACCCACGCAAGAGACGGGAGGTTAAGAAATTGGGAATTTAGGGTTTTTTTGAAACCCTCGAAAAACAGATTTGGGGATCGACAAAATTAGGATTTAATTTCACATAATTGGGATTAAGAGTTCTTTAAAATAAAAAGAATCTGAATCTATAAAAATAATTCCCAAAGACAAACATGAATCAAGTATGGGTAGCTTTGATACCAAATGTTAGCATAAGCAGAATATGATCCTAATATTGATTCTAACAATCAATCATAAACAATATCCCATACTCATAATCATGTTGTAAATAGTAAACAAAAGCGTACCTGAATTAGCCATAACGATGATGTTCCTTCTTTAGAGCACTACTGATCCAGTGATCTTCCTCCTGTAGAGCACCTTTATTTCCCTTTAGTTTTCTCTCTTGATGGGGAAAGAGAGAAAGGAACAGGAACTTGAAAAGTACGTTATGACTCTGTGTACTCTCAAAAGGGGACCATGTAACATCCTTAAGGAATATTACTAATTTTTTTTATAAATAAAATTCCAATCAAAATAAATACCGCATTGATTATAACTATTTCCCAAAAACGCGAGAAATTTAAAACTTTAAAATAACTGTCATAAACCAGGAGTCCATACATATAAAACTGAAATAAAATCCAATGGCTCCCGAAATGATTACATAATTCTCTCAAAAACCAAGATAATAATACATGTACAAAAATCCCCAAGCTAGCCCACGCTCCGAGTCTAAGCGTCTCCTGGCTCACCTGTCAAATCATCTGCTCCCGGATAACAAGATATCTGATCATCGCCACACACACACAAATAGGGTGAGCTATGCACAATAAAACATAAATAGATATATCTGAAATAAATATGCTTCCCCACCCAAATCATATAAGTACAAAACCCACAATTTCCAAATCACTCAACCATGACTTCATAGTCCTTCATGAGTCATATGCATGAACTAGGTCTTAGGACTTCCCTGTGCTCCCACAAAACTGACTCATCTGTGGTCCAACCCTATGAGCCTATCCGGCTCATAGTCTTGCCCTACAGACTCCTCGCCTGTAGTATAAACATCCAAGTCTCACACTTGGACCCTAGCACGCGCACAATCATCATACTATGGACTCCTCTCCCAATAGTAGCCGACGGGAACATCACAGTTCCTTGCCAATCGTGCGCCCGACACATGCAATCACCATACTAAGGACTCCTCGCCCAATATTAGCCGACGGGAACTCAACTAGTTCCATGCCCATCATGTGTCCAACCACCGAGCACATCCCAGACCCCTATTGGACTTAGTCCTTCAAGCCCAAACACCAATCACATGCAAACACATCCTATCCTTAGCATAAAACAGCCAACACACTCTTAAAGGCATGAAAAACATAGCAATCCACTTAAACTCGCTTAAGCTAGGGACCCCTCGCCCAGGCTGAGCGAGTTTTAAACAATAATAACATCAAGTTATCTCGCTTAGGCGAGATGCGCTCGCCTGGGCGAGCCACACGTTTGCCCAAAACCACAACAAAACCTCGCCTAGACGAGTATTCAACAAAACACACAAGAACACACTTCGAGAACTCGCTTAGGCGAGCCACTCTCGCCTAGGCGAGAGTGTCAATCGCTCAAAACTCCAAAGCCTCTCGCCTAAGTGAGAGACCATGTCGCTCAAACCCCTCCTTGGTCGCCTAGACGAGAATCACGAACCAAAACTCAATGTGTGACTCTACAACTCTCGCTTAGGCGAGATGGACCCGCTTGGGCGAGACTTGCAGGGTTTCAAGTCTGATCACGCGCACAGTTCACTCTAATATTGCACAACCATACCAAAACACAGTACAAGCATTCCAAAATAATGTATAACATTCCCCTTCACTCTAATGCAACACTAAACTTATATAACATGCATTGTGCCCATTAGAGATACCTCAACTCAAAATTTACCCAAACGAACCACACCATACCCCAAAACCCTCATCCAACACTTGCTAAACAATAAGGACTCGATAACAACATCAAGTATCAAATTCTCAATCTCAATACACGTATAAGATCAATTCATACCACAGAGTATTCATTTGACCACAGCAATTCGGGAACACACAAAAAATTCATATACAATTAATTTCAGCACCCCTAACCTGTGAATCTTTGCTTCCAAAGGTCGCCTAATCCTTGACTTTGTGATTGCTAGAACCCTCCCTTTTTGCTCTCTCAACCACCACCGCTTTGCTCTCAATCCCGCTTAGCTTTCGCAACTCGTAATCCTTTCTCACTCCAATTTTTAGACTTCCAAAACCCTTCTAATGGCCTAATTCTCCCTTTTTATATGACTCCCAATTGTGGTAAAAAGAATAAAACGAAAATTGACCTTTTTAATGCCTATTATTAACTTTCATAAGCTATTATGGACTATTTTTCCAACTCCCTTGGCTGCCCACTTTCTCTAGTGGGCTTTCCCACCCTTTCACATTCAGACCACAAGCATTATAGCAAAAATAAAGAGATTAATTTACTCTCATCACGGTTTGAACCCGTGACCTTCCACCCACAATGCTAATCACCACCACCATGCTAATTCACATTTGGTGATATACACAATCAACATATGTTTACATTTCAAATTCTACACTCTTACATATTATTAAAATAAATCATAAAACAACAACACATAATTGGCATACATAGGACTCGAACCCAAGTCCTCTCACACAATCAAAGTACTCTCAACCATTTGAGCTAGTACTTTTCCACATCACATCAAACAGCAATTAATGCCATAAAGACGCCTTCTACCCGCATTTATTAATTAATTAATTAATTTTTCCGAGTCTTACAATTCCTCCACCTTTAAAAGTTTTCGTCCTTGAAAATAAAACTTACCAGTAAAGAGGTGAGGATAGGACTTCCTCATGAGATCTTCCATCTCCCAAGTCATCTCTTGGGTTGCCTCATCCTAGAGAACCTTCACGGTCCGTATCTCCTTCCCTCTGAGCTGTTTGACTTGAGAATCCAGAATCCTCACCGGTCCGACTCCAAGAGTCAGGTTCTCGCGTACCTGAACATCATCATGCTCCAGCACATGAGTAGGATCCGTCACGTACTTCCTCAACTGTGATACGTGGAAAATATTTTGCAAGTTTCCCAAGTGAGGTGGCAATGCAATCTCATACGCCACCGGTCCAATTTGTCTCGTAATCTGATATGGACCGATGAATCGAGGGGTCAACTTCCTCGACTTCAATGCTCTCCCAATACATGCTGTAGGTGTAACTCTGAGAAATACGTGGTCACCAGCCTCAAACTCGAGTGGCCTCCTCCTCTTATCTGCGTAAGATTTCTGCCGACTCTGAGTTGCACGCATCCGTTCCTGTATTACCCTTACCTTCTCAATGGTCTGTTGTAAGAACTCTGGACCAAGTACCACAGCTTCCCCATCCTGCTGCCAACACAAAGGTGTTCGACACCTCTTGCCATACAAGGCCTCGTACGGTGCCATCCCGATGCTGGAATGGTAGCTGTTATTATAAGTGAACTCCACTAGTGGTAGCACATCACTCCAAGTCCCTAGGTGATCCAGAACACACGTTCTCAATAAGTCCTCCAGAGACTGTATGGTTCTCTCAGACTGGCCATCCGTCTGAGGATGATATGTCGAGCTCATCTTCAACTGAGTACCCAAAGTGTTCTGCAACGATTGCCAGAACCTCGAGGTAAACCTCGGATCTCTATCCGATATGATACTCTCAGGCACACCATGTAATCTGACTATCTCCCTGACGTACAACTCTACCAGCTTATCTAGGGACATCTTCTGATTAATAGGTAGAAAGTGAGCGCACTTCGTCAGTCGATCCACTATTACCCATATAGAATCATGCCCCCTCACTGACCTCGGTAGATGAGTAACAAAATCCATGGAAATGCTGTCCCATTTCCACTGGGGAATCTCAAGAGGCTCTAACATACCATCTGGCCTCGGATGCTCTATTTTCACTTTCTGACACACTAGACAAGATGCCACATAGTTTGCCACATCAATTTTCATACCAGTCCACCAGAAAGTCGCCTTCAAGTCCTTGTACATCTTAGTCATACCTGGGTGTATGCTAAGACGACTCTTATGCCCTTCATCCAAGAGCATTTTCCTCAATACCCGACTGCTGGGTATACACACCCTCTCTCTGAATCGCAGGATGCCATCTCTACCCATCCTGAAGTCTTTCCTCTTCTCTGTGCCCAACTCACTAATGATATGCTGCAATTCCTAGTCCTTGCCCTGTTCCACCCGAACCTCATCCAAGAATTCATTAGTGATCCTCAACATGCTGCACCGTATGTGATCTGTCTCCATATCCAATCTCAGATTCATATCTCGCAGCTTCTCGATTAACTCTAACTCCTTAATCATCATGGCCGACACATGAGATTTCTTTCTGCTCAAAGCGTCTACTACAACATTAGCCTTACCAGGGTGGTATAATAGCTCAAAGTCATAGTCCTTCAGGTATTCCATCCAGCGCTTCTGCCTCATATTCAATTCCTTCTGATCAAACAAGTATTTCAAGCTATTATGATCACTAAATACCTGAAACTGTGCCCCATACAAGTAGTGCCTCCATGTTTTGAGGGCAAAAACCACCGCCGCCAATTCTAAATCATGTGTAGGATAGTTTTTCTCATGCACCTTCAGCTGATGAGATGCATAAGCAATGAGCCGTTTCTCCTGCATCAACACACAACCCAGACCCTGGTATGAAGCATCACAGTATACCTCAAATGTCTTGGCAGTGTCAGGAATAGCCAATATGGGTGCAGTAGTCAATCTCCTCTTTATATCCTCAAAGCAGGCCTCACACTCTTCAGTCCAAGAGAAAGACTGGTCCTTCCTAGTAAGTTGAGTTAAGAGACTCACCAGCTTCGAGAACCCCTCCACAAACCGTCTATAATAACCTGCCAAGCCCAAGAAACTCCTCACCTCAGTCACAGTCTGTGGCCTTTCCCACTTCACCACTGTTTCAATCTTTGTTGGATCCACCGCTATACCTTGAGCTGAGATGACATGACCCAAAAATTGTACCTTATCCAGCCAAAACTCACACTTTGACAGCTTCCCATATAGTTTATGCTTTCTGAGAATTCCTAGCACCACTCTCAGATGATCTGCATGTACATCCCGATCCTCCGAGTATATCAATATGTCGTCAATAAACACGACAACAAACTGATCAAGGTACGGTCGAAATATTCTGTTCATGTAGTCCATGAAAATAGCAAGAGCATTGGTCACCCCAAACGGCATCACTACATACTCGTAATGGCCGTATCGTGACCTGAACGCCGTCTTCTACACATCCTCCGGTTTGACTAAGATCTGATGGTATCCAGACCTCAAGTCAATCTTAGAGAACACTGCGGCTCCCCTCAGTTGATCCAACAAATCATTTATCCTCGGCAGCGGATACTTATTCTTTATGGTCAGCTTATTCAACTGACAGTAGTCAACACACAACCTCGAACTGCTATCCTTTTTCTTCACTAGCAGTACCGGTGCTCCCCAAGGTGATGCGCTCGACCGAATGAACTTCTTCTCAAGCAAATCTTCTATTTGCTTCTTCAACTCTACCAACTCTGCGGGTGCCATTCTATAAGGCGTCATGGATACTGGGCCAGCCCCAAGGATGAGATCAATGGAGAAATCCACATCCCTACTCGGTGGCAACTCGGGTATTTCATCTGGAAATACGTCGACATACTCCTCCACGACTGGAATCACACTGATCTTCTCGGCGGTACTATTCTTTTCTGCATGAGCCACTATCATAAAGCAGGTAGCTCCGGCTTCTACTTCGTTTATCGCCCTTTGAGCCGAGATTAACTCTAGTCCTTCATGCTCTGGGAATACCAAATTGCGCCGTCCACAATCAATTATGACGTGATTGTTAGCCAGCCAGTCCATCCCCAAGATTACGTCCAGTCCCTCCAAAGGCAAGCACACCAGGTTCACCTTGAATCTGCGACCTGCCACCTCCATAGAACACCCAACGCAAACTGAACTAGTAACCACTTGACCTGAGGAGGGAGTTGAAACAAGCAACTCACATCCCAAATCACGTGTCACCAATTGCAATCTCCCCACGCACACATTAGAAATAAAAGAATGGGTTGCCCCGGAATCAAACAACACAAGCACTACATTACCAAACAATATACAAGGTTCAAGGATAAGATTACCCGACCGTGTAGCCTCTGTGGTGGTCAAGGCAAAGACTCTGCCCACTGCCCTAACTCGCTCTGCTGGCGATGCTGCAGGTTTCTTTCGTGCCAATACTCTTCTTTTCTTGGCAGTTATTGGCGAAGTGCCCCGGTTTGTCGCATATGAAGCATTTGCGACGGTCGCCTGAACCTCCTACTCCGCCTGCCAACTGAGGGCAGTTCCTCTTCAGGTGGGATCCGCCACACTGGTAGCAACTGGGACCCTGAGATGTTTGAGGTCGGCTATACGGCTTTTTCATCTGCCTAGCCTCCGCGACATTATTTTGATGTCGGCTCACCATAGGACCAGGGCCCTTCTCTAAATGTTCAGCACTCTTGGCCTGTTCCACTAAGACCGAGAATCTCCTCTCTCCCAGAGGTGTCACCACCTTCTTCAACTCATGTTTGAGTCCTCGCTCAAACTTCAAGCACCTCCACTCCTCAGTCATATTTTGTGAGGAACATCTCGCCAAGTGTTCAAATTTGTTGACGTACTCCTGTACCGACATATCTCCCTACTGCAGCGCAAGGAACTCTGCCTCCCGATCCTGTCTAGCAGTATCTGGAAAATATTTCTCCAAGAAACGAATCCTGAAGTTTTCCCAGGTAGCCGGCTCCTCCCGAGTCTCCATCTGTTGTTGCATACCTGTCCACCAATACTCTGCATCCTCATTCAGCAGATAGGTAACAAAGAGCAGCTTCTGCTCATCCTCACAGTTCATCACCCTGAAAATCTTCTCACACTTGCGGAGCCATGCATCCGCTTCATCAGGGGAGACCTTGCCAGTGAACTCAGCTGGCTTGTGGCGCAAGAAGTCCTCCACAGTCGGCACCCTGACTGGTGCAATCGTTGTCCTAGGCTGTGCGGCTACGGGTGGCTACATCGCATCCACCATGCGGTGAATCGCCTCCGCGATGTCATCAGCGTCACTACTCCTCCTCCTCCTGTTAGCAGCCATAGCCTGGATACGCCACATTACAATTGTTAAAAATCAGTCATTTAGTCAAACAAAATCACACACCTTTCACATTGAACACACAGCATACCACAAACAATACATCGATAAGCTCACTCCCCACTAACCCCAAAATATTTTAAAAATATTTTCAAAACTTTTGCTCTGATACCAATTGTAACATCCTTAAGGAATATTACTAATTTTTTTTTATAAATAAAATTCCAATCAAAATAAATACCGCATTGATTATAACTATTTCCTAAAAACGCGGGAAATTTAAAACTTTAAAATAACTGTCATAAACCAGGAGTCCATACATATAAAACTGAAATAAAATCCAATGGCTCCCGAAATGATTACATAATTCTCTCAAAAACCAAGATAATAATACATGTACAAAAATCCCCAAGCTAGCCCATGCTCCGAGTCTAAGCGTCTCCTGGCTCACCTGTCAAATCATCTGCTCCCGGATAACAAGATATCTGATCATCGCCACACACACAGATAGGGTGAGCTATGCACAATAAAACATAAACAGATATATCTGAAATAAATATGCTTCCCTACCCAAATCATATAAGTACAAAACCCACAATTTCCAAATCACTCAACCATGACCTCATAGTCCTTCATGAGTCATATGCATGAACTAGGTTTTAGGACTTCCCTGTGCTCCCACGAAACTGACTCATCCGTGGTCCAACCCTATGAGCCTATCCCGCTCATAGTCCTGCCCTACAGAATCCTCGCCTATAGTATAAACATCCAAGTCTCACACTTGGACCCTGGCACGCACGCAATCACCATACTATGGACTCCTCGCCCAATAGTAGCCGACGGGAACATCACAGTTCCTTGCCCATCGTGCGCTCGACACATGCAATCACCATACTAAGGACTCCT
>Ga0214542_1006566_pt1 | contig 21089 bp, 20 predicted proteins | sample CNSS1metaG_FD_160096 | JGI IMG/M metagenome (GOLD analysis project Ga0214542, IMG submission 160096) | Root nodule microbial communities from cowpea collected in UCLA plant growth center, Los Angeles, California, USA - CNSS1 | ecosystem: Host-associated > Plants > Roots > Nodule | place: USA...
CCACCCTATCAAACGAAACAAAAAACCCCCAATTGCAAAATTAGGTTTTCCAAAATCAAAATACAAAAACAACATACACAAAAAACAGAACTAAATTCATTTCCATATCTCATATCTTGAACTTTGGGCATCTCCAAAATTTTCTCCCTTGTTCTTAGCAGTTCTCATGATTGCCTTCTCACCGCAATAGCAAAGAGGTGCGAAATCAAACCTCCTCCCCACACCCCCATGAGAAGAAATGGTAGAATTTGTGCAGGACGAGGACGAGCAAGAATGAGAGGGAGACATTACCGGTGCAGGATGAGCAAAACAGAGGAGACCACAAACCTTCCGCACCCTCTTTCAAATTCAAACACTTATCCTCTCCCAATATTACCTTCTTAAAAGAGAAGACAACAATGGTTGTTTAAGGTGCCAACCACAACTCATTGACACGTAAGATTGAACATTACAGCCACATCATCACATATAAACGCCGTTTGTCAACAGTTAACGATTGCCCTGATTTAATACTGAATTACAAAAACGAGGACGAAATTGAGACCAATTAAAATACGAGGACCAATTTGAGATTTCTGAACCAAAACGAGGACCAATGGAGTATTTTAACCATTTTATTTTATTTAATCTTGTTTCTTTATTTCTTTATTTCTTTTTTATCCTTTTTATTTTTTATTTAATTTTAATTCAATTTTTTTTATTTTAATTTTGATTTTAATTTTAATCTTTTTTTGTTTACTTTTCTTATTTTATTTTGTTTTATTCTTTTTTCGAAAAATATAAAAATGAAAAAAGTTAAAAACAAGAATTAAAGTTCAATGAAAAAAAAAGAAAATGTAAAATAAAAATGTTTCTTAATTAGTATATCTATATTTCTTTTATCTTATTTTATGTAATTTTATTTTATTTAGTTTAATTTCATTTTATCCCTTTTTTATTATTTCTATCTTATATCATTTTACTTTATGTTTTTATCTTATATTTATTTTATTTGTAGTTTTATTTTATTTTATTTATATAAAGAAAAAAGAAAAAAGAAGAGGGAAAGTTAATCTCAAAATAAAATAGAAAATAGAAAAAGTGAAAAAGTCAACTAATTCTAAATTCTACGGCATACCTCTCTCTACCTATTTTGATTAACCGGAAGTGGCCGGTGTGTAGGAGTTTCAGAGTGTATTTGGATTGAAAAATGAATTTGAAAGAGTGAGTAGATAAATTTAAAAGAATGGATGAAAGATTGTGATTAGGGATGACAAAAATACACGTTAGATATCCGTATATAAAATATGTGATGGATAGTTGGTACTTGTAGGTAGCGGATATTTTAATAACCGCTTATAAACATACCAGGTGCGATTATCATATTATCCATACTTACGGGTACCCGTTTTCCGTAAAAAATTAAAATTAAAATTATGTTTTATTAAGTTAAACTTAGTGAAAATTAAATTAAATTTATATTTTATTAGATTAAATTAAATTTAAATTTAAATTTAATATAATTTATATTTTATTTTACATTTTTTTGTACTTTTATTTAAATTTAATTTTAAATATTTAATTTTTTTTTAATATTTGCGGGTATCCACGGGTACCCACATATTTTAAGACACCTTCAGGTATTTTTTTAAACAGATACCCGCGTGAGTAACGAGTGAATTTTTTTTTGTCACGGATCGGGTTACAGATAGACACTATCCTTGTCTCCCGTTGTCATCCCTAATTGTGGTGTTGTTTGTTTAAAGAAATACGTAAAGAGATTTAAAGATAAAGTTGATAAAATTTTGTAAATAATTTAATGGATATGATAAATATGAAAAGAATGTTTTAATAGATTCAAATTTAAATTACAATTTTGTCCTTATAGTTTAAATTATTATAAAATAAATTTTTATTTTTTTATTAATTGAATTTAATTTAAAATACAATGTCAATGGTTAAAAATAATTTTAATTTAAATATTATATTATAATAAAATAAATAATGTATTATTATTCAATAATATTATGTTAGAATGCTTTATATTTGATTATTGTATTATTATTATTATTATTATTATTATTATTATTATTATTATTATTATTATTAATAATAAGTATTATACTTATTAAGCCACTCACATCACAACTCTAAATGTAAATGTGCATTTTTTTCGTCGTATTTACTGTTAATGAACGATTGAGAGCAAGTATTCACATAGTTTCAATGAATTTGAAGTGATTTAAGAGGTTTCAATGAATTTGAAGTGATTTAAGAGGTAGATATCTGATTTGAGTTTATGGGTATGTTCTTTTGTGGGTGATGATTTGAGGGAGAGGGAGATGATTCATTTAGCTTGATTAGAAGATGATATTTATATTGTTCTTTTTTAAGAATTTGGGGGTGATATTAGAGTAAATTTGAGAGTAATTCTTGTAAAAGTTTGTGAAAAATTTGATCGATGTGACTAAAAAAAAATTAAATTTAATAGATGAAAATGTAAAGTGACCTAATTGTCCTTGGTGTTAAAAAAGTATAATAAAATGATATTTAGATAAGTTGTTATTAGTTTCTCATATATTATTATCATAAATAAAAATATTTTAAATATTTATTAATTGAAAGAATAACAAAAATTTATTTGATTTAAAAAATTTAATATTTTAATGTAAAAAAAACATTTCCAACCACACCATTCTCGCTGCTATGAAGCCCTTCACCAACCAAAACGCGTATCAGTTCCTATCACATAAATGCAATGAATGGTATTTTTAACTTTAGCTATGGATAATGCACTCAGTGGAAGCTCGAGGCATGGTAATGGTCATGCTAATAGTGAAGCTGGAATGGGTTATCAGCAATTCAAATGTGCTATCATTAGTATAGATAACAATTCAAATGTGCTTTGTGATGATGATGACTTCGATAAACATCAACAAGAGTCATTTTCGTTTACTGGATCGAAAAATTTTCCGTATGGGTCAATGGTAGATGATATCAATGATGGGATTCCTCGCCTGTTATAAGGCGTTCATGCATGCATGGAAAGTGAAATGGATCAGGTTCCAAAAACAAACAATCAGTTAAATAGAGTTCAAAGAGTTTTGGAATCGGTTCCAAAATAACTTAACAGGTTCCATACTTGTCTGCGAAAACAACAAAAAAATACATCCCATTCCAGCAGACCATGTCAACTCCGCCGCACCATGACCTATCCGGCGAGTCGCCAACCTCTATCGTGCTCGCCACCATGTCTCTTCTCAACAAACCGTAGTGGTGGAAAGGTAGCAAGTCCAGCAGAGTTTTCTAAACGAAGAGAAAGAAAGGAAAATGCATGACAATGGTATTCAAATGAAAACAAAGAAAGGAAAAGTGCATTACAATGGTAGGGAAGAAGCTCCCGTCACCTCCTACAACTGAAGTGCACACTCAGTTCTTCCCAGCTAATACAACACACCAATTGCATTCCAACTTATTAATGATAATTGAATGCTTCATTGAAGACACTCAACGATCAAAATGTCCTCAGGAATCTATACTGTTCATGCATCAGGAATCTATCTTATTCATGCATCAAGAATCTGCATTGTTCTCTTCATTTCAATTCCAGAAGACAACACCATACTTAATTTATTTCAAATAAAATAATAAGGGTAATTACATAAAAAAACCTCGATCACTCTCTAATCTCTTCATGATAGAGAGATGAGAGTACATCCCAATCCCTCAAATCGTCACTTTTCTTTGCTTTTAAATCAATAAAAAAAATTGCTTTTAAATCAACAAAGAGGAACTCAAAAATTTTCTACGCTTCCCATCACTCGTGCACAGAAATCACCTAGATGAGAACAAAACCTATATCTTCATCCCCGCAAATATAGATGATTTGGGATGATTTACTTAATGGATTTGTTAAACATTGGTGAGTGAGACCTTTAAAACTAAAGATTAGGTTGTTGTAGTAAGCTTAGGCTTAGGCTTAGGCTTAGACTGCCATACATTTTTGCATGAGAGTGGAATTGCTTGCAATGTTGAAAGAATTGAATGGCAGGAAACTTCATCCCATTTGGGGTCACCTGTTCCCAGAGCAGGGATCACACGCAACTCTTGACCCCATTACACACATCCACTATCTCCATAATCACCTTTTCTCTTCTTCCAATTTTTACAGAAAAGCATATCGGCTACCACTCATCTCGCAAGTGATTTTCTATTCTCTCAACCTTCATCTCCATCCAAGGGATATTCACATTCAAACCTCACAAATTTTTCCAGCAACAAAAAAATCCCAATGACCTCTCCATTTTGCGATCATTCATCCTCATCGAATAAAAATAACAAAAGATAATAGAGGGGGAAAAAGATCAACAACAGAACCAGGATAAAAAAAAAAAAAAGAGAAAAAAGTGAGGAGGAAAAAGATTACAACAACAGAACAGGAGTAAGGGAACTCAAGACCACCAGCACAGAGAGAGCTCCAAGAGGTAAGTTCTGGACTTTCAATGTTTGTTTGTTTGAGTGAGCATGATGTATGTGTGTTAAGCTTTGTGTTTCATCTTCAACTTGAATGTCATAAACGAACATGATACACTGTGTTTGCTGCATTTATCTGTGTTTAACTGATTGGCTCTTGATTCGAATAATCACATGTCCTGTTGTTGGTCAAGTGCTTAACGATCTTCACCCATCATGGTGGCACAACCGAAAACCACCCTCTCCCTCAATCCTCACGGCCTCACCTTCTCACGCCAACCCTTTCTTCTTCAGTTTTTTCGTCCCAAGAAACAGAAACCCAAATACATCATTCCCTCAACCATCAATCATCATACATAGATCACACAACAAAAACTTCTCCATCACCAGTTAGCCTTCCGGTGCTTTCACCTTCATCTTCCACCTGCAAAAAACATGGAAAAATACAGAACCCAACCCACCGTACCCAGCCATTCAATCCATTATATCTGAAAAAAAAAAACACACAAAAAATTCAGGAACAATGATCTCATTTTCCAACACCTCCATTTACTTATTCTCGGCCAGTGCAGCTCATTCACGCACCACCATCATCTTCATCTTACACCTGCGTAAAAATCAAAAATAAAAAACAGAGACCCCCATTCACCGAACGGAACCCCCATTCCAACACCAAACACTCGCGTCTCATATTCCCAAATCACACACGTCCAATCAAAGCAGAGAGTGCCACCGGCGAGTCGGAGTTCGAATGAGCAGATCAACGGCGGCTTCGATCATGGTTGGTAGCGCGACAGTGGGGCTCGGTGCCGTGGCTTCCAGGACCCGGTGTGGCTCGCGCGAGAAGAACAAAGAAAGGTCGGCCAGGGGGTAGCGGCGGCGCTGGTTATGTAGAGGGCAAGGGCTGCCGCGGATGAGAGTGAAGGAGAAAACCCTGACTCCACGTGTGCGTGATAGAAAAAACAAGAGGGAACAATTCGGGAAACTTGGTTCTCGGCGGTGATGCTCCGGGGGTGACCGTCGGCGTCAGCGTCGTCTCTCGCCGGCGGTGGGACGTGCAGTGGCGGCCCTGACTGTTGGAGGCGTTGTGGTCTGCGGTGATAAGGAAGAAGAGCTGCAGGTAGTTCTAATCTTAATTAGGGTTTAGTTTGTTTTAGAAAAAGTCGGGTCGGTGTCCTTCGTGCTTGGTATAAAATATAAAATATAAAATTAATTTAAAGTAAAAGAACAAACTAAATATAAATATTACAAAGAAAGTGTGAATCGTGATTGATGGGGGTAACAGTGATACTGGGAAGACAGGGGAGAGACATGAAGCGGTGATGGAAGAATCCGAAAAAACAGAGAAAAAAGATGAAAAAAGAGAACAAGTTGTGTGGAGTTGGGGTGCTGGAACCGAGGGTCAGTTAGGAACAAAGATTGTTAAGGATGAGCTCTTCCCTCAACTCCTTCACCAACCCTCTCTCTCTTCCATCTCCTCCCTTGCATGTGGCGGCGCTCATGTCATAGCCTTGACCTCTGGTATGGTATAACAGCGTTCTTCATCTGTCTTTTTTCTCTTCTTTTTCTCTTCCAATTAATTTGTAATCTTTCTTCATGTTAAGGTTATGTTAAACTAATGATGATGATGATGATAATTTGTAGCTGGGAAGGTATTTTCATGGGGTAGGGGCAATTCTGGGCAACTAGGCCATGGAGAGGTTGTGAGTAACGCTTTGGTTCCCAAGGGTGTAACGTCATTGGATGGATACTTCATAACCCATGTCGCTGCTGGGTGGAGCCACTCAGGTTTTGTTTCAGGTTTGCACTCTTCTGACTGTGTCTTCAATGGTTTTGTTGAATGTTGGGGTTTCCTGGTTTTGTTTTCTGTTGAAAGTGTTTTTTTTTTTCCTTTGATTTGTTCTTCTTGGTTGGTTTTCAGATTCTGGGTGCGTCTTCACTTGTGGGGATGGCACGTTTGGTCAACTGGGGCATGGGGATTATGCCTCACACTGTTCTCCTGTAAAATTGCCATGCTTTGGTGATCAGCGTGTTGCCCAGGTTGCATGTGGAATGCGCCATTCCCTTGTGTTGTTGAAAGGTATTGGATTGGTGCCTAGAATGTGTTTGTTATATTGCTCTTTTATTTAGCAAAGGGCGTTGTGATGCAGATTGTGTAGGAAATCAAGTTTATGGATTTGGCTCTGGGAAGCGTGGTCAGCTGGGTGTCAGCAATGATAAGGTCAAATCTGTTAATGTTCCTAGAGCTGTTACTGGCTTTGATGGTGTTGAAATCATTGGAATTGCTGCAAATGGAGATCATAGTGCTGCATTATCTGGTAACACCACCACTTTCCCCTTCATGATATCTGTGGCACTAAATTGTTCTCTAAAATTATTCTATAATATCTTTAGTTGATGGGCACGTTTATACTTGGGGAAGAGGCTTCAAGGGCTTTGAAGATGCTCCCGTTCCTCATTGCTTAAACTCTTCATTGAATTTTATCAAAGTAGCTCTTGGATGGAACCATGCTTTAGCTATGACTGGTATTTCTTGACATTGAATTAAATACCCAACAAATTTAATGATTTCCACATTTCTATCAATTCCCTATTTAATAAGTACATTTTGTTGTCAATTTCTTTACTCAGGTGAGGGAGAGGTTTATATGCTAGGTGGAAACCACCTTGGAGTGCTTAGTGATCTTCAGAACATAAGCCCCCAAGCCATGCATGTACCTGGTAATGCATTAGAGTTAACGTTGAACAATAAAGACATAATAATTTTTGTACTTCCTTGTTGCATACATCTCTGATATTTAGAACGTAACTTATTGCCATCGAGTTCCATATTACTAGATTTAAACTATCGATTCGCTGTCATAATCATCATGAACCTGCATAAATTCATAGATAATTTATTTGGGGGAGAAAGATGCGAATTTTTTCTTGTCATGGAGAATGCTTATATTTATATTATGTCTTGTCATTGCGTAATATTTAGTAGATTTAAGAGAAGTCAATGTGGAGAAAGTCCCTGGCCTTGAAGGGATGAAGATTACTGATATTGCTACCGGAGCCGAACATTCTGTCATTGTCACAGGCAAGCTGTACTCTTTTGGTTCTTGAGGAGTTTTGAATGACATAAAAGTTCTGACTTATTTCCCTCCTATTTTCAGATAATGGCGAAATAAGGACATGGGGTTGGGGTGAGCACGGTCAACTTGGTTTAGGAGATACTCGCGACCAAATCAGTCCTGTTACAGTAAATCTAGGTTATGATCTGAATGAAGCTGAATCAATTAAAGTTTTCTGTGGAAGTGGGTTCACGTTTGCTGTAACCATGCCCTAAATCCTCCTCAATTGAAGTTTACATTTACCATCGGCCTGGCCTGAACTTCCTATGAGAGTGATAGAAATGGTACATTCCAAGAAACATTCCCAGAAAGTTTTCTGCTTAAATATTATGTTGGATTCAGGCAACATTTTACTGGACCCTCACAAATTTGAGAACCTTGAAGGGAAGTGACTATGGGTGATCCTCTTCTCAATTACCAAAAAATAGATGATAGCTGTTCAAGATTTTCCAATTTATGGACACTTTGCTAAAACTCCTTTTTAGTCCATTTAATAACTGTCATTCTTCCAACAGAAAGTGAAAGGAATTATTTCCCTTTTTATATATTCAAATTGACTGGGACTTAGGAATGTCAAATATGGTTTTGTTCCGTCGTCACTGCTCATCAATTGAAGAAGCATATATAAATAAATAAATAAATAAAAGAAAAATAAATATCTACCAGATTTCGATCTCAAAGCATTAACCTCCAGAAATGAAAAAATCTCAAACCATTAACTTCCAGAAATGGAAAATACACTGCATTGAACCATTTCTCATCTTTTACAATTGATAAGAGAAAGTATGCCAAAAACAACATTTAAAACAGCAAGGTGGTTATGTAACCTTATTATTACTACCATTTACTCGTACTGATACGACCACAATTATATGAACATGTTAAAAATGATTGAGTGGGTTTAGTTGTTATCAGTCAAGATATCTACATCTAAAACTAAAAGTACTAGTACGTGGACTAAGTAAAAGAATCAATGAACTTCTCACCGAACATTTTGTACAAAAGTGAAAAAATCGGGGAAAAATGGTAACTAACCTAGTGCATGTCATCCCTCCTGTGTTCCAAAGATATTATCTTAGGCTAACTTTCTCTTCCATCATTCACTAACTATAAAAAGATTATTCTCATAGCCATCGTTGGTTACAATAGGACGCAACGGATCAATTTTCCATTCTCCATCTACAATGAACTTCATCTGCAACAAAAAACAATTAAAATATGCCTGCTACGTGTATCTATCTTATTGGGCACAACATCAATAGTCATTAGCAGATAATATACAACTAACCTCGTATCTTCCAGGATACAACTGCAAGCTCACAGAAAATATACCACTACTTAACCTCTCCATCTTTCTCTGCAATGTAATTACTATCAATTAAATATTTTATGCATTTAAGTCAATTGCGCTCAATAAAGTAATCTGGAAAATATAGTTATGCTTAAGCATGCATTAGATCATTCCGAGTCAAAATTGATTTTGCAAAATACATTGACAATAAGGAAAGCAATCTGATTTCTAATTTTATCAAACAATTGACCTAGCAAATAGTGATTTATGAATCCATAACCCATGTTGAATGCGCCAATCCTTAAGTGATTTATCCTTGAACAAGGTCAGTTGTGACCCCCGAGACAAACATAAAATGGAATGGAACCCATTTTTAGAATGTGAGAATCATAATATGCTTCTCGAGAAAGGTCGCATTATGAATAGTTGTAATACACACCAATGGTTGAGTTATTGGTGAAGCATTTTTATGATATAAATCACTAACATTGTTTTTTATTGTTATATTTTTTAAACACTTAAACACATTTTTTTTAATTAAAAAAAACTTTTTTTTTCAGAAAAATGTACACGCATGCAGGCTGTAATATCTACAAATAAAGTTACTGGGAAGAGATTAGACCTTGTTGGACCAACCATCAAATGATCCCGTTAAAAATACTTCTGAAGCATTATTTGGCCAGACTACACAAGTAGTCTTCAGCATGTGCAAAGCCTTTTGAGCCTTACTAATCTTCATCTGCTTTTCTTCGACTAACTTATGTGCATCCCTGGGAGAAAAGATGCAATATTGTCAATATGTTATTTATCTATCTATACATATGACATATTAATGACTGGTGTCTGGGTATACATTATTGCCAATGACATCTTTCCTTCTAACACTGCCAACTTAGCCTGTATAGAACGCAATTTGTCCTGAGCATTCATGATCTCATTTTCCTGAAATTCCCAAGCATCGGAAAGCTTTGCCAGATCATCAGAAGAGCTCTTATGGACCTATTGAAGAAAATGCAGCATGCAGATCAGGACTAGTTTAGGATCCCAAGGAGAGACCTTCATAATAAGGTTTGACAGTAAATTGAGAGCAGTGTCAGAAAGTTTAAGACATTGAACAGTTACTACGAGATTTCATTAGCGTAGGAGTAGCTACTAGCTACCACATATTTCGTTTTGCTTACGGTAAAGAAAGTAGAACAACTCCTTGCTAACAGCAGTCAAAGCACACAGCCACACAGCATATATCTAAGTCCGTACTAAGAGCAGAGACAAAGAGAAATGTCCAAAAAAATAAATAAAAGGTTTCGGGTAAAAGGAAAGCAAGAATTAAACTTCTTCAATAAAATATATTACATTGATTTAACGCAAAATTTTAGTAACATTCAAATTCTTGGGTTTATTGTTCAATATATAGTATATAGTGTTTTTATTCTTGTTGAGTATTAACTCCCTTGGCTTGTGTGATTTTCTCAACCAAAACAAGTTGCGCACGAAAACCCCTCTGGTATCTAAAGTAACTGGCAGCAATTTTTTCTTATCATAAGTCAGTCCCAACTTATCACAAAGCGAAAAACATGCTATGAGCTAAACGAACTTCAGTGAGAGAGAACTGCAGCAAAAATTCAGTATTAGATATAGTTACACTCACTATCTGCTTGGTAATTTTATCTGAGCTAGACCTCAACGAGTGAAGGGTAGAAGATAGCTCGGATTGCAGATGCTGGATACGGGATTTAATGTCATTGTGACTTGCATTTCCATCAAGAGAATATAATCCTGTTTCATTGTTTATAAGTTCAGACGAAAACTCCCTTCTCATGCCTCCTTTCTGAGTTTCACTAGGAATAATTTCAGCATCTGACACAATTACAAAGATATCAGTTGATCCCCACTACAATAATAAGACATGTTCTGAAAACGTAAAGATACCTTCAAAATCTGCATCTGGAAAACCATTTCTCTGAACAATCCAACTCCGCCATGACTCTGGCTTAACTGAGTTTTCTGAATTTTCAGTACCTAATTGTGACCCATGCTGATCAGGTTTGATCTGAGAACCACTGGGATGACTGCTTGTGGGGCTAAATGAGGGTGCTCTGCTATTATTTTCAAGGCCAGTAGCTATCTATAAAACAGAGGAGATAAAAAATGAAATATTTTAAAAAATTCAACATAGTGAAGACTGAAGAGCATAAAAACTATAATATTTCAAAAATTGATTCTCTCAGCTTCAGTGTGCAACAGCTCATTCACATGTTCATTGAACAGTAAAATTAACAGATAGGTAGAAATATATAATATGAGAAACATTGGAAGTGTGAATGTTAAACAGAAAATTTCATAACTCAAATGTTTCGAAACTTCATAATATGTAATATTTTCTCAATACTAGCATATGATGTACAATACTAGCCTATGATGTAAGAAGTGCTGGAAAAACTAACTAACAACATTTGAAGTGGGATAAAAATTACTTACTGCATCCACAGCCGTTCTATGATCCCATTCATCTCCGTCTTCATTATTTTCAGGAGAAATATTATCTACGCCAAGCCCAAAAGATCTACTTCTTTGTTTCTCCAATCGATTCAATATTCCCGCAATGCCAGATTCATTGTCAGCTTCAATTTCTCTGCATACCAGAAATTAACACTCAAAACCTCGCTTGTCACTTGAACTTACATCAGATTCATCTATTTGACAACAGGAACAATATAGAGGAAGGAAAAAAAAAAGTGGATACCTATAAATTAGATCATTCTTGCTAAATTAAGCAACAATAGCCAAGCCTTTTCCTACTAAGTGTGGTCAAACACAACGATTAAACCACGCCATAATGTTCTATCACAACTCATATCTACTGATAAATCAATGTTCTCTAAATCTCTCCTTTTTTCTGTAGCTTTATTGGGTCTACTCTACCTCTAGCAATTGGGCTAACCTTTGTTTGATTTACTCTCCTCAATTGGCAATGGGATTTCAACATATTTTGTCAACAAAATGCTTAAACACCTAAGACAAAGCCCTTACCTTCTTTCCCATAATAGGTGCCACTGCCACTACAACTTTCTCTCCAATGCATCCTAATCCTATCATGTCTAGTCCAACGCAACAGTCTCATTTCTTCTATATTTATTCCATTCTCTTGTTAGTTTTGTACGACCTGACATTCAATTCCAAAGTCTTGTAACTATGCAGTATATTTACCCCTAAAGCTTCACCTATATTTTTCTGTCAAGAACAACACCCATGTCACTACTCCATTTCATCCAACCTACAAGAATGTTGGTGGCAAATTCAAGCCTCCCTCCAAGGCCCATATGCAGCCTTCAAACCTTCCCCATGCACTTCAAGCCAGGTACATACAGCAAAAAGAAATTCCAAAAGATACACACGCGGGAAAATGTGAAACAGGTTATCAAGAAAAGCAAGAGACAAAAAAGATAACGGAATCTCACACTGAGTCATCTGTTTGGGAAGAAGAAGAAGAAGGTGAAGAAACCCCAGAAACCTGAGTGGCATAACCGTCAATTCCATGGCTACAATTATCTTCAAGACCGCCAATCCCACTGGACCTGCCATTCAATTCCCACCCAAACGCAAGCCACCCTCCCTCGTTGACAATAGCGTTAACCAAATCCACCCTCCCTGCAGCAACCAACTCCTCTTTGGTGGGAAACGCTTCGGGCTTATCGGAACTCTGCATAAACTCCAGAATTTCGGATTCGAGAGAGGAAAATTCTCCGCCCCAATCCTTACACCGCCGCAAGAACCCAGTACAGGACCAGCACAAACCCTTGTAGCAGGTCCCCCTCCAAGAAGAATGGAGAACCGAACCAGGTTCCACCTCAAACCGGCGCGCCCGCCCGGTCGAGCCGGGGAAGTAGAGCGGGGCGACAAGGGACGGGATCAGGTGAGGCGAGAACAGGGAAAGGGAGGGTGCGGTGAGGAAGTGCATGCTTGGAGCATTTCGTCGAACAGTAAGTAGGCAATAGAGAGAATAAGAGTGGTGCGCGCGAGAAGAAAATGGAAGAAACAAAAAAGGGTGTAAGAAAGAGTGAGTCGGCAAAGGAAGCAACGAACAATGCCTCATAGTTGAAGGAATAAGAAGAAATTACTTTTTGTTACCATTGGCGTTGTTTGGATTCTGGTGGATAAATATTTATTTTTATATTGAATATTTATTAATTAAAGTAATTTATTAAAAAAGTTTAAACCAGTGGCAAATATATGGTAATTTAACAAATAAAATTTTAATTTTATTTAAGATAAGAGTAAGAAATTAATAAATATTTTCCTAAATTATTAGCCGCTCAATTACAAAATATATATCGAAAAAAAAATCAATTAAAACAAAAATGCAAAAGTACACAAACCTGGATCGTAATTTGAATTATTATCTCCTTATTTCCCTTTAATTTATAAGAATTAAAAACACATTATCTTAAGCAATTGAGACAAGTGGTTCACACCACTTAAATGATTGATTTGTTTTGATAATTTGTCATATAATTTTGTATTTGAATCTTTTCCTAATATTGTCGTGGGGACACACACAGCTAATTACTGTGGGATGCAAGAAGCAATAGCCCTTCTTTCATACCTATGTATGTAGTGCTAAAAATATGATGGACTTTACAACAACTCATCATAATTGAATTTGACGAATTTTAATACAATTAATAACATAAAATAAATTTAAAAATGGAAGTGTAATACAATTAAGTAAGCAATTATTATTTAATTAATTAATAAAAATAGTTTGATGTTTTTAAATGATTTAAATCATATTGCAAATTAGATTTCAAAAGTTATTCGATTTAGACAAGATAAAACACAGCCTTTTAACTTTAAAAATATAAATAAAATTAATTCTTAATTCATAATTTTTAAATGCCAACTCTAAAAAAGTAGGTACTAATAAATGCAAACTCAAACAATGTGTGATTCACATAATCAAAGATTTTTTATAAGTTCTATTTGTCTTTGCTTTGATATATATTAGTCCGTTTAATTCATAACTTTGTTCTACATCAGTTAATTTTATCTAAGTACTAGTTTTTGTACCCGTGATATGCACGGGTTAATTTGATTTTAAATTTTTTATTATTATTAAAAAAATAGTAAATATTTGTAATTTATTTAAACAAAAAATTGAGAAATATCAATATATGGCATGTGTATTTTTAGATGTTGATAATAGTATGTACAGTGAACTAACAATGATTTGAAGAAAATATTAAAATATTTGAACAATAACTATAAAAAAATGAGTTAGAATTTGTATAGTCCTAATTGTTTGGGTTCCGACCTGATTTCTCAAGATGAATAATATATTCCTAATTGGATCTAAGTTTGTCCTTCTACTACCTGATATTCTATTAAAAAATATGATTGTACAAGAGAGAGGAAATATTTTTTCAGTCAATTATTTTTTTTTCTACCTACTTTGCCTATAAAATATAAATTAAATCTCAGGATAAAACTATTTTTTGCCCTCCATGTTTTTTATTTTACATAAGTTTAAGAAAACACTTCATTTTTGTTTCAGCAACAACACTCTCAGTTTTTTGTCAAAATAAAACTATACTTATGATTTGAATTTGTTTTGAAGGAAAATCTATACTTTCAAGGACAACATTTTTGTGACATTTTATTGAGGTGTATGTTTTTGTAATATGAACAAACTCAACAATTAAATCAAGTTTTCAAGTGAACCAAATAACATATATATGCATTTTTCCTTATAGTACATGGCCTCCTTAAGTACAATCATAAAAAATGGATCAAAATTATATCTATCATTTCAAAATGTTTTGAATGAAACGTACCAAATTTTAAAAATTATGCTATATTTATTACGTTAACTTGAGTTTACAAAAATATATTACAATTTAATTTAATATAAGTATTTTAGTTTATAAAATTAAATAATAATATTTTTATTTTTCTTATGATAAAAATGTATTTAAGTTATTTACATTCTTCTTTAATAAAATATATTGTATATAATTATTTTAAATAATATATTGAGATCAAGTTAATCAAAATTAAGAATTCAAATTTAATTTTAAAAGAAACATTATTAGACAATGTAGAAAAATGTAAAGTGTACACTCTTTAACAATAAAAATATAAACGATAAAGAAATTATTGAATATTGTCAACATCTAATTTCGTCCGGCTTAATAAAAATAATAGAATAATTAATAATAAAATATATTTAAAAAATAATAAATAATAAACAAATAAAAATTAATATAAAAATAAGTAATTATTTTTTCTTTTTCTAAATAATAATAATATGATAATAATAAATAAAAAGAAAAAGATTGTTTTGATCTTTTATGTATTTTCTTTTGATGCCTTGTTTTTATTTTAGCCCAAAATACTCTATCCACCCACACTGCATCTTCTTGCAACTAACAACAGACCAAAATTTTATATTCTCACCCCCCACTCTATGCTTTGTCATTTCTGCTCCAACTCAATAAGTTAATGATGGGATTCTAATATTTAGAAGTAGAATTTGTCCTAATATTTAGGATCGTTTTTTTTCAAGGATAATTGATTTCATGCTCTGATTTTATAACACTTCTTCTCCCTATAAAGAAAGTAGTAATATGATTCTAAGCAATATCTCTTACTAATTAGAATCAATTTTTCTGATCACGTTTGATTTTGTGCTCAGATTTTGTTTGATTTGATTCCCATAATGTGATAATATTAAGACTAATTCTTGCCTTTCAAATTTCTTTGTAATCAAGACTGACTTTATTAAATATATAATGTTGTGTATATAAACTCATCAAGTAAAAGAATAAGGACAATTTCTTTTTCTCTCAAGATTCTGGAGACCTCTCTCTCACCCTAAGCACACAATTTCTTTTAACCCTCGCATATAAAAAACTCACTCACCTTCGATCCCCACATGTTTCTTGATGTTCCAACACAACTATTGTAAATCCGATATCCCGTTCAGGTTCACAAAAATTAATTTTTGTTGTGTTATGCAATCTTTCTTGAGATTTGGTTATGATCTTGGTTGAATTTGTTGTTTTCATTATTTATTTTTGATATGGGAAAAGCATTACTGTCATGCATTTTTGGATTCATTGATTTTATAATTAATGTTTGTTGATTGCAAGTTGTGAACGTTGTTGCATGAATAAGTGAAAGATATCATGTTTTAACATCGTATGAATATGTTGTGCCATGTTTTTCATATTAAGTTTTTCTTCTTTAACTTTTTATTTAACCTTTTACAAATAATAAAATAATATGTTTAATCCTAAACGTTATTTTCTAATCTTTTATAAATTACGGATATATAATAGTCACACGTTTTTTTGTATCCTATCTTATTTTGAAAGTTTTTTTTTTAAATAATAAATAAATAATTTAAGTATACTTTTAAATTTTGAAAGACATAAGTGCTTGTGTGACCGTTTGCGTCATCTTAGTACTTAATACCTTTGCTCTTCTATAAGATTACTAAAAAAACTACAAAATTTTAAAATATAAAAAAAAATAATATCAACGTCTTCAAACAAATTGTTTTCAAATGGATTTCTTCATAAAAAACTACGTGACCCTGATTCTTCATTATGAATAGAGATACATATGAGCAACGATTAATCTTTGTCGGGCCCAAAAAACAAAAATCTTTTTTGTTTCTTTTGAATTTTCTATTTTTATTATTTTGGAAAATAAACATTTAGAGGAGACCACATTCATTTGTATTTTAAATAAAGATACTGTCTTAGGATGGGTGATGGGTGTTGTAGGGTGCTAACACATTCCCTACGCGTAACCAACTCTCGTACCCCAAATATGTTTTCGTAGATCTTGCTCTTTTTTTAATGGTTTTCCGTTGTTTCCTATAATAACTATGGTGGCGACTCCAAACGTTTTTTTTAATACTTTATTTTCGGTTCGTCATCCCGTCACGATTTTGGTTGTGACAGATGGCAACTCCATTGGGGACTTTAAAGAGTTAGACCATTTAATTAAATATATAAAATTGATGTGGTTGTTTCAATTTTTTTTTCTTTTTTTTTTCACTCCTCTTTTCTTCTTATATTTATTTATTTTATTTTATTTTTAGTTTTTTTTTCACTTATTATTATTATTATTATTATTGTATATATTTTTTTTCACTTCATATTGCTTTATTTTTATGCTTGAGTTTTGAATCCTAGGATAGATGACATTGTTATATATATTTGCCTGATTTTTTTTTTCAGTTTGTTTGCATAGAGGGGGTTTGAGTATGCATTATCCTCCCTTCACATACACACACACACATTATGTGCATGACATGGTATTTAGGTATTAGAAAACCATCCCGATGAGCCAATGTATTTTACCTTAGATTCATTAGGCGCCAAACCTTTGTTAAGGCACAAAGGGATATACACGTCTTTTTATTCCTTGGTTTTTTTTCCTCTTGATTTTGAATTAATAATAAAATCATGCACGACATATTATTGCATCCATGTATTTTTGTTTTGCCATGTCATCTCATCATGTTTATTTAACTTTAGCCCCGAAATTATAAAGTTGTGATTAAGTTTAAAAAGAAAAGGCAAATTAACATGGAATTTTGAGTCAGGGGGCAGTTAGGTTTTGTTTCTTTGAAGAAAAAGTTATCCATTAAGGTTGCATAAAGCAATTTGAGTAATTTGAGAGAGTTAGCAGGAAGAATGAAGACTATATCAAGGAATACTTTCAAGAGGAAATATGGGAATTTATTAGGTTTGTTGAAAGTGGAAGCTCAAGTTGCAACAATCACAACTTTGGACCAATACTACGACCCACCGTTAAAATGTTTCACCTTCCAAGATTTTCAGTTAGTACCCACAATAGAAGAATTTGAGCATATTTTGGGTTTGTCAGTGAAGGGCAAGGTCCCCTACAAATACTCAGGTCAACATACCTCAACTGTTATGTTAAAAGAAATCTTGAAAGCACACCCTGTTGAGCTATAAAGTAAAATGATTACCAGGGGCAATTCGAAAGGCATCTCTCAAGGGTATTTGCAGTGGCGTTTACGGCAACTGGCTAAAGAAGGGTTTCGAGAAACATTCATGGACGTGTTAGCTCTTACACTGTACGAAGCCATGCTTTTCCCTAACATGGAGAATATCGTTGACCACACCGCCATTAATGTATTTTTGGCTTACAAAAATCATTCAGAAAGCCCAATTAATGCAATTTTGGCTGATGTGTACGAAAGTCTAAACCTTTGCTATGAGCTCAAGAAGAAGAAGATGCTATGTTGTCCACCTGTGTTGTACGTGTGGTTCATCTCACGAATTAATAAGGGTATTTAAAATGTTGAAGGTCCAGTTGAAGAAGTTTTATTAAACAAGCCAGAAATTAAAGGGGCAAAGGATTGGACTCAATTTTGTGCAAATTTGAATGGGGAAAGATCAGATGGTGCCTTCCTTGGCAATCTAGGTCATGTATCATTTCATGTGAAAATTTTCCTAATGTGCCTCTCAAAGGCACAAGGAGTTGCATGAATTATAATCTTGTGCTAGCTCAACGACAATATGGGTATCCCATTCGGGGCGCTCCAAATCCAGGAGCTTTGGTGTCCATATGGACTCATTATGAGGAAGAAGTTTCCCCTGATTTAATTCGACAAATTAAGTGTGCTTGGGGTGAAGTTATGCGTGTGAAGGAAGATCCAAGGTCCTGGATAATTGAGAACAAGATGTCTTACAATCAATGGATTATGGAGATAGTTAAAGTGATAAAGCTACCTTTTAAATCAGACTTCCCTCCTTTAGAACAACCGCAACCAGCAGAATCTAAGGAAGTGACGACCTTGAAAGGAGAAATGGAGGTAATAAAGATGAAAAATGACAAGTTAAGTAATGATCTTCATAGTCTCCAACAAGAATGTGCAGGCCTCAGGCGTGATAATGAAGAAAAGACAAGGATGTACCAAGAGCTATTTAGGAAACTGAGGGAAGAGAGGAATCATTGCTTTAGAGTTAAACAAGATCTTGTTGCAACCAACATCGAATTAACACTAAGGGCTCGAGAAAGATATGCAACAACTTTATCTGAATACTATACAAATCAAATGTATGAAGAACTTAAGAGAGATAAGAAGGAAGCATTAAAAAGATTGCACGATGCCCAAATTAAGATCAACAAGATGAAGCAACAAATGAAGGAGATAACAATGACCTATGATGTGAAGATGAATGAGAAACACCGGTACCAAGCAGAATCAGAGAAAAAATATCAAGAGATGATTGCCCAGATGAATGACTACACATTGAAGCAGGAATGGAACATAGGACATTGGAAGAAATGCTTTTCGCAGTTGGCAACCTTGACCAATGGAGCCATCGAAGACATCCCACGATTACTATCTGAAGTTGAGTCTGCACTACCGATTTTTAATCCTCCGAAAAATATTGAGACCTTTTTGGACCACTGCAAGAAATTAATAGGAGAGATGAAGAGCATGATATCTAGGCCAGAAATTAGGTTTTCTTTCTAATGCATTTGATTTATGAGCTTTTTAGAGCGTGGTGTTTGTATTGACTCTTTTCCGTGTTAATTTACTCACAACTTTATAATTTTGTTTAAATAAATGTTTTACATTATGTTTTTCCTTCCTTTTCTTTTTGTTTATTTAAACAAAATTATAAAGCTATGAATAAATTAACATGGAAAAGAGTCAATACAAACTCCACCCTCTAAAAAGCTCATAAATCAAATGCATTAAAAAGAAAACCTAATTTCTAGCCCTAGATATCATGCTCTTCATCTCTCCTATTAATTTCTTGCAGTGGTCCAAAAAGGTCTCAATCTTTTCTAGAGGATTAAAAATCGGTAGTGCAGACTCAACTTCAGATAGTAATCGTGGGATGTCTTCGATGGCTCCATTGGCCAAGGCCGCCAACTGCGAAAAGCATTTCTTCCAATGTCCTATGTTCCATTCCTGCTCCAATGTGTAGTCATTCATCTGGGCAATCATCTCTTGATATCTTTTCTCTGATTCTGCTTGGTGCAGACGTTCCTCATTCATCTTCATATCATAGGTCATCGTTATCTCATTCATTTGTTGCTCCATCTTGTTGATCTTAATCTGGGCCTCGTGTAATCTTTTTATTGCTTCCTTCTTATCTCTCTTAAGCTCTTCATACATTTGATTTCTATACTACTCATATGAAGTTGTTGCATCCCTTTCTCGAGCCCTTAGTGTTAATTTAACGTGGCTGCAACAAGATCTTGTTTAAATCTAAAGCAATGATTTCTCTCTTCCCTCAGTTTCCTAAATAGCTCTTGGTACATCCTTGTCTTTTCTTCATTATCACACCTAAGGCCTGAACATTCTTGTTGGAGACTCTAGAGATCATTACTTAACTCGTCATTTTTCATCTTTATTACCTCAATTTCTCCTTTCAAGATCATTACTTCCTCAGTACTATGTAAAACTGGAATTTCAAAATTACTATGTAAAAGTACGAAGGTTAGATGATAAAGGAAATGTGAAGAGTAGAAAATACAAAACTACAAAGGATAGATAATGTAGAAAAATATAAAGAGTGTACTCTATAAAAATACAAAGGTTAGACAATACAAACAAAATGTAAATAGCAAACAATTTAAAACTACAAATGATAGACAATGTAGAAAAAATATAAAGGGATAGACTCTGTAAAAGTACAAAGGTTGGACATCTAGTACACTCGTCTCATAGACTTATGTAACGAAGTCGTTATGTTTCATATTATATTTATAATTTTTGTCTTGAAATAAGAAATTGTAAATAGTATAAATTTATACCTAAGTATAAAGGAGATTATCGTTTTTTTTTGTCCATATTTGTTTTCCAAAATTTCCTTTTAGCTAAAGAGAGATTATACCATTTTTAAACACATGTCTGACATGTATGCGTTTATAATTTTTATATGATAATAAATATAATAAAGTATAATTATATTATTATGATTATAAGGTTAAAATAATTTTTTAATTTTATTACAAATAGCTTTTATTTAATTTGTAGGTAGTTTTATAATTAAGTAAATGTTAAGTTTAAAAAATGGTAAAACGAAAAAAAAAATAGTTAACTTGAAATAATTTGTTACTTAAAGTAAAATTGATAAAATAATTGTTTCAATATAAGAAGCAACCTTTATTTAAAGGGTAAAAATTGAAAACAAATGTGGATATAAAAAAAGAAGCTCTTTATATATATA
>Ga0214542_1006569_pt1 | contig 21084 bp, 25 predicted proteins | sample CNSS1metaG_FD_160096 | JGI IMG/M metagenome (GOLD analysis project Ga0214542, IMG submission 160096) | Root nodule microbial communities from cowpea collected in UCLA plant growth center, Los Angeles, California, USA - CNSS1 | ecosystem: Host-associated > Plants > Roots > Nodule | place: USA...
GATTTATTTTTATAGGAATTGTTACTTATCTATAGTTAATAGTTCGTTCTCAAAGTACTTGACAATTCTCATTAATTTGTTGTCACTATGTTAGGAATAAAAAACTTCCATCTCCCAGACTAATAATGATTATAAATTTATGTAAATGGTCTGGATTATGGGATAAAGGGCTTGTGAACTATGATTGAAATGTTGTCCATTTTGTTGTTGCAAATTTGTGAACTATGATTGAACTTTAGAACACAATAGATATTTCTATATAAAATATATATATATATATATATATATATATATATATATATATATATATATATATATAATCATCTAAAGTCTAATGTTACGAATTCTGGGTTGGATGCTTATATGATCAAGGGAGAGAAGTGGGATGATAGGGTAGAGATATGTCTACTAATTTCAGGTTATATTTGCATGGAGGTGGTCATCAATAATTTTTGCCAATTTTTAACCGTCAAAATATGATGAAATATCATAAGAAAAAAATAAATTTTTAGCGGTTTTTAAACGGTAGTAATTTTTTTCTTTTCTGACAACAATACTAGAGGTTAAATGTTTTTTGTCACAAAAGATTTTTGACATATGTAATTCTAACAGTTTTTTAAACCGTCACAAATTTTCACTTTTTTTGTAGTGTCTTCTGGTTTTCCAGGTTTAATATTTCTATGGCAAGTGAAATAGCCAGTGATTTATGTCTTTACTCCATGAATTCTGCATTGTTATTTAGTTTTTATTTGGATTGGATTTTACATGTAATTATAAATTGTCTAAAATATATATAAAATCTGCTAAAAAAGCATGTGGCCCATTCTATGTAATCAAAACTTGTAGTTGCTGCTTGTGTAAAAACAATCCGTGTTCAAGGCAGCCAGCGTAATGGCCTCTTTTTATTAGTATATGTTTTATATACTCTTTTCACACTGTAGAACATTAATGTAAGTCTTAAATACATTAGTTGCAAAAAAAAAATGAAAAGAACTTAGTTTCATTACTATGTTTGATAACAAAGAAGAGAAATATGATGATCGTGTGTTTTCGTTCAGATAGACTTGGAGTTCATAAACTATTACACTTGTTAGATTACACACACACATCCAATGCAAGGTTCGTCTTAATACTTTATTGCATTTCACTGATAAAAGCAACATTTTTTTCGTTTGGTTGAAGTTTTAGATGAAAAACAAAGTTACGTAGTTTAGTTGTAACAAATAATATTTGAAGGATTAGCTAGCACATTGTGACATAAAGTACAAGTATAATGCATATGAAAATCACATAGAATTGCTTGGACTATAGCGATTGCTATAGAAATATTGATCTTTCTTAGTTTCTGGGAAGGTATCTTAGTTTCAGATAACTGGATTAGCTCAAAGGTGCTTAGGCATGATGTCATTAAGAAGTGTTGATCTTTTGCTAGTAAGTTGGATGGTAGTTGCTTGGTAATTACGAGTAAATTTCTCTATCTAACTTCTTCAACAAAATATACTCCAAATTATTATTATTATATAATACATCCTGACGCACATCTTTCTTTCTTTCTTTCCTTTCAAACCTAATAACAATAAAACAAAAAACAAAAGCTAGAACTCATTAATTTACATAATTAATTCAATTTTATAGAACTCATTGTGAGATTGGTGTTTATAGCGAGAAACCTGCAAGCTACCAATGCCAAGAAGCCATGAAAATTGCAAGTAAAGCAACAAAACCAAATCCAAGCCCTTCTAAGGATCCTCAAAGTGTTGCTGCCAAGGTTTGCTTAATTGCTTCAAACATAAGATATATTATGTTGCATATGCATACCAAGTTTTGATTGCAAAGTAGGAAAAATGAAAATAACTAGGATTATTATTTAATTCCATTGATGAACTTTGTAGGTTGATTTGGTCACCTTGTTGGAGAAAGCAATTAGTTATGTCAAGGTTCTTTAGTTGCAAGTAATTAGCATTTTTGTCTTGACAAGATGAAGTGATTTGTATGCATGCAATTCTTTATTTAATTTATGTTTTGATTATAGAAGGTGAGTATGTCAAGTGATTGTTTTGTCAATGACTTATATGTTTTTTTCTCTTAGAAGTTTTTTCAAAAATGAACTATAGTTTATCAAATTGCTCACTTACTCCTTTCACTTTTGTGATATACTCACGATCTTTAGGTATGATAAACCTGTTAATGAGGTCCACTGGTTTCATGAATCACACACTACCAATTGATTTAGTAAAAGATAAACCTTTAAGTATTTACCGTGAAATCTTACAACTTTCCTAATTATCCTCTTTGGTTTCTCTTCCTCTTTTCATAGGACAAACAAAACCATGTTGCAATTTACAATGTTAACCAATTTTATGTTATCTTTTTCTCAATCACTACTATACATACTTACCTTCCCATTTTAGTTTTTTCTTGAAATACAAGGTGATTGTTAGAGACATGTTAAATTTACCATTATGTAATAGATTATTTAAGCTTTATTTATATAATCCTAAAATTATTTTTTGGATTTTTAAGAAATTTAAAAAATATTTTAAATAATTTTTAGCAATTTTTAATTGTGAAAATATGATATATTTTGTGGCAGTTTTTAACCAACAAAATGCTATATTTTGTGGCAGTTTTTAATCGTCAAAATATGATGTATTTTGTTGTGATTTTTAATGGTAAAAAAATATGATGCATTTTGTGACAATTATTAACCGTTAAAATATGATGCATTTTGTAGCGGTTTTTAACCGCTGTTATTATGTTTTCTTTTCTAACAACAATATCAACGGTTAAATATTTTTGTCAAAAAGCATTTTTGACATGTGTAATTGTGGCAGTTATTTTAACCATCGAAAATTTCATTTGTGACAATTTTTAACTGCTAAAATTTTTAATTTTAACCTTTACAAATATTACTATTTTTTGTAGTGTCTCGTATGTAACATCCCTAAGGAATATTACTTAATTAAATAATTAAAAATAGAAAAGTGAATATCAAAAGTCACAATATTATTATTCCCAAACGCGGGAAAATTTAAAATGTATAAACACGCACCATAAATTTATAAAATATAAATAACAAAAGTATTACAAGTTCCAAAATTCTTATTCTTAAATGAAAATATAATAAAATCTCAAGCTTTAGTCCTAGCTAGCCCTCACTCCGTCGTCTGATCATCCTCAACATCACCTGTATCAATATCTGGTCTCGTGTAACGAATCACATGATCATCGCCAATCACAAACAGAAAGGGTGAGCTGATGAAAATAGACAAAACATATATAATAACACAAGATAAGGAATACACCCATCTTTTCATTCTACTTAGTTCTTGGCCAAGACCTTAACCACAAGACTTTTCAGCCTTCAATTCACACAAATGGTTAGCCTTGGACATGGGAATATGATGCTCACACGTACTTGCCCGCTCGTGGTCCTGCCTCTACGAACCTCCTCACTCGTAGTCCTGCTTTACGAACCTCCCCGCTCGTAGTCCTGCTCTACGGACCTACCCGCCCGTAGTCCAACACATGTGATCCACCAGCCACATAGCTCCCCGCACGAAGCATCTCTCAAGCGTGAGCACAGAACATACGAACCTACCTCGCTCGTATCCCCACGCGAGAGTAATTGGATATGAACCTCCCCACTCATATCATCACATGTTAACCATTATCCATGAACCTACCCGCTTATGGCACAACATCTCTCGATCCAAGTATATTATCGTTGCGTTAAAACATCACACAAACAAACCATGGACAACAGTGTTATCGCCTGGCACAGCCTAAGCGCCGCCAGGCGAAACCTGCCCAGACCGCTTGGCGGCACAATCCTCACTGCTAGGCACCAAGTTAGTTCAGAGCCTCTGTATGAAGGACTTTCGCCTAGCGGATCATACCTTACCGTCAAGCGTTGTGCAGTGCAGGAACATCCCTGGAGGTTCTATCGCTTGGCGCACCTACTCGTGCCGCCAGGCGCTATAACAGTAGCGTATTCTTACTGGTTTTTAGCACCCAAACATATTAAGACTTATGCTAGAATGTACACCCAAGTGTCTAGGTATGTCCCCTTCGATTTAGGAGAACTTCCTAGCAATACACTTCTCCTCTATAGTGTAAGAACCCATGCTTCAGAATCTTCCAATTTCTCTATCCAAAATTTGTAGTTTAATAAGTGAACTATTACTGCATAAGAATTCAGTTATGGTTGCGACAATGCTTACTAATCCAATAAGTTTACCATTCACACATCCTAATACTACTGTTCTAGAATAATATCAAAACCTTCTCCTAATGTACTTAACTCACACTATACCACCATGAGTGTTGTCCAACACAATATTGCATAATCACATGTCTTCCATCTAAACATATAAGTCACGAATGACACCTAAAGCCAATAAATCATGATCAACAATATTCAATAACACATATGCAAAGGACTATGCTTCCAAAACCTGAACTTTTTAACTAATATTATCCTTCTCCCTTTCTTTCCTTAACATCACTATCAACACACCATAACATAGTCATACTTTCAAACCTTTTATCATTCACATACTCACTTCCCATAAGTATATTATCTCTTCCCGTGTCCTCATTTATTTCCAATATCACTCACAGCCTCTTCTCTCACGACCAACCAAAATCAATACAACCTTGTGCCATTGTTCCCGTCATCGCCTGGCAGCAAGCTGAGTGCCGCCAGGCGATACATCAGAACCAAGGAAACCCCCAGGTTGCTATACCCGCGACATGCCCAAGATGTCCAAAATCGATCCAGACTCCAAATTCAATACAACAAAATAATTTACACATGATTTACCAACCCAACTTTCTATGACATTATTTCCTCTAACTCGCACATACCATGAGCCATATTAATTTAAATTCGGATCGTACCCATTGCAAAACCCCAACTCTATCCAAGATTAATCATAAAGAGTATTCCCACAGCACCATCAGAACCCCAATTCTAAACAGTTTCATACTATTAACACATAACATCATACACAATGTCACAATTAGAAGTCCCAATGACCCCTGCACAAAACGCAAACAAAAGGAAAAATGCGAATAGTGTCGCACCGCCAGGCGGTTCATACCAGTACCAAGAACAAAGTCGACATCTGATGTGCCACCTAGCGACAAGGGTTGAGCCGTCAGGCGGTTTCTGGAAAAAATCCAAAAACCCCAATAAAATAATGCCGAACAAAGTGGGAATCATGCAATATTTCATGGCAACGCTCAAATATTCGAATATGAACTAACAAACATAAGAGACAACTCCCCTTACCTGGAATTCACGCTCCAATTAGGATCCTTACTCTCCTTTCACAACCTCTTCTCTTTGCTCTAAAAACCACCTCAATTCTTCTCCTCTCTGCCTCCTTCACGAACCAGAACTTCTCCACTCTCACACTCAAAAATCTCTGCACTTTTCCAAGTTAATTTCCTCTCCTTCTCTGTTCTCTCTCAAGATTAATGTTCCCTTAATTACACTTTAATTTGCTAAAACAAATTTTTAAATAAAAAATATGGTTAAAGCCATTCAATGAGTGTTAACCCATTATTTTTCAGCCCTTACATTTCCCCTTCATCAGCTGCTATCCCTTTCATATTCATGCCAAGAAAATTTGGCAAAAAGAGAGTAAATTTGTCCTTAGCAAGGTTTGAACCCACACCCTATTAATTAGCAAGTCAGTGCACAACCAATTCAAGAAATTCATATTTATGATAATTTCTATAATTCTAGGATTATATTATCACGTCTAGCATTCAAATATATCAACAAAATAATGCACAGATTAAAATAACACACAATTGGCATACATAGGACTCGAACCCAAGTCCTTTCACACAATAAAGTACTCTTAACCATTTGAGCTAATACTTTTCCACATTATAGCACTCCATATTAAATTCCTTAAAGGCTCCTATTACCCGCATTTATTAAATAATTATTTAATTAACTATTTAATTTTCCCGGGTCTTACATCGTACATGAAAAAGTAAAATGAGGATACCATTTTCACCATTTTTACTTAAATAAGTGAGTTCAAATATATGCAAATTTAATAAAATTTATCTCTTCTCTGTTAGAAATTGATTATATGCTTCATTGCATTTTTAATATATTTTATAGGTTTTCATGAATGTGCATATTGAAATTTTTTCCTTGTAGAAAGTAATCTTGATTCTTGCAAATATTTAAAAGAGGAGGAAGATGAATAATGTTAGCCGAATGACTAATGTAACTTCAATCTATTTTACAAATCATGCATATATGTGATAAAAAATATTTTTCACATATTGTTACGATGACAACATATTTTATTATTATTATTATTATTATTATTATTATTATTATTATTATTATTATTATATTTTGGTTTTGGGGTTGAATTTGTCGAATTTTAATCGGGCGACTGGGTTGAATTTGGTGCGGTTGAATTTCGTTAACTTAGTCGAAATTTGGTTGAGGCCAAGTCTACCGAATTAGGACCCATGTCAACCTTGGATCCAAATCGGTCGATCTAGACCTTTGGCCCGGGTCGGCTTTCTCGACCTACAACTCGTCCAACTCGTTTCGATCTTCGACCCAGGCTGACCAGTCTCGAACTTCGACCAAGGTCAAGCTGTCTCAAATTTCGTTTTGGGACAACACGTCTAAACCTTCGACCTTTCTCAAACTTTGGCACCGGTCTTGACCTTAAGTCCTACGAAGGTCATCTTGAAATTTTGGCTTATCTTGACTTTTGTCCTGGTTAGCCCATCTCGACCCTTGGTATAAGAGAGTCCATCTCAATTTTCTGTTCCAACGTGTCCTCTCGACATCCAACCTAGGCCGACACGTCTTGGCCTTTGGCTTAAAATGGCCTGAAAAGATATATGACCTTCGGTTTACCATCAATTTTAGTTAGGTAGACTTGAAAAAAATTTAGTTATTTTTTTTAAATGTTGGTCAATTTGAACCTGACTCACTTAACTAACTAATTCAATGACTTCGAACTGGATTAAAGATAAGTTGACTCATAATCCACCACAAAACACACTTTATTAACTTTTAACCAATTTTCAGTTATCTTTAATTATAATTCTGTAGTTTTTACAAGTCAGCCTTCTTTGATTTGATTGTCATGTAAAAAGTATATAAAAAACTGAAAAATAAAAATTATTGTGAGTCATTCCACTCTATAAGTGTAAATTTATATTAAAAAGTTAATTATCCTTTAAGTTAATGTAATTTTATAAAATATTTACTAATAAATTTATTAAATATTATTTTCAATTTTATAAATTAATTACTTTCTGATAGATTGTTTCAAAATTAAAGTTATATTTTCTCTTTTTAATTTATACCAAAAGACATTTTGATATATGATTATAAAATATATTGTCTTTTTTTGTTTCACTTTAGTTCATCTACAATACATGTATTGGATACGTATCTGAAACGTCGATGCATTTATTTTGAAAATAATATGATACGATACGTAATATATGCAACTTGAAAAGTCTACAATTATTCTAACAAAATATGATAAATATATGATTGTTATTGTGTTAATCCAAATTAAAATCATATATATCAAAGTTGTCAATATAAAAAGTTATAAATTATTGTCATCATAAAAGTATTATTGTTTAATAGATTAGATACTTCATTGATATGCATCAGGGTAAAGTATCCTAAAATATTGATAAGGATATATGATTAAAATGAAAGTATCGGTGCATCATAATAATGAAACAATTTACATGCAGACAAATATATTTTCTCCATTGTGTTTATTTAATCCTTTGCATGCACACCATACTACATGAGAGTCAATGCATGATTGAGAATGAGGCTTCTTCTTCAACTAAGAGAAGAGTTTTAAGTGAATAATATTTTATAAATTAAAAAGAGTATAGAAAAGAAAACAAAATATTACAAGCAACAAAAATTTAATAAACAAATAACAAAATTGTCAAAAGTGAGATTTGAACCCACGCCCTCTTTCAAGGACCAGAACTTGAGTCTGGCGCTTTAGACCACTCGGCCATTCTGACATTGCTAATTACTAGTATGAATTTCCGAAAATACATTTATATAGATTTAGTGAAGCCAATGATAAAGTACATGTTAATCAGAACAATTTATAAAATGACATTCCACTTTGATTTATCCATACCTCTCTCAAAATTCTTGAAATTCTTATAGCTTAAGTAAAACTAGCCTTGGATTTGTTTGCCTCAAAAAATTAGATTAACTATATTGAGATTCAAATATATAAAAAAAACAAAATGTTAAGGTTTAATATCAAACACTATTATCTTTGAGACCAAGGATGGTGCACTCAAAGTGATGTTAATGCTTCAATTCCTTCTACACTCTCTTGGGTTGGTTACATAAGGGATATGACTCCGTTTGAAATAGAAGAAAATAGTCATTTAGCACACCACACAATCTAATATTCCAAGTTCCACCACCTTAACATTCACGTTAGGATTACAAGCTATCACAACCTAGATTGGCAATCCTTGTGATACATCAAAGGTTTATAAGTCAATGAAGAAAAATATGTTGCTTGGCTACAATTTTGGATAAGTTTAAGTCACGGGTTTGAGTGTTTTGAGATGTAGGAGAAAAAACCACTAAAGAATTTGTCTTGTTAAAAAAGATATACTTTGAAAACCAAGTTTCTTTTCTTCAAAAGATGCTGAGATGAGACATATTTGAGGGAGTTTCAATGCTTTTTCTTTGTTCTGTTATAAAATTTGAAAATTAAAATAATGATAAACCATAAACAATATACAAATATGGATAAAAGAGATGATCAAGTGAAATTGTTCTTATAACAAACAATAAAAATATAAAGATAATGTAAATATGTAAATGAGATAAGGATAGAGTAAGCTTGGGTTGAGGCATGCAGAGCGCTATCCTTAGAGAGAAAACGCCCCCACTACACAGGGCAATACTCAATATTATGCGCTCTTCCCCCAAGATACAACAACCCGTCAGATCGATCGAGTGTAGTAAAGGATCTCTGAACCTTATGAACACCCTGTTTTAAGAGATAATATAGAGAAGAAAAAGAAGAACACTTTTGAGAGGAAGAACTCTAGTGTTTGTTGTGTCTATTCATCATGAAACTAAGTGGTATTTATAGGTTAGAAAAGGAGACACAAGAGTAAATGACCATCAAACTTATTTAAACCAAAAATAATTTCAAATCAATGAAAAGAATAAAAAACTGTTTATACATAAATAGAATTTAACTTTGGAATTAACATTGTATTAAAACCCTAGTAACAACAATATTTTATTCTAATATTTTTTTAAAATTATATTAATATTTCTAACATGTTCACTATGTCTCATCGATTACATGCACTTTGTTTGATGTTTCAACGCAATGAGAAGGACATGAACCTATGTACTCCTTAATAACTTCAAGTCTAATAACATTTCCACAATCAGATTAATTGTTGCCATTGTAGAGAAGTCAAGTGTAATAACATCACAAGTAGGTAGGGTTTCATAGTTACTCAACTTGACAACATATATTCATATCTTCAATATATCTATGTGAAGAAACAAATGTTCTTTATGCCTTTTATTTAATTATAGGTGAGTGAAAGCAAAAGAAAAGAAAAAAAAATACACGACTCAATCCTATTTAGTCAGTTTCTTAATGATTCTTATGTAAGGGACATAAAAAATTGTTACGAACTGAAAGTAACTATCGAAATAACAGCAAGATCATATGCAAAAATATAAATTTTTGAGAGCTAAAGTTCTTTATGCCTTTATTTAATTTATATTTACAGAAGTAAAATAACATAAAAAGTAATTAAATTCAAAAATTTTCAAGAAAAACTAATTAATTTGTACGTGAATAAATTATATATTCATTGGAGAGGAGAAAATATGAAAATAATTTGTAATAAATAATAATAAATTTAAATATAAATTGTTCCTGTAGACAACAAATAAGATATGTCAGACACAAGCGTCACCTTATTCCAGTCCGCAATCTCCTCAGTAGGCTTCCTCCCGGCCGATACATGTCGTTTGAGGATATTTCAGTGTGAATTGGTTTGGACCTGAGAAGGGTTACTTGCAAAAGAGACTCTGATGCCCAAGTACACAAAACCTCTTAGAAAGTCAAATCTCGTGATTAGTGGAGTAATGAATGCGTACCTTTATGTCTTGCCACGTCATGGGTTGGGCTTCTCCTTGGGACATAGGTGGACCTGGGTCATGATTCAGGCTCCTTAATTCTCAGTTAGCGGCTTAGGCCGGTTACTTCTTTGGGGGTTTAGGCTGGGTACTATCATTCGTTTATACATGGTGATTATTATTATTTGCGTCCTTGGTGATTGCATAGACGGGTTTTATGGTTATAATTTGGCTAGGCCGGCTGTGGTACACCAATCCCCTAGCCTTTGCCGATATGGCTATGACGGTAAAGGATGAGAAGTGTTGGTATGTTTAGCTAGGCCGGCTAGGTGTGGTACACCAGTCCCCCAACCTTTAAGTGTGAGGAATAGTGAGGCTTGGTATCTGAATAAGTTTGGTGCAGGTGAAGGGATGGCAGATGTCAGATGTCTAATCGAAAGGGTTTTGTGCCGTCATTTTTGAAGGTTGTGGCATTTGTTGTGAATTGTGATGTTTCATATGGGTTGTGACTTTTGGCGTGAAAAAGTTGGGTCGTTTGGAATCATCGCTTATAAATGCGGATTTCATGGAGAGTGTGTTTTTGTTGGCTCATTTGTGAGAATTTTGAAATCAAAGATTTGCATGCATTAGAACTGTCCGACTAGTCCCTTGTATCTGCCAACATCTTTCATTCTCAAAAAGGTATGTCTAGTACTAGCGATAGTGTGTCATTGTCGTCGTTAAGTAGTGGGAGTATGCAGTCTAGAGGGAATGTAGGCAGGCATCTTGAGGAGGGAAGTGTTAGCCCAATGGTTGTGGTGGGGAGGATTTCGATGGAGACGATAACTGAAGTGAGGGAAGACCCTCCCAAGGAGATAGCGGAAAGTAGCTGGCCGGCCAAAGTCGGTTACAATTAGGTTGCGGTTGATGTTTGAAACCAATCGTCATTATTTCGATGGTCTAGGCTGCTGAACTCGTGGCTGAATTGTACTCCCGTTATTGCAAAGGGCGTGGACTGTGGTATAGTGTCATTGGAGCGAGTGAGCGGTGTTGAGCGCGTTTGACATGGGCAAGAAGGAGCTACTAACAAGTTTTTTTATATGTATATGTGCCATTTTTTCCAATTGCATGTTAGGTTGCCGCTAGACGACTTTGCCATGGGGGTGCTTCGCCTGTTAAACGTGGCGCCTATTCAACTACATCTGAACAGTTGGGCATACTTGAAGGCCTTTTATGTTCTTTGCCAGTTGTTGTATCTACAGCTGTCTCCTTATGCATTTTTATACTTTTAGGAGACAAGGCCCCAACAACCGACAACATGGCTATCCTTGGTGAGCAGGCCGAGTATTAGAAGGTTGGACGCATTTACGAAATCATTCAAGCACTTCAAGGATAGGTTTTTCAAGGTTGTAATGAAGGAGGGAGGAAAGTCGCATTTCCTTAGTGCAGATGGGAGTACCAAATTCCCTTTTAGTTGGATGGGTAGCCTCTGTCGGTATAAGGATATGAGTACCGATGAGTTGTCGACGGAGGATAGGGAGGTGGTGGAGGTGCTAATGAAGTTTACGGATAGATTGCCCACTAAGGGCTTAGTTAGGGTTTATAATTGGGTTCATTTGATTATTGATATGAATGTATCTGTTTGTGATTTCAATTGTTTCAATGTGTCTAAGTTAAACTAATTGGACTTTGGTGTATTCAATGCAGGACATATGGCTCAAGTTGGGAAAAAGGACTTGACCCTTTTTCAAGCGCTGAGGAAGGAGAAGACGGTGAAAGTGAAAGCGGCCGGAAACATTGAGGTCCCAAATTTGCAAGAGTCATTGGTGGAGGTGCATGTACATGGTGGCACCGAGAGGAAAGCCGAATTGCTGGCCACGCCTGGCAGAGGCAAAGATGTGAAGAAGGTGAGGGTTGCCTTGTTGGGGCAAGGGTCATTCAGTGGTGCTAAGGGGCCAGAAGCCGGTCTGATTGAATTGCCAGAGACGACCGTTAGAAAAGATATTGAGATCAACATGACAGAGACATTGATTAACTCTATTGATAGTATGGAGTTGGATCACCTAGTGAGGACAATGGTGGAGTTTGGCAACAAGGCGCTGATATTGAGTCGCCGAGTTGGGTCGCTGTACCATAGAAAGCTGAAGGAAGGGAATCGCGAGAAGTTGGAGGATCTACAAGGGAAGGTCGATAAGTTTACGGAAGAAAGAGCTGCATGGGAGAAGGAGAGGGAATAGTGGAAAAAGGAGAAGAAGAGGTTGGGGACCTGGAAGGTTCGCTGTTTGGATTCAGAGACGAAGCTTAGAGGGAGAATAGCCGACCTTGAGGCGGACTATGACTAGTTGAAGGAAAAACATGAAGGTGTGGAGGTGGAGCTCGAAAACTTGAAAAGTTGCATCATTTAAGAGCACATTAATGGATTTCGAAAAGGGTTGAGGCAGGCGGCCTTCTTCTACAAGGAGGTTGATGTGGCTGATCCAAGATTTGACGTGAACAAAGATGTAGTGGACAACCAGCTCATCGATGAACCCGAGAGTAGCCCTGGAGAGGAGGTGGAGAAGGCCATGGCGGATGAAGAAATGAATGCGGAGGCGACCGTGGAGGGTGAAGATGACAAGGCGGCTTAGGATATAGTTTTATGATTCCTATTGTTAAGAATCCTAAGCTTGTAATAACCCGTACAATATTTTTCATTGCTTTTGAATGTGATGTACATTTGCGGATATGTTTGCTTTTGAATGTTCGACGATAACATTCATGATAGGAACGCGCTTCATTGTTGATGTTGTTATGCATGTTATACATTATGTTTTATGTCTATCAGTCTGAATGTGTTATTGTTGTTGGTTGTTCGGTTAATGGGAGTAGTCAACCCAGGCCGCTTACTTGTGTTAAGGGTGGAGAATTAAAAACGAATTAAACATTAAGATAAGGGTGTTCGACCCAGGCCGCTTACTTGTGGTAAGGGTGGGGAACTAAAAACGAATTAAACATCAAGTTATGGGTGTTCGACCCAGACCGCTTACTTGTCGTATGGATGGGGAACTAAAAACGACTTAAACATTAAGTTAAGGGTGTTCGACCCAGGCCGCTTACTTATGGTAAGGGTGGGGAACATGTATTGGGTATTTCTTCCCTTGATAATTGCTCAAGTTTATACGCTCCTCCTCCAGCATCTTCACGTATCCGGTAAGGGTTATCCCAATTGGCGGAGAACTTGCCATCCTTCTTTCTTGTACTGCTGGCCATTCTCCAAACTAAGTCCCCCATTGCGAACGATCTTAGGCATAGGTTCGCATTATATTTTCTGGCCGCTTGTTGTTTGGCAGCTAAGTTGCGTATCTAGGCTTTTTCTCTTAACTCGGGTAGGAGGTCGAGGTGGGTGCTCATGTTTTGATGATTTTGGACTGGGTCGTATAGTTCTCGACGTAGAGATGGTTCACCAATTTCAACTGGTATCATGGTGTTTGTGCCGTATACTAGGCTGAATGGAGATTCATTTGTTGCTGATTGAGGGGTACACCTGTAGGCCCATAGCACTTCCACTAATTCTTCTAGCCATCGACCCTTAGCGGTGTCCAACCGTTTACGTAGTTCTACTAGTATAACCTTGTTTGTTGCCTTGGCCTCTCCATTGGTCTGTGGGTGTTCAACAAAGCTAGTTACATGTTTGATGCCTAGGCCGGTATATAATTTAGCAAATTCTTTTGTCTATAAACTATCGGCCATTGTCGGTGATGATTGTATGTGGGACGCCATACCGGCATATAATATCCTTCCAGACGAATTATTGGACTTGTTGGGTTGTAATAGTGGCTAATGGTTTTGGCTTCTATCCACTTGGTGAAGTAGTCGACGGCTACTATCAGGAATTATACTTGGCCTTTTCCCGGGGAGAAAGGGCCGAGAATGTCCATTCTCCACTTTGCGAAGGGCCACGGGGATAGTATAGAATAAAGTTGTTCCTGTTTTTTGTGGATGAGGTTGCCATGTTTCTGGCAGGGTATGCATCTTTTGACAAAATCGTGGCAGTCGGCCTCCATGGTTGGCCAGAAGTACCCAACGCGAAGGATTCTGGTGTCATGGTGCGTGCGCCGGAATGGTAGCCGCATATGCCTTCATGTAACTCTTTAATGATGTATTGGGCTTGTTCTGCAGTGACGAATTTGAGAAGTGGTTGGCCGTATCCTCGTTTGTACAGGTCATCGCCTATCATCGTGTACCTGGCAGCTTTAGTTATCTAACTCTTGTCAGCGTCAGGTCGGGGGTTACCGGTTTGGAGGTATTGGATGTAGGGAGTTGTCCAATTGTCGACTTGGTGTTGGGTTAAGGTATGACAAGTGTTTGTGATGGAAGGGGCGGATAGCGTTTGCTGTAAGAGTGATAAGTGGCATCTTTTTAGGTTGGTGTTGGCTAGTTTGGATAATATGTAGGCTCTGACGTTTTCAGATCTGGGAATGTGTTGGATACAGACTTGTTTGAAGGCAGATTGGATGACTTTCCGGACCAGGTGATAGTATTGTAGGAGGGTAAGGTCTTTGATCTAGAACTCGTCATTTAGATGGCCCACGGTAAGCTTGGAATCGGTTTTGCACGTGAGTGATTTGACACCAACTTCGCGGGCGAGGATGGCTTCGTATTCGGCTTGGTTGTTGGACGTTTTGAAGGCGAAGTGGAGGGATTTTTGATAAGGATATCGTTGGGTCCTTCTAGGACGATGCCGGCACCTGCCCCTTTAGGGTTTGACGAACCATCAATATAAAGTATCCATTGGTCTTCTTTAGGGGTTCGCTAGAGATCGTTGACAAAGTCTATGAGGCATTGAGCTTTGATGGGCCGTGGGGTTCATAGCAGATGTTGAATTCGGATAACTCGACAACCCAAGACGACATGCGGCCCGCAAGGTCTGGTTTCTGCAGCATCTTCTGGATGGGGTAGTCGATTTTGACGATGATGTTATGATTTTGGAAATAGGGGCGTAGGCGTCGTGTTGCGTGTACTAGGGATAAGGCTAATTTTTCCACCATCTAGTATCTGGTTTCGGGATCTTGCAGGGTTCAGTTGACGAAGTATACAGGGTGTTGAGTGCCATTGACATCCTGAACCAGCGCGGCGCTTACGGTGTGATCCGTGGTGATGATGTAAACGAGTAGGAGTCCGACTTTTGGAGGATGGGTGGTGAGGTGAGGGTGGTTTTTAGTTTCTGAAAAACTTGTTCACAATCGCCGTTCCACGTGAACTTGGTCAATTGTTTGAGCAGTTGAATGATGGGCTGGGTTTGTTCGACGAACTTGGGAAGGAAGCGGGTGATGGCGGTTAGTCGGCCTATGAGGCGTTGTATTTCTTTGACACTGTTGGGCTTCGCATCTCAATGACTACATTGCACTTTTCAGGGTTAGCCTCTACGCCGCGTAGGGTAAGCATGAATCCGCGGAATTTACCACGGTTGACGCCAAAGACGCATTTTCCTGGGTTGAGGCGGAGGTTGTATTGTCTTAATGCAGAGAAGACGGTGGAAAAGTCTTGAGCATGCTAGTGATGACTGGGGGATTTGACGGCCATATCGTTAACGTATACTTCGACACACTTGCTCATTATATGGCTGAAGACCTTATCCATTAGTCGCTGATATGTTGCTCCTACGTTTTTGAGGCCGAACGACATGACCTTGTAGAAGTAGTTGGCGTCATCTGTAATGAAGGCAATTTTGTTCATGTCGGATGTGGCCATGGGAATATGGTTGTAACCAGAGTATGCATTAAGAAAACTGAGAACTTTGTTACCGGTTGCACCGTCGACAAGCCAGTCAACGTTGGGTAACGGGTAGGCATCCCTAGGACAGGCTTTATTGAGATTCGTATAATAGACGCACATCCGCCACTTGCCATTAGCTTTCTTGACTAAAACCATGTTGGAGAGCCAAGTGGTGTAGTGGGCTTCTTCGATAAACCATGCGTTAAGCAACTTGTCGACCTCGGCCTTGGCCGCTAGTCGACGTTCTTCGCCAAGTTTGCATTTTTTCTGGGAGACATATCGGGCCTCCTTGTGTGATGCGACTTAAGGGTCAACGCCGGGTAAGTCAGCAACTGACCCAGCGAAGAGGTTTGTGTTGTTGATGAGGGTGGGTGTAAGGATGTCGTACTGTTCAGGTTGTAATCCAGTGTCGAGTTTGATGGCGCGTCCATTAGGGAGCTCCAACGCTATGGTTTCTTCGACTGGCTCGAGGCAGGCATCCCGGTCTACTCTAGGGTCTAGATCATCGCCGGATAAGGCTATGTCAGAGCCGGGTGGTCGTTCAATATGATTGGTTTGAAGGATGGAAAGCAGCGGGCGTAGGCTGGCCATGTAGCATTCGCGGGCGAGCCATTGGTCGCCATGAATGGTAAGGTTGTCGTCGGATGGGGATGGAAATTTCATGGCCAGATGAGGTGTGGAGACGATGGCACCAAGAGTGTTGAGTGAGGGTCGGCCGAGGAGGACATTGTAGGATGTGGACGCATTGACGATGAGGAATTAGATAGGTATTGTCTTGATTTGAGCGCCATCGCGGAAAACAGTATGGAGGTCGATGTAGCCATGGGTTGTTACCTTTTCCCGTGAGAATCCATATATCAACTCATCGTATGGGACCATGACGGTGGTGGGGAGCTGGAGTTTCTGGTATGTTGCCCAATATAGGAAGTCGACGGAACTGCCTTGGTTAATGAGGACTTTCTTGAAGACATAATTTTCTAAGTCAACGGTGATGACCATGGGGTCATCTTGTTAGTGGTCAAGGCCATGGAAGTCGTCGTGCGTGAAGGTTATGGGGGCATGTTTCGTTTGTGATGGGAGTGGGTAATGTGGTTGATGGATTGTATATGGCGGAAGTGTCTCTTTTTGGCGAATGAGGTGGACCCGCCACTAACAAAGCCACCAGAGATGGTGTTAATAGTGCCGCGTATGGGGGTCGGTGGGGGTGATATCGGTGCGAGCTGGTTGGGGGTCGCGGTTAGCAGGTTGCTGGAGGGGGGGTTGCTGCGGAGGGTGTGTAGTCATTGTAGAATTTTGTATGGAGAGTTTGCATCTCCTCCATGCGGACGTAGTCAGCGGCGCGGAGTTTCAACTTATGCATGGAGGCAGGTGGGTGGAAATAGACGTTGTTGGCGAAGGGGCCAGGTTTGAGAGTTAGTGCCATGCACTGAAGTATCATTTCTTGGTTGAGGTGTGGTGTGCGAAGGGCAGCCTTACTAAAACGGTCAATAAAAGCTCGGAGCGTCTCGTCTTGATGTGGGCAGTTGCCAGCGAAGTGAGTGGTAAACATGTGGGAGAGGGTGTCGAAGCAGTCAATGGAGTATGGCAGAAGGGTGGTAAACCATTCGAGGGCAGGGCCTTTAAGGGTGGTAGGAAAGGCCTTGCAGAAAACAACATCATGGAAAGTGTAGAGGGCGACGTGGGTGATGTAGACCTTGAGGTATTCGTTTGGGTCGGTCTCACTGGTGTAGCGTTCCAGTGTGAAAGGTTCCCACTAGGTAAAGAGGGGGGTGCTGGCAATGAAATCAGTAAAAGGATGACAGCGCCTAGGTTGGGCGGATGGTAGCGGGTGAGGGGGATGGGATGATGAACGAGGGTGGGAAAAGTTGAAGTGAAGTTGTGAGGGGGGATATGGGTGGTAGGGAGGGTGTGAGGGATGTTATAGGGTGGGATGTGGGTAGTGTGTAGGGTGGAGGGCATGTTATAGGGTGGGATGTGGGTGGTGGGCAGGGTGGCGACAGGGGTAGGAGCTGTAGTGTTTCCTGGCAGGGTGGGATGGAAGTGTGTATGATGGGTTGAGAGGATGGCAGTTTGTTGAGTAGTGGTGAAGGTGTGCGGGGTAGGATTGTACTCGCTCTCTTCTTTAGTGGGCTGGAAAGCTGGGGACCCTACGACATCGAATGTTTCCTTAGCCTTTTCCCTTTTCAGTGGGATTGGCCTCAATCTTTCGCCTTAGGCGTAAGTTCTCTTGTCGTAGTGCCTCCATCTCATCAGCATTGCGCTTCTTTAAATCAGCCAGCTCCTGTTGCATTTTAGCTTGATCGTCTAGGATGGCGGCCAAGTCCGGGGTGATGTTAGCAGGTCTTGCGGGACCTGCTTTAGCCTCTTGTTAACTCCTTCTCTGCTGCGGATCTAAACCATCTTCGAGAGAATGCAGGTTTGTCCGTAAGGTATTATCTTGTTTGCAGATATCTCGGTGTGAATTGGTTTGGAATCAAGAGGGGTTACCTTTAATTGCTGGGGTCCATGCTTATTTATAGATTTATTAATTATGTCTTGCCACGTCATGGGTTGGCCTCCTGCTTGGGCCATAGGTGGGCCTGGGTCATGATTCAGGCTCCTTAATTCGAATATCGTGGGCCTCAAGGACCTTGTTGGTAGTGCCCTGAATATGCTAAGTTGTTGCTAAGTTCTTGTTTAATTATTCTCAGTTAGCGACTTAGGCCGGTTACTTCTTTGGCGGTTTAGGCCGGGTACTATCATTCTTTTATACATGGTGATTATTATTATTTGCGTCCTTGGTGATTGTGTAGACGGGTTTTATGGTTATAATTTGGCTAGGTCGGCTAGGTGTTGTACACCAGTTTCCCAGCCTTTGCCGGTATGGCTATGACGGTAAAAGATGAGAAGTGTTGGTATGTTTGGCTAGGCCGGCTAGATGTGGTACATAAATAATAATAGATGATAAAAAATATATAAATATAAATCATAATTAATGATAATAGATATATAAACAAATAATAATAATAAATCATAATAAATATAAATAATGTAAAGACATATAACAAATAATAATTAAATTAGTTGTAATAAACAATATAGTCTACTGTTTTTATATAAATATAATATAAATATAAAAACAAATAAAATAATGAATATAAGTGTTATTTTATTAAAAATATATCACTTTAAAATTGGAAAAAAAAATATAAATATCAAGATAAACACATAATTGCTCACTTCAACTTTGGCCTCGTCGGCCTCATGATCCTCCTCCACCTCACCAACAAGGACGTCAACAATGTCCTTATCCATGTAAAATTGTTCCAGGTTCAATGCAAGAGTAAAGAAGACAGTCTGCTTCTTAACCTTCTCAAGCCCGTAACATAGACAGCCAATAACCTGGCAAAAATGAGTTCGACCTTCTCTTGTTCAAGTGAACCACTTCTTTTTCAAAGACAAAACTTCGCCTCAGCTTTCTCCAACTTGTCTAATATATATTAAAAAGTTGTCTGATCTATGTAGAAACATATTTGCGTAATACTAGTAGTGGCAAATGTTTGTGGTAGCATGGGCCTCACCCCCAAAAATTTTGAATTTTTTTTGATATTTTAAACATTTTGAATTTCTTTTTTATATTATAGATATTACGTAATATATTATAAATTAATGATGATTAAATTAAATATTTTATTTCTTTTATCAACATAATAATTAATGTTAATAAATAATAAAATATAAAATCAAACAATAAAAATAATTTTTTTTATCAAGATGTTTTTATTATTATTTTTTATTATAGCTTAAGTGTTTTATAAATTGTTTTCATTTCTCATTTTCACATGCTTCCTTTTGTTTCTGAAGAGAAAAATATTTATTTTTTTGCTCTTATTTCTTTTCATTCTCTTTCATTCTTGAAGATGAAAAGAAGAATGTAATTCTTTCATCTCACTTGATAGTGAAATGTTAGTTTAATAATTTATTTAATGAATCTCTTTTATATTAATTTTTATTTTATGAACCTAGAAGTAAAAGTATTGTACTGTGTATTTTTTTATAACCAGATTTTAATTATGGTTCCATTATATGACTTGAGTTTCTCACAAATTGTTCTCATCTCCCATTCTCACCTATTTTCTTTTGTTTCTGAAGAGAAAAAGATCTATTATTTTTGCTCTCATATCTTAGTTGTTGTCTTCCATTCTCGAAGAAATAAAGAAGAAGGTAAATCTCTTGTGTAGCACATGATAGTGAATTATTAGTTTAATAATTTATTTAATGAGCTTGTATATTAACTTTTTATTTGATGAACATAGAAGAAAAAATATTGTACTCTATGTTTTCTATAACTAGATTTTAAGTGTGGTTTGATTGTCATCAAATTTTCTTTTGGTATTTACGTCTATCCGTTTTTTATTAGATTATGACATTATTTTTGTCTTTTTTTAAATAGGTATATTGATGAAGAATAAAAGAATAAATTCATTTTTTAAAAGTGATAAAAAGGAAACTACCCATGAAGATGAAAACAAGACAAATTCAACTCTTCCAGATATTCATTTTTAGTCTTATTTCTTTTTTAGTTATCGTTATACTAAATTATGTATTTATTTTTATTGTATTAGTGACAATCATTAAATGTATAAATTTTGGAGGTATTATTTTGCCTCCCCCAACAATGTTGGTCAAGATCCACCACTAATTGCTACAGTCATTTAATAAATATATAGACAAACTCGTGTAATATATATTGTTAGACCTCATCTAATAAATGTATGGACAAAGTTGCCTGATGTATATGCATACACTCATCTAATCAATGTATGAAATCACTCATTTAATATTTTTTGGTATTCTTATCTAATCCGTGTTTAAAGGAACTCGTCTATTATATATTGTAAGACTCGTCTAATCGGTGTATCGATAGACTTGTCTAATGGGTGTGGTTAGACTATCTAATTAGTATATTAATAAAGTAGAATTTTGTGTATTTATACACTCGTTATTCTCTCTTACAAAAAGATAGTTACTATCTTAGTGAGTTGAGTGTCGGAGATACTTTTGTAGGTGGATCTTTCCTATCTTCTAATCAATATATACATATATATATATATATATATATATATATATATATATATATATATATATATATATATATATATATATATATTTTTTTTTAAAAAAGTATATAAAATAATATT
>Ga0214542_1006576_pt1 | contig 21070 bp, 10 predicted proteins | sample CNSS1metaG_FD_160096 | JGI IMG/M metagenome (GOLD analysis project Ga0214542, IMG submission 160096) | Root nodule microbial communities from cowpea collected in UCLA plant growth center, Los Angeles, California, USA - CNSS1 | ecosystem: Host-associated > Plants > Roots > Nodule | place: USA...
AAGATGAAGGGGAAGAAGACATAGACATGCATACCCTGGAGCGGTGCAGAGTGAGGACAGAGTTTCCTGAAGCGTCCATAAGAATGACTTCATTGGGGTGGCCGATGTAATTGTCAACCCTATAAGCTAGGTTTCCATACGAATCAATCACGGTGAACCCTTTACAACTAATCACTAGGGATTTTTTCCAAACAGTTAACGTTAAGGACGTGCACAAGCTTCCTTCCGTTAAAGGATACTTGTTTCTCTCCCCATCATGCTCACCCTCCTGTTCCTCGTGCACTGCTCTTGACAGAAACTTGAACCTCGGAAACACCCTCATGATCTTGCTTCAACTATGTTCTTCAGTCTGAGGTTAACACTGTCAGCAATCACTACCATGGAATCCTTTTTTAAGGAAACAAATTGTGTAATCCGTTTCTCATAAAAAACATTTTTTTTTATTTTATTTTAGGTGAAACGGATTGTGGAAGCCGGGTGCTGAAATGGAACCTGGAATCCGTTTTGGGATGTGTTGTTTGGTTTTTCAGCAAATGTGAAATCCGTTTTGGGCGATTCTTTTTTATTTATTAATTTTTATTTTATTTTATTATAGATATGGTTAGGACACAGAAGTAAGGTTTAAAAGTAATAGGGTGAGGTGTAATTTTGTAATGAATGAGAAAAGCAAAATGTATGGGAAACGGAATACAGATTCCGTTTCAAAAAAAATTGCAAAATTTTTTACGAAACGGATTACAGAATCCGTTTCATAACCATGTGACACGGATTCTGTAATCCGTTTCGTAAAAAGTTAAAACTCTCAAACCGATACTGGGATGGAGAACAAACGAAGAGTAGAAGAAATAAGGTTTTGGGGGTGCAGAACGTTGGCGACGCAGTAAATTTCATTTACTGCGTGCGTCCCACCCACTTTCACCCACTCTTTCACCCATAGTAAATAAGGATATAACAGTCATTTTTGGAGGTACAGAAGAACTATTGGAGGTGCAGGGAGAAGCTCCCAGTGGTGATTTACAATAAAGGCCGCGAGGGAGCAACACATGATTGCTTTTGGATTCCAAATCGTGGACCAGAAAAAAATAAAAAAAATTCATAGCCCAAATTCTGCCTCTATGGTGGTGAGTAAGAAACATTTTGATTACTCACGATTAAGGTTACAACTAAAAGGATGTGATAGCCTTTTTTTTTTTCTCCTTAAGTAAGCTTCTAAAATATACTTCAACTTGGGAATTCTGATTACAACATGACCTAAATAATTTTTTTCTTTCTTGCAAGTATTTTAAAAACTATCCAACATTTTTAATTGATAATCTTCACTTTAATTAAAAAAAATTATGTGTGTATCTGCTCACTATTAAAGTACTTAAAGATTATCAACAAAGTTTATTCATGAACTCAATTTCTACGACATGTTGACTCAAACACGTCCTTCTCGTGAACATGTGTAATTATTATTTATTATATATAAATAATAAAATAAATCAAAGAGATTATATTAGTAAGAATAAAACTTTATACTAAAAAATCAACAAAAAATAATTTTTTTGTTAATTATATAATATATTATTATTACTGTTAAGAAACGAACAATAAAAGATAGAAGAGTTAAGAGTACGATTTTGGGTCTACAATGGTTAGATAGGATTGGATCTATTATTATATAATTTCAGAAATTTGGAAATTCTAATGTATCTTTGGTGTGGTGTGTAAGTTGAAAATGCAATGATGCATACCGAAGTAAATGTCTTAAATAACATTTGATAATATTTTTAAAACATTTGAAATAATGTACACAAAGGAAAAACATGTCTCAACACACACAGTAATTAACATGTTTAATCACTTTTTGTAATTTAATTTTTTTTAGAAGAATCAATGATTTTTTTATTAAAATTAACGTTATGATTATATAATTACATTAATAAAACAAATCAATTTTATTAATAATTTTAATTTTGATGAAAATTTCTTAATTTATTTTAAAACTTAAAAATATTAAAAGGATCCATTTAATAATTTTGTACAAAAATAAGAATTATAAGAATAATTAAACCTGATTATTAACAATTTTAAAGAAAAAACATTTAAAAAATATGAATTAGGCAAGCCATTATTTCGTTAAATAAATGAAAATTAAATCACTCTGAAAAAAAAGGTTTTCTTTAATCATTTAAATATTTTTTTAAAATGTAATCGAACTAAACCCCTCCGTCGAGCAATGAACACTGATTAAGCAGCAATGGTTGCAGTTTGACTGTCTTCCGTCGTAACCGTCGTTGCAGTTTGATTGTTTTCCGTCGTAGCCGTCGGAATTTAGTGCAGGAAGGAAGTAATTGGAGAGAAAGTAACAGAGTTGTCTCTGACATTGTATCGAAAGCGAAAAGCGGAAAAAAGGGGTTTAGGTCAAGGTTGTGACAAAAAAGAGAAGAGAATCAATGGAAGACGGTGAGATAGAAGAGGGATCGATAGGTGGCGTGGAGGAAGAGGAACATTCTTCAGAGCCTCACAAGTCGGAGGAATCGCCCTACGAAATGTTGCGCAACAGCAAGGCTTCCGTAGAGAACATCGTCGCCGACATACTCTCCATTAAAAAGGACGGAAAACCTAAACAACATCTTCGGGATCTCGTTACTCAGATGTTCTTACACTTCATCACTCTTCGCCAGGTACTCTACTCTGCACTTCTCTTTCATTCTCATTCTCTGATTTAGGCTTTATAACTCTCTTTCTTTTGCTTTCAGGCAAATCGCTCTATCTTGCTTGAGGAAGACCGCGTCAAAACCGAAACGGAGCGTGCTAAGGCGCCGGTGGATTTCACTACGCTGCAGCTTCACAACCTCATGTACGAGAAAAACCACTACGTTAAGGCGATAAAGGCCTGCAAAGACTTCAAATCGAAATATCCTGACATTGACCTTGTTCCTGAGGAGGAGTTTTTCCGTGACGCTCCACAAGATATCAAGGACTCCGTTTTGTCGAACGACGCTGCGCACAATCTCATGCTCCGGAGGCTCAATTTCGAGTTATTCCAGGTTACTTTGCGATAAAATTCCTACTTAACGAGTCTACTTGACAATTTGAAATTAGGTGGATTGGGAAAATTGGGATAGTGAAACAGAAAGGAGTGTACAATATCGTTATTGTATGTTTTCATTTTTATTATATTGGCTTCCGGCAGACGTTTATGCAATGTGCCTGTGCCCTGAATGTTTTTGCATTGAAAAGCTAGAAGCAAGGTTTTTAATTGCACTCGTTTTTGTTTTTGGTCCTTCATATTGTGGGAAATTGTGGACAAATACGACCTCAATTACAGTTACAGAGACTCCACAAATTTCCATTTTGTGATTGAAATCGTGGTTGCAGACTAACTCTAGAACCTTGTCTAGAAGTTAATGCTCTTATAGTTAAACACAATGGGGGAAGAAGCCAACATGGAAAATTTTGAATATCATACAGATGTTAGCGACTCTAACTATGATTCTTTACTACCGTATGCTGAAATCCAAAATAGTGGTATAGAACTTCCTTAAAAAATCCTCATTAGGAGAACACTATCTCAGACGGAAAACTATACACCCATGCACTTATTAATTAGAATTTAAACCAAACAAACATATGTATACATAATAATCCTTAAACCCAGAAAATTGCTCGAATATATAATATATTTTTTTAGATCTGTTGAACTATCAACTGAACTGTTTTTCTTACAACTATATCAGGCAAGGTCAAAGTTAAGACAAATCGAAGATATGAACCAAATCGTAGGTGGGATTTCCAAATCGATCTAGGATCTGACTAATGCATGCACATATATATATATATATATATATATATATATATATATACATGCATACCCTTCTTAGGTGGGATTTCCGTATCAGTTAAGCACATCGATCTTTAATTTTAAAAAACTATAACAAAAAAAGCAAACAACAATTATGCTTGCTCCTAATTTCACTGCAATTTAGCGGATAAGTGTTTGTATACGTGGGACCCCCATGTAAAATTGTGTACTTTTGTTTTCTGAAGCAAATAATGAAAATTGGTATTTGTATCCTGTTGCCTTCCTCTCCATTTTCACCCACCTAAACATAGGGATAGTGTTGAACAATTCTTTCAAAGGTTTATTTGTCTATTGCTATTCCTTTAATAATCGTGTGTCTTTGAATTTTTCTTGCAAATAGTTGTAGGCATGCTTATAATTATTATTTCCAATTTTGTATCAGCGTAAAGAACTCTGCAAACTTCATGAGAAGCTGGAACAACAAAAGAAAATTCTTTTGCAAACTATTGCAAACCGAAAGAAGTTCCTGACAAGTCTCCCATCACATCTCAAATCTCTTAAGAAGGCCTCCCTGCCTGTACAAAACCAGCTCGGGCTTCATCATACAAAGAAATTAAAGCAGCATCATTCTGCAGAGTTACTTCCTCCAGCCCTATACGTGATTTACTCGCAGCTGTTGGCTCAAAAGGAGGCCTTTGGAGAACCCATTGATCTGGAGATTATAGGAAGCCTGAAAGATGCTCAAGCTTTTGCTCGTCAACAGGCTCACAAGGACAATGGTAATTGGTAGTTGATTTATGAATTTTACCATTATTCTTGTTTGAATATGTGTTGTCTGTACTCTTGCAGCTGATAGCGTATCTACTGACTCTGGATTATACCTAAGGACATTATCTTTTTAATGAATCAGCTTTAAAAACTGTATTGTTTGCTTGAGATATTTATAGATTTTGAAAATTGTCACTGGTTTTATTACTAAAATTGGGATAAAAATACAGTAAAATAAATTTATTACTAGTGCGAAAGTACTGCCGTAAAAGTTTTATTAATGGTCTTTAGTTCATTTTTCTCTGGCTTAATTGAATGGATGTTTAAAAATTTACAATATTTCTACGTGTGTGCCTGGCATAGCTTTGGAATATCTGTACAAAGGTTAAATTGGTTTCTGTTATTTCCAACATACCAGAATGGAACTTAAGGATTCACTATGATGTTTTTTATTATTCAGACAATTCCACTACAGTGGAGAGTTCCAAATTGGAAGACGATGCTCCTGATGAAGAAGAAGATGGTCAGAGACGGAGGAAAAGGCCACGGAGGGTTCAAGCAAAGGAGAGCCTTGACCAAGGGGGAATATTTCAAGTTCACCCGCTCAAAGTCATTATCCATGTGTACGAAGATCAGGATTCTGATTCAAAACCTACCAAACTTATTACTCTAAGGTTTGAGTATTTGGTGAAGTTGAACGTTGTCTGTGTTGGAATAGAAGGTTGTAATGAAGGTCCAGAGAACGATATATTATGTAATTTATTCCCTAATGATACGGGGCTTGAGCTTCCTCAGCAGGTTGTAGTGCCTTTACACAGTTATTGCATAATTTTTTTTTCCTTCCCGCAGTCGATAATCTATTCTCTGACTTATTATTTATATGCCATTTATTTCTATTTGAATGGCGGTGCAGTCTGCCAAACTCTTTGTTCAAGATGCTATAACATTCAATACTCAAAGAACTTCACGTCCTTACAAATGGGCTCAGCACCTGGCGGGGATTGATTTCTTGCCTGAGGTGTCTCCCTTACTTCTTACTGACGACAGTGGAGCAGCCAAGAATGAAAATGTTATATCAGGTCTTTCACTATATCGCCAGCAGAACCGAGTATCGACAGTTCTGCAGAGGATCCGCAATAGAAGAAAAGCTCAATTGGCTCTTCTGTGAGTCACTGTTGTAGTATGTTTGCAGTTTTAGAATGTGAAGGGCCTTTCTTGATATTAATGAATATGTTTTGATTAAATTGAAGTTTGCTATCAGGCATTGCTTTGGTTATGTTGTTGCATTTGCATCTTTGTATTGCTTCTTTGTTTGCCTTCCTGTTGTGATATATCCTGAATTTAGTAAAATTTCATTCTATTTTCGAGCATCTCTGTTTATCTTGCTTTACGTATTTGGTTGGGCACACTTGAGTTCTAATTTCATGAATTCTTCACTGGCTTACAGGGAACAGCTAGAATCTCTCGCAAAGCTTGACTGGCCTCGTTTGTCCTGCAAAAGTGTTCCTTGGGCTTTTCACACTCCTTTGTGCAATTTGGATAGCTGGTCACCAGTAAGACTTCCACCTGTACCTAGAGAGTCCTCATCTTCTGCTGTCATCGATGAAGAGGAGCGTGTTCAGGAACCAATGGATGCTGATGTAAATGAACGTTCTGATGCCACAAAAGCAGAACCTGAGAGTATTACAGAAGACGGGGAGCTTCCAACTTTGCTTCCTAACATGTCCAAGCTTGACCATTCCACACAGCTGAACTTAATTTCTAAAAGTATCGTTCTTCCACTCAATAAAATCAGGTCACAGAGTTTCAAAAAGTATGATGACAGTTCTGATTTCTTGCTGGATACTGAAAGCGATCTAGATGAACCAGCACAGACTGAACTAGAACATGAAAATACGTTATCCAATTACCATGAGCGAAATTCTGTATCATGGATGGATCATGGGCTCAAGGAATTTTGTTTAGTTCTTTGCAGAAAAATCAGTGCAGATGAGAACAATGTGAATTTAGAAGCTAAGGTAAACGAATACTCCTTAATCTACACAGTTTAATTCAGTTATCTATTGGCAATTTGATCTAGACTTTTTATCATTTGACAGATAAAGATCAGTATGGAATATCCTCTGAGGCCTCCTCTCTTTGCATTGAGTGTTCGCTGTATATCTTCTGGGGAAAAGCGTGACAAGTTAGGATTAGAGTGGTATAATGAACTCCGTGCAATGGAAGCAGAGGTGAGTACTTAATCACTCAAGATGTTACTGGAGTAAAATTATTAGCTTCGTGTGGATAGGATTCTCTAAGGAATGTGAATTATGGGATGGGACGGTAATACATAGCGACAATTTAGCTTCTGAGAACCACAGATCACTTGTAAGTTCTTGATAGAACATTGTGGCTCATTTCCTCTCCCCTCTTCCCTTCCCTCCCTCCCTCCCCGGGGTTCTCCCAATAAAGTATAAAGTACAAAAGAAAAAAGAGGAAAATAATACCTAATATCTCTTCATCATACAAGTTTTACATATTTTATTGATTTTGTCCTGCTCATGGCCCTTGTTTTTGCTACCCTTTCTAAATTGTAGGTCAATCTACACATACTGAGGATGCTACCTGTCAATCAACAAAATTATGTATTGGCTCATCAAGTTAGTTGTCTTGCTATGTTGTTCGACTGTTATTTGGATGAGACATTCCCATCGTCGTCTGAAAGGACAAATTGTACTTCCGTGGTTGATGTTGGCTTATGTAAGCCTGTTACTGGTCGATTCCTGGATAGATGTTTTAGAGGAAGGGATCGCAGGAAGATGATCTCCTGGAAAGACATGAAACACAATTCCAGCTGTCCCCAATAGCTGTAGGTTCTTGCCTGTTGTTTACAAAGACATGAAGACTTCCCTCCAAACTGTCTCAAAAAGTAATTCTCAGCTCTGGAGATGACAAATGGATGCAATAGAATGTGGTGTGAATTTTTACTGTTGCGAGGATATGATCGTACCTCTAATATATGCGTTCATCCAACCATGTCACAACATTGTTCTTGACTCGTACAATCAGAGAAATGGCTAAGACACTGATAAAATTTTGATGGTTTCATTTCAGCTGTTGATTTTTTGTTATTATTATATGATTTGATTTCTGTCGAAAGCAGCTAGTTCGGTTTCAGTATATTGGAGCAGGAATCACGGGTGGAATTTCTGTTAGTTTCACATTACTGAGGTCTCCTTCGTAGTGGTTGTAGTATTTTCTTTTGTTGATTATTGTGATAGGAACCCAGTTCAAGAGGAACAGAAGATTGTATGATTAATTGAAAAACAGAAGCAATTACAGAAGATATCCCCATATCATCCCCAGAGCCAATGCTACTCACAGAAGAGGTGACTCTGTCCAACCTTTCATAAGATTCCAAGTGAAAGATTCCATTTTCTCTCCCTTCTATTCCCCGTAAAGTGGGGTACAGGATATTGGAACCTTCCACGTAGTGCCAGCCCTTTTATTGGGCTTAAAGTCCAAACCCGTCAATAGCCTACTATATAATCCAATCATCATTAAGCACTTTTGAAGAAGCAGGTTCTTCCTGCATCTCCATAATTTCATTTTATACCTCCGTAAATTAAAATTTTTCTAATTTTCCTTTCAGTTTTAGTTTCGGATAATCCAGAACGTTAAATATCAACATTTTTTGTATTTTGTCAGCAATACGAAATTTGTATTGTGGGATGTAAAACTTTTACAATTTAGAATATACAATTTGAAATACAAATTCATAATGTGGCAGTTGCTCGACGCTGTATACAAATTGGGTTTTCTGTGCTACTATAAATATTTGATTATGACTTAGGATTTAGTTTTCGGCTTATTTAGTGTTTTACTGCATTCTTACCACTTGCCTTTATTATCACACAGCTGCAGTAGAAACAAAACCAGTAAGAACTCGCCCTTAAAGCACTCATCATCTCTGCTGAATTGTAATTCGTTTGATATCTGCTGAAGCAGAACTTCATTCTTAAACTTTTTCATATATTTCTGACGATGAAGTCTTGATGAGGAAGAAGTTGCTAGAGTCTCATTTACCTGAGCCATGCCAACGATTTTGGCTACGGGCAAAATTGTACATACCGGAATTAAGACAGCGCACAATCTAGAATGTCCTTGAAAAAAGATTACATATTCTAGATTGAGTAATTTAAAAATAGTTTTAAATTCTTTGTTGAATCAGTAAAGAATTCAAATTTCATTCTAAATTGTAAATTTGAAATGCATTTTAATATTCGAAAGTATATTCCATATTTTACAATTTAAAATATGTATTTTGTTTCAAACACGTTATGATTATACTAGAATATAGTTTTGTTTATTTTTTTATTAAGGGTAAAAAGTCTTTTCACCATCCCATGGAGGTGCAGGATGAAAACGAGTGCATGAAGAATTTGCCTTTTGAAGATTGAACCAATAAATCCAATAATGAGTCTGTTTCTACAAACTATGCTGGAATGTAAAGTCCATCTTAGATTCTTAGGGTAACTCAAATGAGAAATCAGACTGACGGTAGATTTAACAGGTTTAAATCACCGTTAGTGTGTCAAATTAGCACTTGACGATTACAAGTCTCTTAAAATTATATAATTAGTAAATTTATCTTGATTTATATAGTTATTAATTTATTTCATTACAATTAGTGAGTTAACTGGATTCTGTTCAAAATTTGGTAATCATTTTGGACTTGAAAAATCAAATAATCACTAGTCTCATTTGATTCTTGCTGACCCAGATTGAATTGAGGAATGCATATTAAAGTTGAAGTTAAAATGGCATCACTGTCTGTAGAGATTCATATTAATAAATCCTTGACTTTAGTGATTAAAATGACTTAACAGTTGTCTATCGGAGAAATTAATTTCTTTTTGATATTTTTGAGATTAGAATTTCAAACTTCATTTATTTATTTATTCGTTAGGCTCCGATCCCAAAGATACTAACCATGTTCAGTAAAATAGAAGTGACCACTTTCATGAATTCCAGAAGCAGCAACACGCAACTTTTACGTGAATACTTCTGAATCCCAGAAGCAGAAGAAAAGTACACACTGGTTTGGTTTACTTAATTATCTCCTCTAGATATGCAAATGATAAAATGGAAGATCTGGTAACTAAAATATGGTGAATGAAGAGAAGTGCATATATTGGACACGCAATCTCACCAAATAAAATCCAGGAAAAGTGCTACTTCACAAGATTGTCTAACCAATGGTGACATGAAATTGGATGTGTGCTGAAACATATTCTCCTGATACTATGCATACCCTTCCTAACGTGTTCAAAAGAGAAGTAAGACGTGAAAGTTTCCAAGTGCTAATCTAAAAACTACCAGAGCCTCGATCTACAACAGAATACGTCTTTATAATTATGTACATATATTTTAACGGTAGAGTCATAGTACAATCTTCACTCTACCACGGACCAGTTTGTGTTCGTCTCAGGCGTCTTCTCTTGACTTCTCGTTGCAAATTCATCATTTCCTTAACCTGCAATATTATTGAATGAAAAGAAATTCAGCACTACGGATGCATCAATTTGTAATCTCTTACAATATATACTTTGAATCAGTAAGTCCTTGCATATTACAGTGACAACTTGTCAGAAAAAAACACAAAGACACAACAATATTAATTAATAGACAACTTCATTCGAAATCCTCCCCCTATTATATCAAGTCCATTGAAATGGAAGTATTTCGTTCGAGTTTGAAAATCCTATGTTTTAGCTTTATACGATTCTGGAACAAGTGCAGGCAGTCCTAAACATATATTAACACAATGAAGTAGGTGAGAAAACACTTATCAAAAAAGAATTCGTCAATTCGTCAACAGGACATACTAGTTCATAATCACTCTAATTGTACTCATCAAAAGAACTGCAAATTTGGGGCATGACAGGCCAATCTGATGAAATTTTTGAACGTGTTACTTGTATATAGATATCTTAACCAGGAATTTAAAACTCAAGCACATGCACCACACGAAACTGACATTTTTTTATACGAAAAATCCTGGAGACTCCTGTGTTGAAATTCCAAAACCACTCCTTCACAAACGTAACAAAAATTTACCCACCCACCCCAAAAAATAAAAAACAACCCAACTAATTATAGATTATTCCAAAAGACTTTTTGGACACAAGCCATATGAACAGATAAGCAAACTGGTTTACATGGCTGAAAATCTCTGATCTCAAAAATATTCACTAACAGTGATTGCTGATGTCTCTCTACTACAACCTTTCATGTGATACTAATGTAAGATTGATTATTACTAGGTGAACAGGCTTTTCAGTTCATTTAAATGGTTATATTAAAACATTTCTTAGTAGCTTTACATAATGAATCATCATATCAATTCAACACCCATAAACCAAAGAAAAAATGTCTGAGAGACAAGACTCAACTAGAGAATTAAAAGTCAACCTTACAGAGACAATACATCGACAAAAATTTAATCAAATAAAAATGGACTGAAACACTTGTTTTAGTAACTAATCGCATGACATAATTAACAGAAGAACCTAAACTAGGTGGTAGTTCAAATCAGGTCTATCATTGTAGCACCGTTTTGCACCAAACCTACAACCTCATTCATCACAAGTTTAACATGACTAGCACACCAATTTGTGCTGCTGATTGACATAGTTTGTGACCAAAGGTTGTCTTCAGAATGCTCCATTGATCGGTGAATAACTTTTGTGGAAAAAAATGGTCTTACTTGAGGACTGACAAAATAATATGTACTCGAGTAGAAAATTTAACCATGATTCATGATATATTAACCAATCAGTCATGCAACAGGACATAAGGTTACGGCAATCGCTAAATTAAGGTCTGCAAAATACTTTACAAGGAGTAATGAAAAATAAGAAGGAGCAAATGGAATGCTGACAGAAAGAAAAAAAAAAAAAGAAAGCCAACTTACTTGATTTTTCTGAATTTCCATGATTTCAGCCTGCAATACCCAAATAAACGTCGATTAGGCCAAATTTTATTGCGACATAAATTCGTATACATGAAACAATAACCATAATTACCTGTTTTTTCAGAAGTTCCTGGTTCTCCTCTTTTAACTTTGCAACTTCTGCTTCCAATTCCATAGTATAAGCCTGAAACAAATAAAATGAAAATGTGAGACCGAACTTAGACCAGAAAACTGAATACATCTTACAAAATTTCAACCTGCACTTCCTCCCACGTTATGTCTTACAAGTTAATACATTTTTACTTATTATATGCTTCTTTGGATTTTATGATGATCCAACTGTTAGTGATGTTCCCAACCAGCTGTTCAATTACCTTGTAATAACCTGGATCTTTACAACTTCTCATGATTGTAACTTCTCAAAATCTTTCACCTTTCATCAGATCAGATCGCTATCATATTACCATTCTGCTGCATAATCTTTCAGGGTATACAGCATGTTCACAGAGGATAAAAGCAGAACGTCAATGGCCGAGCAGTATTACTATTAGTAAAGAAATAACATGACGCATATCGTCATCATATTCTTTCAATTTTAGAACTGAACATTCACTAACCCTATTATAGAAAATTATGAGGCGTATTTTCATGAAAAATGTTACAGCTACTCCTCCCTCCTTTCTGATATTGAAAGTAAAATCTACAGTCTGCAACGGCAGGCATTTGATTATCTCATACCGGTTGATGGAGGTTGCAAGACCAAAGATGAGTTATAAACAAAACACAAGTTTTATTATCGGCTCGTCTTGCATTTAGGCATTTAAACTGAAAGTTAGAGGTGTTTAATTAAAGTTTGAAAAAATAGCTTATAACAAAGCTCTTTTTATATGCTTTTAATAAGCTTCATGCTAGCTTTTTTTAAGCCCTAATGACATAAGCTCTTTTTAATTAAATTGTTTACTCAAACATGCCTATGTACATGTTTAAAGTGATTGCATCAACCCATTGACACACTTACGTTCTAACTAGAGAAATTAAACCAGTCTTTTTGAATTTAAGTACTTGTTCATTTGAATATGCAAATGCAATAGAACTATGATTGCTAAATTTAGGATAGCGGAACAAATATTCACCTGCTTGCGTGCCCGTGACCTGGCAGCTGACTCTCTGTTCTTTATCATCCTTCTCTGCCTCCTCTCAATCACCTTCTCCACAGCTCCTCCACTCTTCCTCCCTCGCATACCTCCGTTAAAGACATAAGGCACCGGTGAGACAGACGAGGTATCACCATTGCTCTTGGTCATCTTATCACTGGATATTTGGTTAGCAGCAGGAGACCCAGTAGCAACATGAACTGACCCAGGTGCCAAACCAACCATACCAATCCCTCCAGCTTGCACGCTCAAACCCTGATCACCACCGAGTCCCACAATCCCACCCCTCACCATTCCCTGGGGCATCTGAGCAGCTGCATAGGACATAGGACTCTGCTTAGGAAATATCTGCTGCTGATGCTGTTGCTGAGACTGTGGACTCTGCATCTGTGGCTGCTGACCGGATGATCTCACCCCATTAACATTCAAAGGCAAATTGGCAGAAGACTGAAGACCCACCAGTGGGTCATTGTTCAACCGGTTACCCATCAAACCGGTAGCAGTAGAAACCTTGTTCATCTGCTGGAACCCAAACCCCAAACCGTTGTTATTCCCTGCACGAGCCAGATCCATGAAAACGGCATCGTTTGGCTTCGCATCTTCCCTAACAACACCAGCTCTGACCAGAAACTCCTCCAAAGTCATCTCTCCCAGAGTGGGCTGTCTCGGCGTCTGTGCAAGATTGGGCCCGCCGTGCCCACCGTAATCCTTCGAAATGTCCTTCCAAACCTCATCCACTGTCTTCTGGCTCAGAGTCCGCGGCAGCGTCAGCGACCCCTGCCGCTGCAAATGGCTGACGCCGGCTCCTACGTCCTCGGTGGCAACGCCCGCCGAAGCCATTGTATGAACCTCCTCCGCCGTCCAAATGTTCTTGAGCAACTCGTCCATGTTCATGGAGCCAAAGTCCTTCCCCGAACCTCCCATGCTGTTCATGAACTCGTCGAACGTCAGCGAGTACACCGACGGCTGCCGCGTGAGGGAGAAGTTCCCCACCGGCCTCCCTCCTCCGTCGCCACCGCCGCCGCCAGCTTCATTCCCGAAGCTCTTGAAATTCATATCGAAATTTTAAACAACCAAACGCAATCCCAACCTGATCCGAATCCAAATCTCAGTTTTCCCCTCCTCCGCACCAAAACTAACACTAGTCTCCTTAATTTTCCGGCAGGAAATTCAGAGAATCACCAATTACCTACCAAGTACAAACTATTTACATCCAAATAAAAACCTAAAAAAAATGAGCAGAGAAAGTAGAACTCAGGTACGGTGAGCTTCCAAGAATCATGAAACTACAAAGAGGCGTTAATCTATTGTGAGTAGTGAGTGCGGTACAGTTGGATTGTGTTACACTTACATTTTATCTGGGTAACCTATTTTATCTATACATATGGCAGAAGAAATTATTACATGTAGCATGTAGCAGCATCCTAGTAATTTGATGAATTGAGATCCTAATTTGAAAGAATCCGAATTTGAAGCCTAGTATCAATTATGTTGTGAGGTGATAGTGAAGAGAATTGTTGCGTGAGTGTTTGAAGTGAAAGATAGAAAAGATAGAAATAAGAAAGTGGAGGAATAAAAGCAGATAAGAATTTGTAAGCATATAAAAAGAATGGAGGGGATGTGGAAGGAATAGCAATTGCAATAGCAATAGCAATACCTTTGCTATTTATTTTACGAAACTTAGGTATTCCCGATTTGGTATGATTTTGGTGTCTGATGAGAGTTTACACTTTGTTGGCTGCGTTCCTTCTTCCTCGCTCTCAACCCTCTGCTCCAACTGCCAAGTGTCCTTCTGTCTCAAACACTAACAATCTTTTTTCATTTTTCCTTTTCAACGCACAAACCTAAGTTTTATTTTATTTTATTTTATTTTATTTTATCTTATTAACACCATGCTCCTGCTCCTGCCAATTTAATTCAATTCTCTCTTTTTTCAATTTCAACTTTCAAATGCCCTTCACTCCTATTTTCTTGCTTTTTGTCAAAATATCAAGAAAAAAAATGACTTTTTTATGATATATGACTGAATTAGTTTCTTAAAATATATCTAATGCTTCTTTTAGATATCTAAATATCTTCTTTTATTTCAAGATATTTTTGTGTCCTTATTAGGATGATAAGTAGGTTTATTATCCAAAATCAGTAAGTTGTGTTCACTGACATGCTATTAGGTCAATATTTATATATATATATCTATATATATATATATATATATATATATATATATATATATATATATTATAGATCGAGTTTCATTGATTTATTGATACAGTTTTATTATAAATAATTTTAAATTGCATCATATTTTGTTCCAAAGAAAAGTAACCTGCCCATGAAAAGAGCTTCACGCATGCTGTGTGAAGATTATTTAATAAAGAACTTTAATTTCAAATTTCGAACACATATAACTAAACTTCTTATTAACAAATATTCCAAGGTATTGATTTATGAATTAATAAATATTTTTACAATAAAATAAATATTATTTTCAAGAGTAATAATAGGGGTTAGAATGGATAAAAATTTGAATGAATATTTATGAAGATAATATTAAAGTATTATTAAGATGTGTGTAATAATAAAGAAAGCATTAAAATATGATGAGAAAGACATAATAATGGAGTTTGCAGAGTGCCGACTTGGAGAGGTGTACCAATGAAAAAGGATTGTGTGCAATGTGATAGCCAACCAATAGTATTCCGCTTTCTGGGAGAATCTCAGCCGTACACGTTTCTGCTAAAGGTATGGTCACCAATTCCTGCTTTCTTCCTTGCACTGAACACTGTCCTTCCACCCAAATTTTTTTTTTAATTAAATATAAAGTGCTTAACCATAACACTTTTTTCCTATCCTATAAAGAAAAGCATGTATCATAAAAGTGGTGAAAGAAACCAGAGATGATAAAGTATAGCATACTTAATTGTTAAAATATGTATTTAACTCATTTAGTTATGAATAAATATTTTATTAAACTTATGCAGAAAAGAATTAGAACTTGTGACTAGGTAAAAAAAATGGTATAACTTGTATTACTTTTGTAGTCTCAAACAAGAAAACTAATTTCTTGATTGACTTTATTGATTAATGTTGTATTTGTAAATAACAATTTTGGATCATTGTTACAAATTAAATTTACAATTCAGGTTATTGAAGTGTTATAACGGTCTAACTTAGTTTGTTAAGAGTGAGTAACTATAAATTCATTGATATTTATTTTACTTTCACAAATAAAAAATAACCTAAGTCACTTGCATGAATATATCAGTTGTTGGCTGGTACAAAAATTTATTTTTAATGCATGTTGATTTCTATCTATACCAAAACTTGATTGATGCAATTATTTTCTAATTCATTCATTTTCCTTCTTCCTTTTACCGTTCAAAGTTCAAAGTTCAAAGCATTTATGACAAGATGGCAAAAAAACAAATCAAAAAATTGTGAGTTTTGATGCAACTTTTTTTTTATATTCCATTTTATTTCTATATAGCTACTTATAGATTATTGTTTCTTACAATGTTTTTTCCTAGATAATTTTTTAAATTACCATGGCATTGCAATTTTGTTGTCTTTTTATTTTATTTTAAAAACGTAAAACAAAACATAAAACATCTCTTTTGTCCACATGGATATAAAATAACTTTCAATAATACAATTTTACAGCCTGTAACGTTTCATTCCAATAATTACATTATCTTTAAAATTTACTGAAGAGTTTAAATTCATATATAAAAAACACGAATATATATATATAATAAAAAATTTAAAATAAATAAATTATTATATATTCACGCATGTATCTGTCCTACAATTTGTTGGTATTCCCATGTGAGATATGATATCTTCTCAATAACACAATCATTATACTTGAAACAACACAAGCAATAAAACAGGATAAGATAACATACTTAAAATGCATTTATAAAATTAAATACTGAAAATCACTTTTTTTTTTCATATCACATCCATCAGTTAATTAATATAATTTAATCAAAACATTAATAACAAAAGTCTCATTTCAAAAATCAATTCTATGATAAGGTGAACTTTTACAAATTAGGTGAACTTTTACAAATTAGTCGATATAATTATTTCATTCCACATTTCAAATTATAGAAATTTCATCGATTCTGATCACGTAACATTTTCTTTATATTGGTTTAATATCAGTACAGTTACAATAATTTTTTTGAAAAATTTTCACTCAATACACATATTATAACCATTCAATATACAGTATTTTCGTCTTTAAAATAAATGCATCACATCATCAAACAACAACTCACTAGATTATGGTAAATACTCTAACTCTACTCGGTCTCACACGTATGAACAATAGATTATGGCTAAATTGTGGTTCTACTCAATCACGCACTTACATGTTTTCATTTCAAAATCTAAAAATATTTATTTTTGTATAAAATCTTCCTCTCTCGCTCAGTGAGGATATAAAATTGTCAAGCAAGACAACTTTGGGAGTGTTTGAATAACAAGGTTTACTCCACGAACATCCCTACCTGTTTAGCGAGATCTTTCTAAATGAACCAGTGCTTCAATCAACGACAATCTTCTTTTACCTATCTATATTTTAAGTAAAATAATCCCACTCAGCGAGAGGATTGATTCGCCCAACAATCAAGTGTTGAAAGTCCTTATTAATTAAATTTTGTCAATGAGACTAGACTTGTCTAGCAACCCACCCAACTTGAGCTCTCTAAATTTTATAAAATGAATTTCGCTTAGTAAGTGATTTACTTGACCAACGACCTAAATTCTAAGAGCCTTATTCAAAAGGTTTGTCAAAGGATATAGCAACTTGACGTCCTTGGATTTTAAATTATTAAATTTTGCTCGATGAGAGGATGGCTCGTCTACCTAGTCTAAAAAATTCATAAATTTTGATAGATATATCAATTTGTTTCATTAGTTCCAACTACCAAACTAATATATCTATCGTCAATTTATTTATCAATCACATAATAATATCACAATCAAAATTTCACGTCAATATTCAAAATCAACATGTCTTTTAATCCATCAAACAAATTAATACATGTGTAATGACTACAACATCCTCAAAAACAAATTATTTAACTTATAATACTAGTAAAAAATAAACTAATTTTCCTTACTTGAATCAAGTTCTGACTCAACTACATTCTAATAATTTTAGCTCTCATAAAATATTATACATATACACAAAAAATTTGTATCAACAACCTGGACATATCCTAATGACCATGAACATATCCTAGCAACCATAGATAAATAATTATTCATCTTAAACTCTTTTTGAGTCACATGTAACAACTCTAGAACATACATACAAAACTTATGAAAACTAACTAAAGAGAATGAGTAAATATGAACTTACTCAAAAAGTAAACTATGAAGTCAAGTCAAGATCTCTATGACAGTCTTTGATGTTCAAAAAGATTAATAGGATTATGAAAAACTTAAAAAGAAATAAAAAAATTAAAATTATTTTAGAAAAATGATATTATTTATAAAATGAAACTCAACTGAAAAATATTTTTTTCTTATGCCTTTTATTTTAATAATAACATATTTAATTTTTATTTATAGAATGCCACTTATAATTATTTTACAGATCCTTAAACGCATTATCATTTAAATTTATTATTATATCAAATTATAAGTATCTATACTTTTCATATATTTTTTTAAAATTTACGTTAAATTGATTTTCTTCACATTATATTATGTTAATGAAATTTAAATACATTAGATAATAAAATATGTTTGGACAATGTTTTTATGTGTTTTGTGAAATAATATTTTTTCTACAAGTTAAAATTAACGTATACATAAATAAAGAATAAATTTTTAAAGCAAATAAAATAAAAGTTCCTTAAATTAACTTATAAAAAATATATAACATTTTTTCTTTAATGTTGATGAAAAACTTATATATAGCTAGTTTGATTTCTTTCTAAATTATGGAGACAAAATAGGATCTTTAAGTTACATGAGATCTTTATAAGGTAATACACACATTGGTCCATATGTCCGCATCTCTCCATTTGATTTTGCACGTGAAACAAACAAATATTATCTTTTAAGAAAAAAAAAATGCAAATAAACACACACAAGGTCGAGGGACACCAACATTTTACTTTTTATTTTTAATACAGCACAAAAGTTCCAAATTTTTTATTTTTTACTATGCTCATTTCAACAAATATATTTTAACAAAGACAGTTAATATTATTTTAATAACTAATAATAAACATGACTGTAATGTCATTTGCACACAACTGTTTTTTTTATGAAGTTTGAAATTAAATAATCATTGTATTCTGTTCAAATGATTTTTGTATTGGAATGCTATAAGTCTGAAAATGATATGAAAATTGTTTTGGTAATACGTGTCAAATGAGCGTTGTCAATAATCTTCTAAGTTAGAGATGATCCAATCCAAAGTTGAGAGTGAAAAAGAAAATGATTAGGAATGGATAAGTGTGAAATTAAGTACAACGGTTTTTTTTTGCTTTCTGCCATAATATCTGTTCCTCTCAACACTGTGTTGCAAAGCAATTGGAGGCTGTTTTCATCTCTGAACCCACTCCCACTAAATCCTCACATATATATATATATATATATATATATATATATATATATATATATATATATATATGAACTTGAAGTATACGAGGGTCGCAACTTGTTCTTTTTGCTAGATGTTTGATACTTTTTTATTATAGTAGTGACTTACTCGGTTAATTTATTCCCTTTTAAAGAAACTATCTAGCTTTAGGTTTTGAAATCGTTTTTACTTCAGTTCTTTTAGAATTGTGGTAGGTGATTGACGTGTGTCAAGGTTATCCTGATTTCTGTGAAAATATAATTACGTGATTATTTAGTTATTATTTTTGGGAAGAGGGGATGAATTACAAGTTTATGAGTTGAACCTTCATTTATATACATACAAAAATTTCAGATCGGACCTAACACATATATGCACGTAGATCGGAATTTGGATTCTCTATTAGTTTTGTTTGTGTTATTCTTTTGTTATGCCGCCTTCATAATAAACCAGTAAAAAATTTGGACTTCGTAGATCGACTTTATATTGAGTCTCGTATATTTATACACGTAAATCGACTGTGGTCTAGTGATCAGAATACACAATACATATATATATATATATATATATATATCTTATAAAAAAATGATGTTTCTATTTTTGGTTTCATTTATTAAACAAATATATTTGTTGAGTATGAGTGACTATCGATGTTGTGCTTTTCTCGACCCAGCAAAAGGTGAAGGTGGATTTCTAATTTGTGCAACTGTTCCAAATTATATTAAATTTGAATATACCGTGAAGTGATAAAACATAAATATTTAATACAGGTAGGGAGACATTGACTTTGAAATGTTTGGTTCAGAATGAATTGGTTGTTGTGATACACACGCATTATTATAAATTGCCCATCAAATTTTATAGTAACTGATGATTGAATATAATATCTCGTCAACATCAAAAATCACGCCAGATTGAATCATTATTCTGATAGTCTAGTTAAAACAAAATATTAATGTCGTGTTTGTATGAATAAACAGGAAAAATAATAATAACAATGAAACTAAATAAATAAATTAATTTAAGAATTAGAATAATTATGAATATTATGAATAGAGTACAAACAAACCTACTTCTTACCTAGAATTAGCAACAAGGAGATAAGGATTTGGGAATTATAGTAGTCAAACAATTAAGCTAAAGAAGTTGTAAATAATCTCCTCCACACAAATTTTACATCCATGTCTATCTTTAGTCCACTCACAAACTAAAAGAAAAAAAAAAGTTTCCAAGTGTTTTTGCTCCTCACGTCTCAAATTTGCAAACTCTTTTTTTATATATAGAAGAGATCAAAATTGTTTATCTTCGGAGTCTTTGTTTTAAACATGTTTCACACTATCATCCAAACCATAGGTAGTCAACTTTTTTCAGGAGAAAAAATAAATAAAACAAATTCTCCTCTAAATTCAAATCAGATTATACATATACATATAGCTAATTTTACTTTATAATAAAGTTTATTTTATTTTTTCACCTTACTTTTCCATTCTTCAAATGCATTCGGATAAAATTGTTTGGAAACATCTCTAAAATATAGTAATATTTAATCATAAATATTTGAACTAAAAATTGTTTGCTAATATACAGAATTTTATGATTAGAGTAATTTACGTGAAATTTTGTATAAAATCGTTATATGAAATAATTGTAAAACTCCTTTTTTTAAATTTTAAACATTACATCCTTTAAATTAGAACCTTTTAAACTGCTTAAATCATTTATGTTATAAGCTCGCGAAACGTGAATTAAACAATTTTATTATTATATTCAAACTAATATATATATATATATATATA
>Ga0214542_1006579_pt1 | contig 21059 bp, 7 predicted proteins | sample CNSS1metaG_FD_160096 | JGI IMG/M metagenome (GOLD analysis project Ga0214542, IMG submission 160096) | Root nodule microbial communities from cowpea collected in UCLA plant growth center, Los Angeles, California, USA - CNSS1 | ecosystem: Host-associated > Plants > Roots > Nodule | place: USA...
TATATATACCTGCTTCCTAACTGGGCATGTTGGTGCAACTGTGCAACGATAGTATGCCCTCGGGCATGGATTTCCCTTTGCAATCTTCTGTCCATATTTCCTCCATTGACACCCATCATTCATCTGTTTCAAAAGGACAATATTAGACAACAAAAATAATAGATTACAAGAATGAAAATATCAGTGCAGTCATGTTTGATAGTTTTCACAAATACTAAGAAAAAAATGTCACTTCCATTTTTCTTTGAGAAAACTATTGTTTTTACCGTTTCTTACACAAGATTTTGAAAACAGTTAAAAACAAAGTAATGTTTTTATGAGTATTTATCAAACAAAAGGTAAAAGCAAAACATTTTCTTTGATACTAACCGTGGGAGTCTCACATCTAGCTCTCACAGACACCCTTGCTCTCTTGGCTGGCATTTGATCTGAAATGTCGGTATTCACATTTATCACTTTTGCTGATTGATTTGTTGACAAAGTTCCCTCTGTCACCGTTTCCTTTGGTTCTTCTGAGCTGTTCATCGGACTCAAATCTGACACAACCTCCATCTCCAACAAGTGTTTGGAGTCTAATCCAAGAGTAAGGTTGGGTCCAACGTTTTCTTCTGTCGGTTTGTTAAAGTCTCCGATTCTTGCCTCCTTCTTAGGCTCCGTTGGACTCCTTCCAAGGCTAAGTGAGACAAACTCAGGCTCTTCGCTTTGATCATCATGGGAAGTAGATGAATCAAGCACACCCTTGTTTGGAACATCTTTGTGAAGGATGTCAAAGAAACGGAGTTGAAGGGAGTGGTAATCCTTTTCTACTCTTTCCAGCGTCTTCTTCAATCTCTCATTCTCTTCCCTCACCTCACCCATTTCAGTTTTAGCAGATTTGACTTTATCTTCCTAGATTTCAAAACCACATAATTACAATAATCAGCTATTTGATTCCTCAATTTATCATCCACACAGACACAACATAGCACAAGACATAACTACTTTTCAAAGACAACCAAAATTCGACAAACTTAGGTTTATGTTTGATTATGTAGAATCAAAGTTAAAAGGATATTCATGAGTACAAGATAAAGAAAAATTGTTCAAAAATAGTACAGTTTTGACAAGAAGAAAGAATTGGGAAGGAAAAGAAGTAGCATATATATACCTGTGTAACTCTCTTCTCTTCTATCTCTGGACTACTAGGGCTAGACATGTTTTGCTTCAATTATTACTATTTCTCTGGCTGGTAGAACACCCTCAATCTCACACAGATATAAATGCCATAAACACACAACACATACCCTATATAGTACAAACCAATCGACTAAAAGTTAGACACGGTATACAAAGACATTAATTAAACAAATACAAATCCCGGAGCTCTCTAAGCCATTACGAAGCCACCCCTTTTAAAATGTCAACACCGAATTGCTAAGATAATTTGTGGGAGTTTTTTATTACTTATTGAAAGGTTAAATTAATTAATTAGTCTCCCAAATGTGAGTCATAAGGAGAAATTTGACACACAAATTGTGCATTGATTATTATTATGGTTGAAGCTTGGTGGTGGTGAGAAGACGTCACATGGGTATGTGGTCAAAGTTGTAAGATGTAACGAGTTATTAGCCATGGCGGCGAGTGAGACCTCTGAATATTTGTCAATGGTGAAGCCTTATTACGCGGTCCATACGCTTCATGCTTCTAAACTATTGCTCTGCTGTCCACTCCCATTGACTGGCTTTCCATCAATGCATTGCCACAACACCATGAACAATTAATTCCAATATAGTAATATGCTTTTTTAAATCCTTTTATGATCAACTTGATTAAACAATTAATACTCCTTCTCATCTTCATCTTTTCCACGCCCTTGGAGTGTTTAAGAGTTACTTTGTTAATTAGGTAGGTACCTATTTTGTTTAGGAGTTAATATTTCATCTAAACTGGATTATAACCTCTAGAATAGAAACACAAAATATATATGTATTTTTGTTGGAAGTGGATTTTAAGCTTAACTCAATCCCACAAAACTCACGCCGAAGTATATTAATTTTGTGAGGGAGATAAGAAACTAGTGGATGGTCCGTTAGTGGTCCGAGAATGTCCAAGAAAATTCGCTAGGATAGGCTTTAACTTAGCTTTGATACCATATTACATATTAAAAGTGGACTTTAAGTCTAACTCAACCCCACAAAACTGACTTGTAAGGTAACATCATCCTTTCAGGTAAACAAATTTCATTATTCGGTTTTTATACTATATATATACGATCAAAGAACCATTATTATTTCAATTTTAGTCTGTAAACCAGTTCTTTTCGTATAAAATTAATATATACCAAACATGATGAACTAAGTTTCAAAGGTTGCAAACAAGGGTCACAGACAGCACAACTATACTGCAAAAGAATATTTAGTTTTGAGTTGTTAAATTAAATCACTGTCATTGTTACATGTTAAGTTGTTCTTTCCAATCAAACATTGTATGTCTATCGGTGCATTACAAAGAAGCTACTTATTTATATTATGTTTTTAAAACAACGTCAATGTTCGGTTAACTAGGTGCTTTATTAAAACTAAGACTAACCTCGGGATCTGATTCAATTGTTTTAGATACAGTCAACGTCAAAAACGAAAGGTAGATGTGTATTTTATACAAAACAATGTTATATATAGGTCATGTAATAATATAATGACAGAAGAAAGATAAACAAAAGAAAAATGCAATGAAAGAAAGATAAGGTTGTGATGTCTGTATATGAATATCATTATTACAAGTGTCGTTTGAAACATATTAGAAAATAATTTGGATATGTTATAAAAACTCATAATGGTGTCAACGTGACGATTAATAAGCTTATGGTGTGAATGCATATATACAAGTATGCATCAGTTAACCGTTAAGTAACTCCATGCGTTTTTAAGGGTTTATTAGATTAAATAACGATGAGAGAGTCGCGTATTAATTAACCACTGAATATTAATTTCAACCCTATGGGCATAGGATATTAATAAAGATGCCTCTTCGAAATATTCCCTTTTTATATATTATGCAGTTTTAATTAATTTGATTCGTTCAAAGCCAAGGGTCAACCAGTATTACTTGTCAAAGGGTTAGCATGTCCTTCTGCACCTTTTCACTGGTCTTAAGTTATTGTTAATGATGATCTTAATAGGTTAATAAGCTACCCTAACCCCTCTTTTCCATGACCTATTCCATGTTTGAATATGGTCCCAAAATGATTTTTGTTCTGTTTCAGCCCCAAAATACTGAACTTTTTATTAATGTTCATCTAACACGCTAACGTCTAAGTGTCATTGCATGCATGGCAAAAGACACCGCATGTAATGAGTCAATTAGTATTTTTTTTTTTGGGTGGTATTTTGACACCATTTGACATTGTTATTTATTATTATTCATTTTCTTTTTTTAAAATATAAAAATTAATTCTTAAGATTATTTTACCATTTTAAGAATTGTCAAAAAGTTGTAAAATGATTTTAAAAAAAATTCCATTTAAGGAAGGATTGTAGTGTCACTAAGTGATATGCATGGCCATTTTCGAAAAAACAAAAACAAAATTAGAAACATCAATCACAAACTATAAACCTTAAACTCCCAGAAAAAATGTCGAGTTTTGCAGAATCGTTAAAGTAGGTTGAGTGTTTACCGCATCTTCAAAGGGTTAGGAGCTTTACTTTTCATTTTTTTATATATTTCGTAACTTTTAAAACATTTAAATATATTAAATTTGAATTTTTTTTATATAATTTAAATTGTTCCTTTCTTAAATATTTCAATTTGAATAAAATAATTTAATTTTGTTAAATTTTTCATTAAATATTTCAATTGCCATCAAATATAAAAATTTTATTTAAATATTAAATAATTGTTAATAAATTTTAAATATCAATTAATAATATTTTAATCAATATTAGTTATGTTAATTTGTAGTTAAAGTCTACAAAGCTTTTTCTCGTGACATTGAGAAGGATTTTTCTCAATTAACATTAGTTGAAATTGTTTCAGTTCATTTTAATTACAACTATTTTACATTGACATGAATCATATTTATTTTTATGTAATTTATTGGTTTGGGTATCTTTTGTCAACTAACTCTCCAGCTTAGCTGAGATGACCTCAGTAACCCATAGTACAATAATAATGTATTGATCAAATAATTTTTAATTAAATTTTATATGTTAAAAAATTATTATTATTATTATTATTATTATTATTATTATTATTATTATTATTATATAACCTTGGCCTATAGCTTTACATATACATATTAAAATAGTATTTTCCTATTATTTATTAAAAACCAGTAATAACAAGTAATTTATAAGATAACTATGTAGACAAATAAAAGTATTAATGACAAATATTATAGTTTGAAAACAAGGATATTCAAACTCCTTTAAATTTTGAAGTCATTATTTATGTAAAAAAGGAAATAATAAAGATATATAAAATAAATATCAATATATAAATTCATAATTTCTTTATTTAATATTGAAATTTTAAAACGTATGCAAAATATTGTTTAAACTGCAGTCAATAACTTCATTGTACATGTCAATAATTCACTAATAATCCGTTAAGTTTATTCAAGAAAAAGAAAAGCAGAAAATGTTAAAGGAAATAAATGAATAAAGAAAGACTGAATTACACATTTAACATTTGAACCAATTACTCGAAGAAGAGGAAGAGAAAGAAGTAGAAAGAAAGTAACTTTCTTTAAGTACAAAAGAATATAATAAATAAAGTAAAATATAAAAAACAAACATTAGATCAACTTCATGATAAAGTTTAAATGTTTATTTTATTTATTTAATTAAAAATCTATTATCCAGAAGAAAACAAAGATAAGTTTAAAAGTAAACTTTAAAAGTAAAAATGAATATAAATAATATGTTTTGTTATTTGAAATCAAAAAAATATTTATTCATATTTTCATTACAAAAACTATAATTCTCAAATTGAAATATAAGATTCTCTTCTTACCTTTCCTCCCCAGTTTTCATTATACCAGATGTTAAAAGCTTATTGTTAATGGTATTTTGCCTTTCTTCTCCCTTTCTCTACTTACCGAAAGGAAGATGCAACTGTCTGGGCTTTGATAAAATAAAAAAATTCCGCAGACAGAAAAATTGCTTCCTGCATCTCATCAATTTCATCATGCACCCCACTATTTGTTTTAATTTCATTCCTACCCTTATGGATTACTATTACTCGAACAATAGTGGTGGTGGTACATTTTTTCAGATTATTATTTTCGAAATTGCAGTATATAATATAGGAAAAATAAATCTGAGTTAAGTGTACCGCAGAAAAGATGGTTGCAGAATTTTGTGTGCATCGGAAAATAAAACCCAGACGTAAAAGTTTATTTTTCAGAAAATAATTTTGAAGTGAAAAAATTTGGATTGCACTCTCTCTTCGTCTCGGTAGGTCATGTAAAGAGGTTTTATATCCATTGAATTTGAAATAAGGACCAACAAAGTAAGAAATCTTTTCTCCATTTTTTTTATAAGTATTGTCTTTGATTTAAATATAAGTTTAGAATGAAAAGATTAACAATTATTGTCGTAAGAAATTACTTTAGCTTAATCCTATGAGTCGGGTGACACTTTTTTATTTTAAAAGATAATGATACAATGACTTACTATATTTTGTCTTTTTTGTTATCTACTTAATTGTCACTTGGTGTGGCATTAGCAATCTTTTTTTTTTTTTAATTTTTGTTCATCTGTGTGATGTGACATTTGAAAGAAGACGTGAGTCGCATTTGAAGCGGTTCATTTGGATTTAGTGTTGAAGTGGATTTCCTAAAGTGGGTTCGCACGAAAGAAAGTTTTCGTTTCATCCTTAGTAAACCATTCAAAAAATAAATTTCGGTCATTGGATAACATTCAACTGTTTTCGTCTTTAGTTATTGTTTGAAAGACAAAAGGTTTGTCGACCTCATTTGTATTCATTGTTTCATGTTTTATCTTTGGTAACTCGTCACCAACATAAACAAGTTGCAGAACTTTTAATGGCGCGTTTGGAAGAAGAGCAACACGTTTTTTTATTCCTTTTGAAAGCAACCAAAGTTTTTTGTTTGGTGGCGGTAAGTTATTCATTTTTTGCTCGGAATTTGTGGTGTAGTTGGTGTGTCCTTCACTGAACCCTTTGTTCCTATTTTGGTAGTTTTTTTATTTTAGGGTTTTTAACATTCTTATTTCAATTAATTATGATGATGTGTTTTTCAGTTTAATTATGGGATTTTTGAGTGTGTGTTGTTTGTTACTTATTACATATTAGTGTGTTGGTTGTTGGTTATTTCATGTTAGTTGAAATTAGTGAAGTTAGTGAAGGTAGCATAAATGGGGATGTAGTGATATAAGTCAACTACGTTAGTTGTTTGTCACATATATTTTGATTCTATTTTCACATATTTGGATCTAAATTTTTTGTTTTATTATCTTTGTTTGCGTATTTTGTTTGGGTATTCTTGTAAAATAAAATGTATTAGTTTATTGAATAAAAAGTTAACTGTGGATAAAAACTTTGTATCGAAGAAACACCTTTTTGGTGATTATTTTGTTGAATAATATGTCAAAATCTTTTAAGTCAATTAAGTAATTTATGGGTGAAAAGAAGAGGAACAAGTCCTTCAGAATGAAAGTGAAGTACAAATCCGTTACACTAAAGAATCCAGTTATTAACTAAAGGAACAAACACAACATGGATGGTACGTGACAAAATCGAGAGATGAAGGAAAGAAAGATGAAAGAAAAAAAAAAACATTTAAGTTTACATATAAGTAGGTAATTACATTTAATAATAAGTTGTTATTTTAATTAAGCTAAGAGATTTAAGATTGTTTCTAATAATTGTGTCATGTAATGAAATTCATTAATCATACTTTGGTAGTTGTTATGTTTAATGCATGTACTTGAAAAGCTGAGACAAAAGAGAGAATATTTTCAGAAATTGTTAACAAACATGTTTTAGAAAGATAATTTTGAGACTATCAGAAAAGATTTTTCCTGTTACATACTCTGGATTCTGGTTTCCAATTTGCAATTTCAAGCACCTTCTCATTCTGCATTTTGCAGTTCGGTGAGGTAATGAATCATTTAATCCTTCTCCTGGTTATTTTATGTACATTACAATAATAAACGAACCAAAAATAAAAAATGGCGCAGTTAAGTGCCTCATGCTCCTCATAAGAAAATGAAATACTAAAATGGTAGTACTACCACAGAGAGAACATGTTTGACTAGAGGACAAAAAGATGACTTCAAAAAACAGAATGAGACAATGATCTACAGCAACATTTGACCACAACAACAGGAAAAGTGTTGGATGACAAAACAGAGTTAGTTCTCCACAATCTTTGGGCCGCTGTACATCTTTACCGCTACTTGAAGATTTTCAGGTTCCTCCTTCTCTCGTAGCCATTCATATGTTTTCCTTTCTTCCTCTGGTATGGATATTCCATCAACTGAAATTTCCAAAAGATTCAAATCATTTGATGTCATCAACATCTTCATACAGAGTTTTGACAAAGGATATGAAAATACCTGAATAGGTGGAGAAGGGAAAATTCTGGTAGTATGTGCAGTGTCTGCCATCAGGATCAGAGTATGGAGGACCAAGCACATCTAGAACTGCACAAGCTGTAACTGCAGTGAACCAATGCATGTTGCCTCCATCAGCAGGATAAAGAATGGAGGGGTCACAAGGAGCATTGAATTCAGCATCAACCTTAACTTTCGCCAATCTTACATCTGATGTCTGGGTTGCTACAATCACAAACACAACATTCAAATTATTCTTGTACATTTTAGTAACCAAGCAGATTGAACAAATTTGCTTCAGTCTGTTCTGTTCAATTGTGAACAAATTTGCACATATCTTTTGTAATTAATCTATATATAAACCAATAAAATACTCACTTTCTGATTGTTTGACCATGTGAGGAGGCAAGTCAACTGCCCAATCATAAGATTTGATGTGCATAGTTCCAAAAAGAAGCTTGCTGAAAACAGTCATTCCTGGGTGATTGTGAAGAGGAATAACTCCAGAAGGTGGCAAGCAAAATATTCCCATCTGAAATAATAAGAAAATAAGAATAAAATGATAAACTGACAAAAAAATTCTCCAAAAAACACTTTATGAAAAGAAAAATATTACTAGAGAGTTTAATAATCATACAATGTAATTATTTCAGTAATAGAATGTAATGTTAAAATAATTAATTTGTAATGTAAATTAATTTATAAACAATTATTTTTCTGTTACTTGCTTTTTGATTCTAAAAAAGAAAATATTCAGAGAAGTTATAAATCATGAATAGTTTAATTACCGAGAATTGTTCACATTTATAAATGTGCAGGTATGTAATTTTTGGAGTTCTTCGAGGGTTGTTTGTACTGAAATATGGCATATCAGGTCTCAAGTCCAGGTCTTCTTGTTTTATTTCACCTGCACAAAGACCATTCATATAAAGTTAATTAAAGAAAATGTATAAAAAAATGGAATTAAATATTGGTAGATTTGTTCTACAGGTAATGAACTATCTGAGTCAATTCCAAAGAAACATTGAAAGAAAGTTAAAAATAGAAATAAATAAATAAACTGAAAAGGATATTTGATTATGCTTTGGTATTTTTAGCTTTTAAAAACTGGTCATAAAACTAAATTTTAAAGAGTATAGACTAGAAAAATATGAGAACGAATAATTAAAACTTGAAAGCAGAAAAACAAAAATACTTTATAAATATCCAGATTTTTTTTTCATGTAGTATATTTGGAATCAATTTTGTTCAACTATTTCTTATTTATTTTGAATTTTAAAAAATGATTTATAAACTAATTTAGGTATTTGCCCAAAATTAAAGGTGAGCAGCTGTATCCAGTTCCAGGAAATGCCAATAACAGGACAATTGTATTTATCAGAAAATTTCAACTCAATAATATGATGAAGGAGATTGATTATTTTCCAGGTAGTGACTAAAAATAGAAAATGAAACTTTTGTATAAAGGCAGCTATTTATTGTCATCCAAAATACTTGTTGGATAGTGTCATGATATATCCAAAATTATGCTACCATTGACAAGACACAACCAAAAAGTGAGGAACAAGTGTTAGGTATAACAAAAGACCACCTTATTAAGGATAATTGAATTCAAAATTATATGTTTATAGTCTTCCATGCGATAAATTGTCTTTTTATTTTAATATTTTAAAGAGAGAAATACCAAACTTCCAGCACCAGATAATGGACACTTGCATCAATACACATAGATAGTATAGAACACAAACCAAAAACAACTAAGCCAAAATGTGTTAGGTTGTTTTACCATACTCAGATATGAAAAAACAAATAGTAACATGTAAATATAAAATAAATTTTAACTACTTTAATTCTATTTAATGGTTTTATTTGGAAAAGATATTTTTCCTCTACATCTATAAATAATTCTTAATGTAATTGGATATATATATATATATATATATATATATATATATATATATATATATATATATACACACTTATTCATTAGAAAATACTAAATGAATTAAACTAAAATGGTAATTAATATAAACATAATGAATTTTACTTGCATATTATATAAAAATCTATAAATGGATAACATTAAAAAAATAGTTAGAAATTTGACTAAAGTAATAACATAAATAAATAAACACATTTAAATATTGATTTTTTTTATTCCTACAAACATCATTCCCTATGGTAAAAGAAATATTAAATGTCCAAATCAAATGTTTTAATTCATAAAATGAATACTCCATAGATCTAATTCATAATGTGGTGAAAAATAAATTAAATTTTATGAAAATCTAATTTTAAAAAAAAATATTATTGTCACATGATATAGTTAAATTAATTTTTTTTTTATTTTTTAATAAATATGAAAAATTAATAACATAATAAATATTCTGTATAAAAAGTGCAGTGTGAATAACTTTTTTTTTTCCTATGCTGATGAAATCAGAGATAAATAAGCAAATCCCAAATGCTTGTAATTGTCAGAACAAGAATAGTCCAACACTACAAGAAAACAAAATAATGGATCACCCCACCAAAATAAAATGCAAAAATCTATCAAATTGAGGCATAGGTGACAAGCACTAGTCCTTCAGAGAGATAAAAAAAATCCCAAAAATGCTTCTTATTTCATGATTCAGTTGTAAGAAAATGTTAAATGACATTTTTCTATACTTGTATGTGAGTTTGAAATTATAACAATTACATTAAATGTGAAAGAAATTGCAATCAAGCCAGAAGTCTTAGGTTAGAATTGAAATTTCATGTTCAATACAAACCAACCTATCACCAACATGAAATCTCAATGAAAAGAATGCAATGAGAACACTCCACTGACCTAAAACAGAGAGAAGCATTTCAATGTGTTGAGGGGAAGGGACAATCCCAGGACCAGTAGAAGCAAACACTTGATTACAAGTCTGAAACAACCTCTGTCCCGGCGACATCTTCCTCAGACGATGTTTCCGATTCTTTCTCGATTTGTTGGCGTTTGTGTTTGTTTCTTCTCGCAATTCACGCAACTCCCTCCCCTTCTTCTCAGACAAGTTTCTACCAATCCCCATTTAAATCAACTGTAGAATACACCCCAACAATAAAATCTTTGGCCCGCAAAAAACTTTGGGCCCGCGATTGAATCTGATCCCAAAACTATTGATAATTATGGGAGATGGATATGGATGGAGAGAGAGAAAGAATTGCAGAAAAAGGAAAACTGGAGAAAAAAAAAAACAGGGGAGAAACAGTGAAAAGTAGGCGAGATTTTAGGAGGGTTTAACAAGTTGAGAGAAAATGAGCATGATGGAAAAGAGAGTGTGGGAAGAATCACACATTTGAATGATGAAACAATGTTGCATGTTTGATATGTAGAGGCAAGAGAATGAATGAATGTAGATGAAAATGAGATTGAGAGAGAGAAAGAGAAAGTGGTTTGAAAAGTAAAACTGAAAACCAGGGGCCATATCTAAGAATTTCAGTGGGCAGCACAAACAGCGGATTCTAATCCAAATATAACTACTACTATGGAATTCACTTCTTTGTACGCTCCTTTTTCCTTTATTTGCCACTCGTGTTGCAATTTTATATTCTAGGTTTTTTCATTTTCTTATTGTAAAATTAGTGAAAGACATATTTTTTAAAATATTTCTTACAAAAGTAAAATGATTTTTTATACATTGACTATTTATTTATTATTACTTTTCAGGTGACTGATTATTTATCATTTTCAAGTTGACCGTTTATATCTTATTTTATAATTGACTATTTATTTATGATATGAATGAATAATATAAGACGTTCCAATCAAGAAAACATTTATGATACTGATTGATTGTAATTAAATTCTGTAACATATTTCACAGTTGTATTATTAAATAAAGCATTCAATGCGAATTAAGTTTGGTTTAGAAGTGTTGTAATTTGTACTCTAACTTTAACTCTCTTCTTGCAATTTAAAAAAATATATACTAACTTACTCAAATTTACCCTTAGGAATAATTAATATAAATATGTGGAAATAAATATAGTATAAAGTATACAAGTTAATCGTACAGAAAAATCTAACAAAAAAACATATTCCTTAATTACTCAATTTAGTAGTACTAACACAACAGTGTATTGTCTTGAGGTTAATCATTTTGTCACTGTAAATAAGAGGAACTTAAATTTATCTATTATTTTCTTCTTTCTTTCGCTCACCCTTTTTTTCTATACATATTTGTCTTGAGGTTGATTCAAATAAAGTATATTACAAGTATAATTACTTAGTTACTTATTATGCATACCAAAAAATAACTTAATCTTTATTTTGAGATTGGAATTTACTTTTTCCAATGACTAATAAGTAATTCTAATCAATTAAATGATAAATTATTTTAAGAAACATTGTGAATATATCTATGTAGTGAATGGTAAAAAAAAAAAAAACAGTTGATAGTTTTAGATAAATATTTGTAAAAATTCTTCTCTATTAAATATGATATTTTTAAACACTACATTATTTTTATGTTTCCATGTACTTTCATATGATACATATGATAGTTATCTATAGAGCTTTTCAAAATTTATTCCATTTATAATTGAGTTATAATAAATGAAATTGTTGAAAACTTTTCCTAAGTCTGATTATGATATAAGTCTGGTTATGATGTACTTCAAAACTCCTATCAATCTATTACACATGTTCCACACATATAACTTGTGCTTTCATCCTGTTTTTTTATGATACAGACATGATTGTTCAATGAAACTCTTATTCGTCTTCATCCTATTTTTTTATGATGCAGATATGATTGTTCAATGAAACTCTTATTCGTCTAAGATTGACATATGATAGGTACATTATTTGACATAAGATTGACATATGATAGGTACATTATTTGACATGATGCGTCATGCTAAATAAAACGCCGAAGGAAGAGCTTTAACCTTTCATAGACTATTAAATAATATCAATCATTCTCTATTGTAAATACCTGCATCTTTACATATGTCGATTTAAATGCTTATACCATGTATTCCTCATTCATCCACAGTAGACTATCAACTCATATTTTCATGGTAATTCTTCCATAAAAAGATTAAAATTGAGAATTCTCCAATCAAATCATTTTCTTCTCCAACCAAAATTTCATTATCGTTTATCTTATTCTTACTTATTAAATTCACTTATCATTATTTCTCTTTTATTTGAATTTACATATAATCTTTGGTAAAAAATCTCTAAGTGTTTCTCTAACTATACATATTCTCAAAACTTTATCCTAATATCTAAGTATATTCTCCAAATTATATCTCATATTTTCTTTATAACAATATCCACCTACATCGCAAAACTCACCGATAAAAAAAATTATCAATAAAGTGTTATTTCTTTTTCATGTAATTAAAAACAATGAATACTAACATTGAAAATGACTCAATAATAAAATTTATATTATTTTTTTAAAAGTAAAATTAATTTAAATTGAAAAAAAAAAATATTTATGTTCAAATATAATCATTAGTAAAAAGAAAAACCTTTAACATTAAATATTTAGCGTTACACATAGTAAATTTAAGTAGAACTTGGTAAGGTCTAAAAAGTTTATTAACATTTTTCTTTTTAAATTTAATTGATTTTAGCTTATAAATCTAAAATAAAGAAAATATCAATTGTAATAACCTTATTATGTATACATTAAATACAAATACAATAATATGCAAAATGACAATCACAAAATAAACATTTTTGAACATCATTATCTAAAATATAAATATTTGATGACATAAAAAAATATCACAACATCTTTTAAATATTTTTTATACGTATATAGATATGTAAACTAAATGTATAAAATGTTAAAAAATCTTTAAAAAATATTTAAATAATAACAAATGTACTAAATGGAGGAACATTGAAAATTTTAAACCTCCAATCTCTTTCGGATATTAGCTTTCAGATTTTTTTACTTATTTCAAGTTTTATTTGGAATGCATTGAGGTATAAAAGTTACAAATATGTGAAGTTTTTATTTATCAAATTTTTGTATTTCAAAATTTAGATTATTCTATCAGATGTAAGAACTTTGCTATCAAATATACACTAAAAAATTAATAAATAAAAAATTGGGTCAATAATCAATTTTTAAATATTTTAAATGGTTTTTACAAAATTTGAAACCTTAATTTAAACAACTTTAAGTTAGAATGTTAGGAATCTCATGTAAGCAATTTACAATTATTTATAGAAAGTATTATCATTGTTTGACGTGGAAGACTTTACAGTAGTAAATAACTTGTCTAAAAAATTAATTGTTTCTTAAAAAAATATCAAATTATTTTTTTATAATAACATATTTATCTAAAAAATAAGTTTTATTTATATATAAAAATTATATAATTATATAATTTTATATTATCTTACACCGTAATCTAACCTATCAATTAGATTAATTAAATATTTACAATTTATTAATTTAAATCTTATAAGTTATGAAATTATAAACTAATAACTAATTTATTAAGTAAAAACTAGCTTCATGAGAAAGAAAAAATAAATAAGGTTTGTTAATTATATGAACAACATAGACTATTCCATTGAATTAAATGACTTCTGCTATTCTTGAATCAATACTAGATTTCACGTCTCAAAATTTATTTCCTTCTTCATTCTATTATTAAATTTCCATATTCAATAATTCGGAGAGATAATTTCAATATATTTTGGATAGGATTGATTTGTGTGTGCTTATCCAAACCTTGAGCCAATTTCAGTGTGATTGGTTGACAAAATATAGTTTAATTTGCTAATGTAGAAATTTTCTTTTCATTAGTATCCAATTAAAAATAATATTGTTAAATATTAATTTATGATTACTCATATGAGTGTACTTTAACTAAATTAAAAGTAATTGTGTAATCGTTTGAAATTTTAAAGGACTCCATCTTATTGATGTAATTGAAATCTGCATAATTTTCTTAACTAGATTTACAAAAAGAAAATATGTTTATATAGAACAGACAATGATCTTGCTAAATTCTTTCTTTAACTGTAATACATCGTAGTCCAAGGAAATTAAATTCTGTCCTAATTACATAACATTTTTACCTAAATTTGTGATTCACCAAAATTTATATCAACAAATTAATAATATAATATAATTATTAATTAATATAAATAATGAAAATTAGTGATGCTAGTTCAATTATCGAAATTATCAGTGTTAATAGTTTCAACTTAATCAGTCATATCATATCCGATTCAAATTAAATATAAAAGAAATTACTTTTAGGAGATCTATTTTTTTCTTTTATAATTATGTATGACTTCTTCATTAAATATAATTATCTAATTTCTTCGCTTAAAATAACAAAACATATATATTTTTGTAATTATTTAATTTTTATTTTAAAATTATATTATTTAAATTAAAAAAGATGGATGCGTAAGCACGCGCAATGTGTTTTTCCTAAGACATAAATGAAAAAGATAAACACCTTTATGATCAGGAGAAGTATAGACTTTAAATATTTAATTATTCCATTTTCGACTCTTTGTTACTCTTAATTGTCAAATAATATAATAGTCATTAACTACTATATTATTGTCTAAAAATAATAATTATAAAAATATCAATCTTATCTTAAATCTTATCTTATGTAGAAAACCTGTGAACAGTGCCAATTTAAAAAGTCTTCGTATATTTCCATATTTTAATTCGTACCATGACAAGTATTTTTTTATATTATTATAATTCTAGTTCACAGTAAATAACAATTTTAATTTGTAAATCACATTTCATAATGAAAAAAATTCATAATAGATGAATATTTTAAATCTAAAAAATAATATTCTTAATTTATAATAAAAATAATTAAATTATGATACAAGATTATTTTTGGATAGAAATAAACGTGTAAGGAAATTGAATATACTGCAGAAGATAAAAAGAGCAGCTCGAGAAAATCGAGAGAGACATTTTTAACTGATTGCAAAGATGATTTTTGAAATATAGTTCACAGAAGAGTGTTACCTTCTCCTTGTTAAAAAATATAATTTACGGAATAAAAATGATTATTGAATGTTTTTTCTTATGAAGAGATATACTATGTTTCTAACATACTAACTTAATTGTTATGAGCTCCTTCTTTCTAAAATAAATGTAGTTTTATGTTTTTTAAATGTCAAATTGACCAATGTTTTTTACTACTTGTATTGATTGACGCACTAATTATTTTCTAAATTTATCTTTAAATTAGAAGCTCTCTTTATCTCAATAAAAAATAAAATTAATTAAAAAAGGTGATATAAATTTATTGTGTCAAAAAACCTTAAACAGTACAGTGCTCTATCAAATCCTGACAAAATGATTAAAAAAATATAAGCAACAACTATGTCAAACAACCATTATGGCTAAATGTAAGAAAACAACAACATTAGATGTTTAAAAATGTACAAATTGTTACCTATTCACAGTTTTGTTACCAAGTAAGGTAGCAGAACGTGCAAGTTTATGTATCTTATCAAAATTAAATTGCTCAATTGCCTCTTTATCAAATATGGCATCTGATAAAACAACTGAGGATGCTCCACGCAGAATATATTCACCAATAGCATCTGCAAAATACAGATGAAGTCAGTCACATTGAATGGTTATGCGAATGACATTGCCATTAACTTCATCTACTAAATAAAATGCATGTTGTGCTACTAGGCATCCATGGATGAGGTTATGGTGATCACATTTATCTAAAGCTGGTATAGAAAAGTTCTTCTAAAGTTGTTACATAAGCTGGTATAAACAGTTAATCAAAAGAAGTGTTTCTAAGAAAACCAGAAAACCTATTTATCAATTATTCGAGAATGAAACATGAAAAGGTCAGAATTTTCATGTTGGTACTCATACACAGGAAAACTTCAAAACTACCTATTGTTATTCCCTGGGAAGCAACCATAGATACATGAGGAAATGTCTTCTTGAGTGCTGATATGTACTGAAATCCTCCAAGTGCAGAAACTGGATATATCTATCACAAGGTAAAACCTAAGTATAAGAAATCATGATGTGAATTATAACCATTAAAAAGAAAAATAAATTAACATGGGGAAGCTCTAAATATAAAGACATGAATGTTAACCATTAAAGGAGATGGAAAAGCATACCTTGACCATTTTAGCCCCTGCATCACATGCAGACAATATCTGCATTGCACAATGATCACTAAGGAGTGCTCAATGAATGCTTGAAAAAATTGCATACAGTGAAATATTAATGATAGAAGAGTTTATCATGAATCTGCAAAGGACTTGAATCTAAAAGTTGACTCTTACTTCAGTTGGAGTCATTGTACCCGGAATATATAAAACTTCACCACTCTGAACGTAATCCATTACCATTATGTCCTGATAACAAACAAACAATTTTCAACAGAATGCACAATGGTTAGACATTCTAGTGTGTCCGCAAATAGTGAACATGTAAGTATTACGTGACAAGAATCTCTCAAGCTAATTCAAACAAGAATAATAATAGGGAAAAGAAAAAAACAAAAAAACAAAATAATAATAGTAAACACTGAAATTTGCCACACACAGGTATTATGTGACATGCAAGTATATATAAATATAATTGCAAACCTTAACAGTTGCAGGACTCAATAGAAATTTGGCTCCAGCATTGATTGCACTTTTAGCATCCTCAATCTTGAGAACAGTTCCAACCTAAGGGCAATAGCTGTTCAGTTCAGAAAACTGTTGAAGAGAAATGTGATTTCGTAGAATAATATAATATATGATAAGAGTCTTGATCATCATGTTAAAACAATCATTAGAATGCAGAAGGATACCTTTACAAGCTAGTGATATCCAACAAGCAACTAAAGAAATCTCTAATTTTATAATAATATTTTGTGTGCATTTTCAAGAGAGATCAATTTATTAGTGTTCTAGACAAGACTAAATCAGAAGAAAGTTAGAGACTTTAGGTAAACTTTGACGATATTACTTAGAATTTAGAAGAAAAGTGGAAAGATAGGATGAACATCATCTAAACTGATTGAGGATTGGACTAGGTCAGATATTCCTCTTAACCATTATGGGGCTGTCACAAAGAGGTAGTTATCCACATGAATAACAGATTCAACACTAGAACAATTTCGAATGTATCAACTTTATATATTTTTTCCAAAATTCTACAAGACATTGTGGTTTTGTTAGAAATAATCCACAGAATAAATAACTATTCTCTTGTTTCAGAGAGAAGAAAAAGATCCTAGAGTGAGGATTAGCAGTTCTTGGTGATAATCGTCATTTACATGTCTATCAGCATGTCCATTAGGTGATGATGCTATACACAATCTTAAAATTCAATGAACTGAGAGAGTGCAATGACATTGACATGTTCTCCAGATTTCTTAACTCTGGGCAGATTCACATGATGTACACCCAAACAAAGAACATTGATGCCATCTGATAAACTGATAGAAACTTTAAGGATGAAAGCATACCCCTAGGGTCATTGTAGGATGCTCCTTCACAAGCTGCTGCAGAACCTACACAGACCAGAAAAGCGTATGAATTCTAAATCTAAGAACAAAACAAGTGAGGCAGTACAAAAATTGAGGTAAACAACCTCAAACACACCTGGAGTCGACACCACAATTTCCAACTACATGTAAAAAGAAATAGATGATGAGAAACACATCATGAGAAAAATTAGTCGAGTACATCATATCTTTTCAGATGTCACAAGGCTTGCATACCTCTACTCAAGAACATTTAAACTGATTCAACTAGTAGGATCAATTTCAAAACCAAGACAAAACAGATCCATGTAACTGTCCTCTGAGTTTTCTTTATTAAAATTAAATTGATAATACAGAATAAAAGAACGTCAGAAGAAAACTTACAACTGAAACTCCACCTGCTATTGCAGCATTTGCAGCTTTCAAGGCCACTTCTGCACTATACATAGGTGAAAAATAAAAGGTAAGCCAGAATAAACAGGCACACAATACAATTCACTATGGTCTGCCTTGGGAGAATTAGCCTAGTACTTTCTAGCAAATAAAAAATTCAATACAATCAAAAAGAACATAATACATTCAGTAAAATTAACCTCACTAAGCAAAATAGGTGCCAAAGAAAAAGGAAGTGAAAAAGTAATACTCTTTTATCCTCTATATTTAGTAACATAAATTACACAACAGATACAAAACAATTAGGCTGAGTAATCCTGTTTCAACTTTGGCACTAAATTGTTAAAATTTGTTTATGGTGTCACTTCTTATCCTAACAAGCTACTACTCATAGACACCATATGTCCAAACTTCATCTACAACAAGTAGGCCATCCCTGCCTCATGTTTTACACAACATGAATTGTAACCACTCATCCATATCCTTTAAATCTAAACCATATTTTTCACCTTTTTCAACATTAATGCAGTTCTCTTCTGAGAATCAACATTCCCATCAAAAGGAAAGTAGAGTAGCAAGCTCCTTCTTTCTGAAAGCGTATAAAAATCATTTTTTTATTGCAATCTGCTAATTCCCAGAAGAAGTTGCCCAAGTTATCCCCACCAGTGACAAAGCTATAGGGAAGCAGGATAAGAAAAAAAAAAACCCAATATTGATTAAAAAAAACTAGACCACTGGCATTTTTTTATAATTGTTCCATAAAAATAATAAAAGGATAGAAGCAGAGAAGGAAAAGGAACCTGTTAGCCCTGAGACAAGCTATGATACCAGAATTGTTGATCTGGCTGAGGGTTTTGTCAACTGCGGATGCTGAAAGATGAGGGATTCTGCATGAAACTCTCACATGCATACGCAGAGAAGGAGGAGAAGAAGAAAAAATAGGCCATTGACACAGAGATAAGGTTGCAGCAGCAGTGTCCATAGTTTCCTTACATCTGCTTCCTCTCTGTTTTTTCTTTACAGAGAAGCACAAGAAAAATGGTATTTTTTTTTTCATCAATTAAAAGTTCATCCTCACAAATGCAATACGTAAGTGTAAAGGGGGTGTTTATTTTATCATATGTTTTTTTCTTTTAAAATGTTACTTTATTTATTGTTTTCAAATGTTGATTTCTTTCGGAATATTAGTGTTTTTTCTCACACATTGTAACTTTCTTATTCAAGTTATTTTGTACAAGTATTTCAAACATAAAAATGCAACATGGTTATATTCATTTTGATAGAAATAGTTTAAGTGTGAGTCAAAATCTCACATTAGATAAAAAAGACAAAGTTAAACACTATATAAGAAGAAAGACTCATAGCAACATTGCCTTAAAATTTTTGTGTAAAAGTGGTGTCTAAGGTCTTATATGTGTAAGACTAATGTCATATAACCATATGAAACCACAATCTCCCAATGACCATAACTATGTCATGACTATAACCATAACCCATATATATATATATGAAAATATATATAAACCTATCACATTTCTTGGAAAAAAAAAAGTAGAGATGACCTTGTTCATGTTTTCATATCCCAATTTAAATAATAAAATTAATTTTTATACAATTATTAGTTGTAATTATACCAATAAAAATATTGCAAACATATTTTTAAAGTAATCGTTATAAAATCAGTTTAATAACTATGTACTTTCACTATAAAATTATTTTCGTAATCATTTAATTAGAACTTCTTAGTGATATAAGTTTTATGAGAATATTTTAAAAACTAACAAATTCGTTAAACCATTCGACACTTATTATGAATATATTGTTATTAAAAAACAACTTTATTTTTTATGTATTTTTGATATGATGTTTTATATAAAATATTAAATATTAAATACAAATTTGAGATATTAAAGTCTGTATACGGTTTTAAAACTCTATTTTTACACATCATATTATTTAAATTAAAAAAATAAAAACAAATTCTTAAAGTAAGTTTTCATATTAACATTTTGAATTAATTCAAGCTGATTAAACCTTGTACTGTTCTAATCAAAACATAATTGAAGGAATTGGTTGATTCAATTGATTAAATGGGAATTGATCCACTACCTCATCTAAACCTTTTCAAATGATTATATTTAATCAAACTAACATACAACCCATGAAATAAATTCTCATTAGAAAAAACATACAATGATTAACAAGTTAAAAAAAAAAATATTAACAAAGATATGTATATATTTTTTTAAGAGAATTATAATTTTTTAAACTCAAATATGATTTATTAGATTTTTTTTTTATCTAACTTACTTTCCTTTTTTGTATATTATGATTTATGGCCTTTGAAGTACACTTTAAATTTTAGAATTTACGTGTAGAGATGGCAAATAAACTCGTGCCCGTGGGTATCACCCGAACCCGTCCCCGTTTTGACGGGGAATCCCCGCTTTGCCTTGGGTATGGGTAATACCCGAAATTTTCAACTGGGGATAGGGATGGGGATGGAGATATATATATACCCGCCCAAATACCCGTCCCCGCTTAAATTACTAAACTATTTATAATTTATTAAATAATCTAAAAAATATATATAAATAAATAATATATTTACACATA
>Ga0214542_1006580_pt1 | contig 21058 bp, 4 predicted proteins | sample CNSS1metaG_FD_160096 | JGI IMG/M metagenome (GOLD analysis project Ga0214542, IMG submission 160096) | Root nodule microbial communities from cowpea collected in UCLA plant growth center, Los Angeles, California, USA - CNSS1 | ecosystem: Host-associated > Plants > Roots > Nodule | place: USA...
ATATATATATATATGATACTGTAGCATAGCATAAGAATATTCCAAAAATGATGTAAGGAATGATTCAGTTATATACTCAAACATAATTAATGAATCACACGGACCTAGTAAAGCTTCCAATAGGCTTTAAGTAGATAAATATGATATCCCATGTTTTTATTCATAAATCATTTATCAAATTTAAAAATAAAAAAGTAATGTAACTATAGGAATGAAATAAGAAAAAGAAAAACAAACAAAGAGCACACTACAAAAAAAATTATAAGAAATGTCATCATATTGAATCAAAAGAAAAATTTAAAATGCAAAGGCAAATTTAAACTTAAATAACTTATTAGAAATAAGTGTGCAAGTTAATGAATAATTTTAGTGTAGGAACAAAATATTTCAAACAATATTGCAACAGTCTTTCTTAGAGAATAAAATATACATTGCATAGTAAGAGAATCTTAAGCATTGCGAAGTTTCATTGTATATACATTTTGTCTAAGTCAAGTCAAATGAATAATTGATCAAAGACAAGTAAGAGAAAAGTGAAAGAATAAAAAAATGAAAATGATAAAATTCAAAATAATGTGAAATTTGGCAGCAACTTTTTCATCTATGACAAAGAAATTGATAAATACTTGACATAAAGTAGTCACTGTCAGATCTATATCAACTATCCTATTTAACAAAGAAAAATATTTTCTTTGTAAGATATGTGTCAAAAAAGAAGCAGGAGTCAGTCCAGCAAGCATGTCACATTTGTAAGCTTATTATTGTATGTGCATGCTTATTAGAAAACTCTTTTAAAAAAAATTGTTTATTAAAATTAGTTTATCTATAAATTAAGATTTCAAAAATTTAAAAATTAGTTCTATTTTATATATATATATTTTATTTCAAAACAAACTTATAAAAAAATTATCCAACGTATTTTAAAATATTTACTACTAAGCTTATAATTATCTATAGACTCTAATACCCCATTTTAGCATCTTAAAAGTGACACTTTATTATAATATTTGAAACAAATAATTTAATATATAAAATATATTAATACAGTCTTGCAAAATATATGATTATATAAATATATCATCTATACACTTAAACTTAAACTAACAAATCCTATAAAAAATGAATCACTTACTAAAACTCTTCAACACCTTCTACAATTCTAACTGATAGCTCATCATTATTCAGAGGTGTCTCTCTAAACTTATACTTTGTCTACTCTTACCAAACAAGTGATCATCGCAAAAGAAGAGACGAACAACACAAGAAGACACAAAACACACAACAGGGTAAGCTAGTGTATAAAAAAAGGCTTAAATACACATTTGGTCCCTATGTTCGTTGTGTTTGTTCAATTTGATCCTCATTTTCGTTTTGCGTTCAATTAGATCCTCATTTTCGTCAAATTTTGGTCAATTTGGTCCTTTTTACTATCAGTGTTTAAATAGTTAACGTTTTTGAAAAGTATGTCAAGTGTCAGTTTCTCTGAATTTTCTAATTCTTTTTTAATTTTTTAATTTTTTAATTTCAAAAAAATTGTTTACGTGTTAAGTCACAGTTGTGTCACATGTCAATGTTAGTGCTACGTGTTAGTTTGTGATTGTATTATTATTTTTTTGGTTCAATTTAGTTTCAATATTCATTATTTTTGTTCAATTCGGTCCCTATTTTTGTTATCTTCAATTTAGTCTCAGTTTATGTTAAAATTGAACAATTTTTTTCTTTCAAATTGAGACCAAATTTAATTTTTTATCAATATTATATATTTATTTTTAAAATTGACATTATTATTAATTATTTTTTAAATTTAATTATATAATATTATGCTTAAATATTAATTGAATATAATTCTTAGATTCAATTGTTAAATAGAATATAATTATTTAAAATATTATTAAAATATAATTATTAAATGTTTTAAAAATATATATAATATAATTTAATAATTATATCTAATAATATTTTAAATAATTAGATTCTATGTAACAATTAAATCTAAGAATTATATTCAGTTGATAATTAAATTTAATAATTTATAATTGAATTTTTAAAAAAATTAATAAAAATGTCAAATTTAGAAAAATTATTAGTATAATTTTTATAAAAGATATTAAATTTGGTGTCAATTTGTATGGGACAAAATTAATTCATTTTAACCAAAATTGGGAAGAAAATAAAAAAAAAAAAACATAACGAATATAGGGACTAAATTGAATAAAAATAACGAATGTAGGGACTAAATTGAACAAAAAAAAAACACAATCACAAACTGACACGTGGCACTGACATTAACACGTGGCATAATTATGACTTGACATGTGGACAATATTTTAAAATTAAAAAAAAAAATTAAAGCAAAGATTAAAAAAAATCAAATAGAATTAAAAAAAAACAAGAGCTGACACGTGACATTTAATGTTAAAAACATTAAGTATTTAAACACCGTTAGTACAAATGACCAAATTGACGAAAATGAGGACTTAATTGAATGCAAAACGAAAATGAGGACCAAATTGAATAAAAACAACAAAAATAAAGACCAAATGTTTATTTAAGCCTAAAAGAAATACTCTTACATATATTTATATCATGCCAAAAACCTATAATCAAGGTAGAAAGCATATATATTTCTATAATCACACAAGCGGTTGACATTAAACTTAATTATTCAGATACATGCCTTTGATATATGGTACACAAAAGGTGTTCACCTGTAAGAGTTGTTAAACTCTGCAAAGTCTAGCCACAAGGGGTCATCACCCAACCACACACAGAGGGTTAATCCCGTTCAAGCCTATGACCAAAGAACAAGTCTAAAGGCTAGTACCTCTTGCCACTCTCACCACATAACTCATTCTACTCTATATGAGTGTGAATGGTTATTAGAGTTCAAGATACCTCCCACCAATCATTCTCCCATATCAAGGCATACACTAAAATACTACCACAACCATCACCAGCAGTAACTTCTCCTTGAAATTACTTAAACATCATAACTTTGCATGCTTACACAACATTTCATACCAATTATCATCTTATATACCCACAATAACATTTTTATCTCAATTCATTGCAATAAGTACTATAGAATCTAGTTCAAGTATACAGAGAACTCCAAAGTACCCAAAACAGCAAAATAGGAAAACAGAGCAATTGGCGCTATATATTAAATACATCCAAACGGTGAAAACTATTTCTCTAACCACAAAATTTAGAACAAAGATCCAACCGGTCAAAATGAAGATTCACGTGTGTAGGATCATGTGTCAAAATTTTAGCTTAATCCGATTAATGAAGTCAGAATCTTTATTTTACCAATAAGACGCATTGTTGACAATTGGGTAGTACTGAGCGCCAAAAAGGGGAGTTGAGCGTTGATCAGCTCGTAAAAGCCAGCACTCAACGCTGCCATGGTGAGGCTAAGTGTTGTATCATATATCATCAATATCAAATTAAGGTTTTTAGGAAATCATGACCTGTTTCATAGCTCAAATTGGTACTCCTCCATTAGGTATTAGTCTGAAACAGTCTTTAAATCATAAGAATCAGTATTCATTAAACAATTTACATACCAAAATCACTCATACAATTAATGATAGTTATTGTAAGACCCGTGAAATTTAATTAATTAAATAATTAATTAATTAATAAATGCGGGTGGGAGAATTAATTATGACATTAAATTATGAGTGGAATGACATGGCAAAGTGCTAGCTTATGTGGTTGAGAGTACTTTGGTTTGTGTGAGAGGACTTGGGTTTAAGTCCTATGTATGCCATTTTGTGTTATCATTCCTTGTTATTTTAATATAGCATAATCATGTTGGGAAATAATATGATAATTGAATTATGATTGTTAGCATGAAATATGAATTGGCATGATGGTTTGATAATGATTTAGCAATGGCATGGTTATGGGTTTAAGTCTTGGAGAACTTACATTAAACTTTATTTTTTTGGCATTTTTGGATTTGGATTGAATATGAAAAGGTTGAAAGGAAACCCTAGTGGTATGGCAGCCAAGAGGGGGAGGGGAGGCTAAAAACAGATCATAAAGGGGTCCATGAATGGCAATTAACATCACAATTAAGTTTAGGTTCGTTTTATATTATCACCTAGCTTTTAGGACACCTTTAAAAGGCCATAGTGAGTTAAAAAGAAGGGTTTGGCAAGCTGGAAACTGTACCTACAGAGAGAGCACGAAAAATTCTGGAACTGAGTGAGGTTTGAGAGAGATTTGAGAGGCTGAATAGAGAGGAGCCAAGGAGGGCTAGTGTTCAAAGGAGAACTTTCAAAATTTCAAGGTTTAAAGCTAAAAAGGATCCAGGTTAGGGGAGTTTACTACGTTAAATTTGTTGTTTGGTATGAATTGTGTGAAAATCATACGTAAATTATGCATGATCTGTAATTGTTCTGAGATCCTGTTGAATTATGGAAATTCTCCAGAAACCGCCTGGCGGCTCATCTATTTTTGCGTATATTGCTGTGTTTCTGGGTGCAGCGCCTGGCGGTGAATCCCTGTACCGACAGGCGACTCAAAGCCTGTGACTATTCTGGGTATTTCTGCATGAACCGCCTGGCAGGATTGGTTGTGACCGCCAGGCGGCGTGGGTTCAATATTTGTTTTGGGTTTTTCCTGTGCGTTTGGCGTGAGTTGTTCGGAGGGAAAGCAATGGGTGGGTCTTAGGAGATGATCTGGTGTGAAAATGTTGTGATTTTGAGTGTGATTAAGAGTGGAATTCGATGGAACAGTGATAAGGTGGTTTAGGGTTAGATAAATGGAGTTTTGTTGTCGGGAGGCTTACAGGTGTGTAAAAAGGCTTTGGAGAATTGGCTAATGGATGTGTGTGTAAATTGAATGTGGGCATTGGAAATTCATTTGGGTGGATAGTGTACATTTGCAAGAATGAGGAATGGATGGAGTTGTTGGTATGGTGGTTCTGGAAAATTACCAGAAGAGTAAGCACCGCCTGGCAGCATGGGGCTTGCCGCCAGGCGCCAGTGCAGTGGTGGTACTGTTGCGTGTTTGGGGCGACATGCTATTAGGATACTAAATTGAATGATTTTAAAAAATTAGGATACTAAATTGGATGATTTTAAAAAATTAGGATACTAAATTGAATCAAAAATTTAAATTGGGGTACTAAATTGAAAACAGCTATTACACTGCCACGTGTCATGATTGTAAGCTGCCACGTGGCACGATGATAAACTGACACGTGGCAGTTTTTAAATTTTTTGAAAAAAATTAATTTTTTTGAAAAAAAATATTAAAAGAAAAATTAAAATTTCATGGCTTGACACGTGTCCTGTACGGACACGGTGTTAACTCCAACTTAACGGAGAGGACCAAATTGAATCTCTTTAGAAAATTGGGGTACCAAATTGAACATTCTTAAAGTTCGGGTACCAAATTGAACTTTCCGAAAAAGTTTGGGTACCAAATGTGTATTTATATCTTTAAAAAAATTAAAAAAAATAAAAAAATTAAAATTATAAATTATAAAAATTCAGAAAAACCACAAAGTGACACATGGCAGTCACTGTTCATGGTCGTTAATAATTTAAATTGTATTAGAAAAAAAGGATCAATTAAATAAAATTAACGAAAATTAGAACCTATTTAAATACAAAACTAAAATTAGAATTATTTAAAAAAATTTAACAAAAATTAAGGCAAAAAATTAACCTATAAAGTGAGTAAATAAAAAAATAAGATGAAATTAAGGACATCCGTAAAATAAAATAATACAGAATAAATAAGTGAAAAAAATAAATATAAAATGGATAAATGTCTTATCTCCTTACTTTATTACTTTATTAACAGTAAAAGAATTACTCTCTTTTGTTTTTTCTTTCTCGTTCTCTGTTTCTTCTTCTTACTCCTTGTTCCTTACTTCTTTTCTCTCTTTCAATTTTTCCTGAAGCTATAATTTTCGATTTGTATATTTCAGGTTTTTTTTTCATCCCTTTCCATGACCATGACGTTTACCTATTAATAATAGAGCATGTTAGACTTATTTATTATTTTTTTTACTGCAATCATTAATGACCGGTAGATTTTTCTATGGTTTGAATTTATCAAAATAATGATATTTTGATTTTTTTTTTTAATTTACTATTTCAAATACTCTTTAATTATTATTTTTTATAATGGTATAATATGATGATCTAAAATGATTAAAATAATAGATTAAAAGTTGATTGAATAATAAATGAAAATATCATTATTCATTAGCAAAATAAGTTCTTCAAGTGTTAAGGATTAATATTTGTATAAACTTATTTATCACATCAATGATATGTTTCATTTTTCATTTATTTATATTTTTTTACATTAAAAACACTAATGATTACCTAAATCAATTCATTGTCGGGTTGAATCTTAATCAAAGTTAAAATTACCTAGAATTGATTATAATTAATTTATAAAATTAATATGTGATTGATTTTTAAAATAGATTAAAAGATAAAAGATTCACGTCGAATGAAATTATTGTTGTTTTTATGTTAAAAAAATTGTTTTAAAATTAATTTTTTTATCACTGAATCAAACACACTTTGCTATCGATGTATTTCTCTTAAATGCCCGAGTACTAACTATTCACGTGGCTGTGGTAGTGTTAGAGTTTTCAATAAGAAAAAAAAATTGTGAAATCAACCTTGAAGGTACATGACACAATTGGCCTATAAAGTGAAAATATTTGAACAAACAAAATTTGACAAAGGGAGATTGAGTGACGTATGATAATACTTCAATAATTGATAAGGAATTTGAGGAAACATTGTATGTAAATTGACACAACTTATACATTTGATGTGTTAAAAGTTGATAAAATATTTAAATAAAAAAATGGTGCAAATAAGAATAAATTAAACAAACAACCTAAAGTGTTAGAATGATATACACAAATTAAATGAAAAAAAAAACAATAATAAACTACCTAAATACCTACAATAATGATAAATGTAATAATAAAAAAAAATAAAGGATTAATCTTTATAGATATTTTGGTTGTTGAAAATAAAATAAGGAAGATTATAGTGTAATTACATGGTGGTAGTGTAGTTGTTTGAGGTAAAAGAAATATTGAACACTGAAAGCAAGGGTAGAGTGAGGTACGATCAATTGTTGCAGCTTTAGCATTCTCTGTTTCTTTCTTTGTACAAAGTAGTGCTACTATCTATGTCAAGTCCATTTCCAACTCTCTCTCTCTTATTTCACACACTTTTCTTTTTTTTCTAACGTATTTTCTACTCAATAAACATGACTCTCTCTTATGATTCAACAAATTTTATATTAATTTCATATTTTTATTAAAAAAAAAATACTAGTGTTAGAAACCAAAACATACTATGTTGTGGACAAAGAATGCTCTGTCAACAACCAGAAAATCAGAAAAGCTTGTTTTCTAATTTAATTTTGAAAATCATTAAATAAATTAATTTGACATACCCTTCTCAGATACATACAATTACAAGGAATTCAAGTCTCTAATGAAATAAAACAGTTTTATATCGAACATAATACTACTAATCATATATAAAAAGAGAACTCTTAACTTTAATACATTAAAATTTTTGTAAAACTGGGTGTTATATTTCTTTTGTCTATTCATCACATCTTTATGATGTAACAAGATATATATAAATTTAGATATTTTACTTGATTATTTTTGGGGTATTATTCTGACATGTCTTTAAAATATATTAATCAACATTGAAATAAAATATTTTTTTTTAATATATTACTATTAATATATTTTTAATATGTAACATATTACAATACTAAAAACCTATTAGTAAAAAAAAATCAATAAAAAATTGAACTCATTATTCTAGAGATGATTGGAAGTGAAGGACTTCTTCCATGAATTGATAAGTTTTTCAATTATGTACAAGAACTCTTTTTATTCTTTGCAACCAATTAATGTTTTAATTTCATGTTAATTTTAGCAATCATTTTTTTTTTCAAATATAAAATTTACAAACCAGATAATTAAGAATAATCTGATCTTGTTTTGAGGTATTGGAGTTTAAAGACACTTGTTTAAGCAACACATTGGACTTTGATTTCTTGAGCATAATGATGCAGATAACATATGGTTTATAATATATAAAATATATTAATCAAATAAGAAATTTTAAAATTTATAAATTACTTATAATAAAATAATTTCAAATTTTGTTTAAAAATTTCAAATTCTTTGTTTCCTCTCATATTTTTTTATTAGTTTATGTTGTTTCGAACGTCCATGACTTGATTAAAATGAAAAATATGATTATTTTTTTGTTTGATATTAATTATGGTTTATTTAATGTTTATAAGATTTTTTTTAATTTAAATTATTATTATTTTTCATTTTGATATCAGTGAAGATTTTTTAAACCAATGTTGAAGCATTATTTTTTAGGGATGTAAACTAAAGGTTTTCAATTGATCTTTTTATGTCATTGTTATTTTTTATATTTAATATCAGTATTATTTTTTATGAATAATTTATTAACAAAAAAATTAATATTTGAAAAAGTTTCAGCCAACATTAACTATAACTATTTTAAGTTAATATTAATTGAAAAAAAAATTAACTGGTATCAATTAAAAAATTAGAAAAACCTCAACTCACAGTGTTTGTAAAAACAATCTTAATTGAGATTAATTAAGAAAAAGTTTTATCAATATCAATTGAAAAAAAGGAAAAATATGTTTTTTGTCTTCCAAGTTTGATTTCAATTTGGAAATGTCGAAACTTGGTCATTGTTTGGTCCCTGCACATTGAATAATAATAATTTTGATCCCTGCACATTATATCATATTATTATTATTAGTATAGTATTATTATTATTATATAATTATTAAACAGTGACCAAGTTTCAACCAGGGACTATTTTTAAATTAAGTTCAAACTTCAGAGATCAAAAACATATTTTTTTTCAGTTTTTGTGAAAAGTGTCGGCCTAGCCGACCCTAGTTTTAATATAAAAAATTAAATAACACGTGACACGCCGTTTGTTATTTTTAACGCCGTGTAAAAATAAAGAGAAAAAACAATGATTTTAAAAGTACAAGGACCAAACAATGACCAAATTTTGACAAGGGACTATTTCCAAATTTGGGTTAAACTTGAGATACAAAAAACATATTTTTCCCTTAAAAAAACGTTGATGAACTTTGATAGAAAAATGATGTAAGTCATGATCAATTAAACAAATATTAAAATTTACATTTTTAGTTATTAATATGTATTTGTATTTTATAGTAATTAAAATTATCTTTCCAAAATAAAAAAAATTAAAATTATCTTATTTAAAACAAGTATTTAAAAATAAGATAAATTCAATGTATTCAAATGTTCTGAAATTTCATCTTGTTTGGATAAGGGAAAATGGTGAAAAACATGAGAAGATTCGGAAAAATGTTAAATAGGTGAAACTATTTCCCTGTAATTTAAAATTTGACATTGTGGATTAGTTCACATGGGCTAATCAATTCTGCTAAATTACGATTTTAATAAATGACGATTATAAATTACGATTATCAAATTTTGACTAGCTTCCAAAACTTTGTGGGAGTAAGCATACTTGTAAAACACATTGTAAAATTACGATTTTACCTTATAAAAAAATGTTTATTTCCTATGTGTCCTTTGATAATTAACATTTCATGTAAGATTAGATGTTATTGGGAAATTGTAGAATGCTTTGTGCACAAAAAAAAAAAAAATTATACAAAACATAAATACTTAACATCTCCATTATACATTTTTTTATGTAAGTGAAATTTAAGTTGTGGAAAACAGTAGCCATTCTAATTTTATATAAACAACTAATTAAGTATTTAAAAATATTTTATTTCAAAGTATGTCAGAAATATGTAGTAGTGTTATATTCAAAGTTTAATTTGATAAAAGAAAATTCTTTTGTTACAAAATATATATATATATTATATAATATATAATTTTAACTTTAATGATGTTTGTTTTATAAAATTATAGTACATTTTCAAGAATTATATTTCCAGAAATATTATAGAAAAAATTTGTACTTGTCATAATATTTAAAGAATTTGATGCAATAAAATGTATTTATTTTGAAACACTCATATCCAGAGTTACTTTAACTATTATCAATATTGGAATTGGCCATAATTGTTCTTTATCTATCTAGTATTAAACTTAGAGCTTAAAATTGGTAATCAACTATTATTTAATAAGTTAAATATATTGTTATTTAGTTTTAATATTAGATCCAAAAGTTTATAAATGCATATCAATGTAAAAGAATGTATTTATTTTTGCATTTATTCACTATTATTATGATTTTAAGAAATTTGTTGTGAGATTTCACGCACAAGTTCGTTAATTGTCTATCATACAAACACTACACAAACAATTGTAAAAAACTATCATTGAAAATAATAAGGAAGAAAAATAACAAATCAAAGATAACGTGGTTTGGTAGAGGTATTGACAAATTTCAATTACATCTATAACATAATTCACTATGAACAAGTAGTATATAATTAAAGTTTTTACCCATAATATATGCATAACAAAAATAAGACATATGCATGATCAAGAGTCACATTGATGATAGTCAACATTCAACACTTACTCATAAAGATAAAAAAAAATGTCAAATTCTTTAAAGAATCACACATATATCATAATTAATTTGTCTCATTATTCTGACTATAATTATTTTTAATTGTTTTAATTAATATAATAAAATAAATTTAATTTAATTTCTGTTGAAACGTGTTATAATCGATCCAATCTAGACAAATGAGACAGAAGAGTATCTCATAACACAATCAATATTTGATCACATTAATAAAATAAGTACTACAAACATATGAATATGTACCTTAGTTTGTTATTCTCATTGTGATCCTAAAGTTGGATTCTTCGTAATTTATTTCATTCCTATTTGGACAAGTTATCATCTCATGTTCTCCACCCTCTGCATGTTCTAATATGGACCATTTTTTGAAAAAAAAAATTAAGAATTTAATTAAACAATCTTATAAATTATAAATTAAAAAAAGTAAAGGATTATTGAATAGCCGTTATTTTGAAAAACACAGTAACGCTTACGCTGGCAAATTCCCTGTAAGACGTAAGCACATACCACTTTTTATTTAGTTTTTTTTTGTTATAACAAATGCTATTACTGTATGCAACTTTTTCTTGTGTCATCTTTATTTATGAATCTGCAGGAACAACATTTTACACAGATAAATGCCATGTACCATAAAATGTTTCACCTCTTCTAAACTGTATTCAATCATAACTCCTAATCTATTAATTAAATATTTTTGAATTTTTTTTTAATTTCACTAAATAAAAAAACACCTATTGGGTTAAATATAATACACTGATTCTTAATATATAACTGATTTCAAGACTTAATCAAAGCAATCTCATAACCAAGTTTTAGTTGGATAGGTTAAACCTATTCTGACAACTATATGCTTTGACTGTAATTAATAAGTTGACTGTAACTATATATTTTAAGAATGATTAAAGCAGTCTTAAAAAAATAAACTCTAACTATTAAAACAATTTTTAAAAAATATTTATGACATGAATAACGTTAAACAAAAATTCTTGCCTTAGACATGTAACATCCTTAGTTACATGGACATTAAATCTAGAAAATTAAGAACATAAATTTAATCTAATAAAGAAAAAACCTTAAAGTGAGTATATTAGATAAGAGAATTTATAAAGAAAAGTGTAATGATAATTAGAAGTAGGTTTAAGTGCATGGTGAATTTATCATGTGATGTGTGTCCCTTATCATTCGCGTGCCCTCTGGTTTCTTTCTCGCATATTAGGCGCTGAAACTGACGTACCCTCTCTCGCTCTCTCTGTCACACTGTGGGGTCTCTCTCCATGTCTTGTCTTATCACCCTTTTCCCCTCTCTCTCTCTCTCTCTCTGGTCCATTTTACTTCACTTCTCTGTCTTTACTCCTCCAAGCCTCCAACACAGCACTACACAACACAACCCTTCTCTCTCTCTCTCTCTCTTTATCGCTCTCTGCACCTTGGTTTTCACTTTCCCTCTGCTTTAAGAACCCACCACTGCTTCAACTTGTGCCGTTGTTTCATGGACCAGACCTCATAGCTTATCTCTCATTAGTCAGTCACACCGACCCCCAGTGAGCATTTCCTCTTCATCTTTTTAGCTTTTAACCATCTGGGCTGCTTCCTTTTTTACTTCAAGTGCTGTAGGAACCATCTGGGGTGCTATGCTACCTAGTATGAAAAAGTTCTTTGCTTTTTTCCAAAGTTTTTAGCTTGTGTTTTTATGTTGTGGTGGCTAACTGGATTCTGGAAGTGCTTTTCAAAAGGGTTGTCTTTTTAAAAAAATTTGGTGATGTTTGTAAAGGTTTTGTTGGCTTGCTATGTTGTTTGCACTGTGTATGCATGTTTGAGGATTTGGTTTGTGTGGATTAGTGACCGATGAGAAAGTGCAGTGAAGCTCATTTCAGCATTTTCCTCAGTTTCTTGGTGTGCTATAATGTTAAGTCAATATTGTGTTACATGTTTTTGCTTATGTGCCCTTACTTTGGTGTTGCTTCAGATTGTTTCGTGGAGTTCCTGAATTTGTATCTGCTCGTTGATTCTTTTGCTTTCTGTTTTAATTACCATAATGTTTTAAAGTTTAGTCTTTATTTCTCTGTCCTTCAATTGATGTTCTGAACGCTCTTTGGGTCCCTCTGTCTGTCAATGAGCTTACTTAAGTTCAATGTGTGTGTGGATAATCAGCTAAAGCTGCAATTGAAGAATTGGGATATGACCACTAAACTACTCTAAATTTCTTTGTGGGGTGGGGGGGGATAGGGATTGGTTAAGCTACTAGTACAGTTTTTTTCTTGTTCATTGTTCTTGATTGTATTGTTAGAAGAGCCCATGGAAATAGTTCATGGAGAATGGCATTATAGATTCACTAACTGAAGTTCTGAAAGAATGGTATTGTTGCTGATAGTACTTAGGCTGAGAAAAAATTGTTGTTTTGAAGTTCAAGGTATTGATCCTTGAGCATTTCTACTCTTATCACATGATCTCTAACAAAATATGTTGTATGCATTGTTTGTTTCTGTTAGATGCTTCAGTGCAGTTCGTTTCCATTCTTTATTTCTGACATGTATTTGGTATTGTCACGTGAACCCTTTTTTTGAGCATTTCTAGTGCTGCAATACAGGAACAAGTGAGAGAGAAAATAATGCAGAGTCTTGTTGTTTTGTTTCTTGTCTTCTGGTAGATTGTATTTTTAAAAAACCACAACTTTTTGGTTTTTATTAATGGCTTGATCTTTTCTATCTCTGTCTGATTTTAACTGAATTCTTCTTGCAGATAGTTATTTATAATGTTTAACAATATATTCATGGAGGATGAGCTTGTCTCTGTTTTATTTACCAGATTTGTATGTATATCTAAAGAATGATATGAATCATTGGTAATAACAAGAATTCAGTGTTGCATGTGGTTGGAAACTGTCAAAAATCTACCCTTTCCCCTACAACTTTGTTCTTAACTGGAACTGTGATGAATTAATGCTTGCTACATCTTGTGATGAATTTGGTAGAGACATCATGAAGATTTCAAGTTCCAAGCAACTTGCTGTGGGATTTGCACTTGGAAATGAAGGATAGGCAACGTTGGAGAGCTGAAGAGGATGCATTACTACGCGCATACGTCAAGCAGTATGGTCCTAGAGAATGGAATCTCGTGTCTCAGCGCATGAACACACCTCTCAATAGGGATGCAAAGTCATGCTTAGAGAGGTGGAAGAACTACCTGAAGCCTGGCATTAAGAAAGGATCTCTCACAGAGGAAGAGCAGCGTCTTGTCATCAACCTTCAAGCAACACACGGAAACAAGTGGAAGAAAATTGCAGCACAAGTTCCAGGTCGCACTGCCAAGAGGTTAGGAAAGTGGTGGGAAGTGTTCAAGGAGAAGCAGCAAAGAGAAACAAAGGGGAATAACTGCACCATTGATCCAATCAACGATAGCAAGTACGAGCATATACTTGAGAGTTTTGCTGAGAAACTAGTGAAAGAAAGGCCTTCACCATCATTTGTTATGGCTACTTCTAACAGTTCTTTTCTGCACACTGATCAACCTGCGCCTGCACAGGCCTTGCTTCCATCTTGGCTTTCAAACTCCAATGGCACTGCACCTGTGAGGCCACCCTCCCCTTCTGTGACTCTCAGTCTGTCTCCCTCGACGGTGGCGGCGCCGCCTCCGTGGATGCAACCGGTGAGAGGACCGGACAGTGGTGGTCCTCTTGTTTTGGGGAATGTGGGTCCTCATGGAGGTGTTGTAGCATTTGGTGAAAACATGGTGATGTCTGAACTGGTGGAGTGCTGCAAAGAGTTGGAAGAAGTGCATCATGCTTTGGCAGCTCACAAGAAGGAGGCGGCGTGGCGGTTGAGCAGGGTGGAGCTGCAGCTGGAGTCGGAGAAGGCTGGCCGGAGACGGGAGAAGATGGAGGAAGTTGAAGCAAAGATGAAAGCTTTGAGGGAGGAACAAGCAGCTGCATTGGATAGAATTGAAGCAGAATACAGGGAGCAGTTAGCAGGGTTGAGAAGAGATGCAGAAAGCAAGGAGCAGAAGTTGGCTGAACAATGGGCTGCAAAACACATGCGTCTCAGTAAATTTCTCGAACAGGTAGGATGCAGATCAAGGCTCTCTGAACCAAATGGGAGATAGAGTGACATCATTCACATCTGGGAAAATTTCTAGTTTACTCTTACTATTATTTATGTCTTCAATTTATATGAACTTTTATAGTCATAGTAGTTTTGTTCCTGTCATTATTCTAAAAATTTGTTGTTACATATGGCTATTAATATCCCTATCTTTTCATACAACTTCAGAACTCGCACTAGCTACTGATGTATGTTTACAATCACTTTATGAATATTGACTTTCTTATCATTCCATTTTGCGTGAATAATGTTACAAGAATATTACATTTGGATGAAGTTGACAAATGCTCGAATAAACATTAATTGTAGCCTATTTTCTTCTATTCCTTTTGGCCTAAGTGGAGTTAAGTTAAATCTTCAACTGAAACTCAATTGTATTCTAAACTACAATTACTATTTGTACCTCAGTTTCAAATAAATTAAATGAATATATCTTAGAAGGTATAAGTCCAAGAAATAAAAAATAAACGAAACAAGGAATTATTTTTGTAAGTAAAAATAATTTCTCTTATCATGTTTCTCGGTACTTTGTGTAATGATATATATATATTTATTCACATATTCAATAGAAAGTCATTCTATGTGATACGCTATCAGTAAACATTGATCGATTACTTTTATACCTTGTTACCAGAGGCGGGGCAAGGGTGTCATGTCCCTCCATTTTATTTTTTATTTTTTAAATTATATGTATATATATTGAGAATTTTAAAATTTTAAAATCATAATGTATTATATATTGAAAATTGATGGAAATTAAAGTAGGTATATATATAATTTTTATAAAACACAAATTTAATATTAATAAAGAATAAAACATAAATCAAATATAATAGAAAATAAAAATATTTATTAAAATATATATTTTTTAATCAAAAGGTAAAATTAAGCCAACTAGAACATCTAGAAAGAGATACTCTTTTCTCCTAGCATCCTTAGCCCATTTATCCTTCTCTCTCCCTTAACCTCTGACCTCCCATCTCTCATGTGTTATCTCTCAACGTTATATTAATTTTGTCTCTCGTTTTTAGTGTCTTTTCTTTATTGTTCAACCCCTCATCTTCTATGTATATCCCTCCATAAATGTCTTACTAGGTCAGATGTTTTACCAATCTGGGCCCCAATGGAATTGGTCCTAACATCATATAACCCAATTGACATTGTGTTTAACACCACAGAGCCCCCTTAACATCACAAAGTGTAAGATTAAAATGTTTATTAGATCGAAATCAATTATTGGCCCAATCGATATTGAACTTATTAACCCAATCGATATTAGGCCTAATACCACATAGCCCATTTAGCCTTAGCTTCATGAAACGTGAGACTAGTAGCCCTTTTGGAGACCAAAGCTCTTGTATTAAACTAAATGCTCCACTTTTATCTTTGGGGAGAATAATACTTCGCCAAAACAAAGTTTATGTATTTCGGTTGTTACGTGACTTTTGAAGAACTTTGGGTGTGCCATTTATGTTATCTCATACAAATTGTAGTAATATTGCTTGTTATTTTGATTTCTATTTCATAGTAGTTTAGTGTATATCATAAAAATGTTAAGAGGTGAATACCTTATTTTGAACTAAAAAAACTCCAAAGCATTTTTAAAGTAATAGAAACTTTAGAGGTTTATTTACCCTATCGGTAATTATTTCCATTGGATTCTAAAATGCCATTTGTGTCTTTTCATACCTTAGAATTTTGATTACTCCCATCGAGATACCATTTGCTCCTTTCCATTCCTTTCAAGTGTAATTGCTTCTACCAGATTTTCAGAGTCTAGTTGTGCCTCTGTATTTCTTAGGAGTCTATTTGCTCTCATCAAATTTGATGAGATATTCTTTATTCCTTGGGAGTTTGGTTGCACCCATCAATTTTTCTTCGTTTATATTCCTTAAGATTCGAATTGCTCTCATCAGATTTGAGGAGATCTTTTTTATTTCTTAGTCTGGTTGCTCCTATAGGATTTGTCTCATTTTTTATTCCTTAAGAGACTAATTGCTCAAATTAGATTTTAGGAGGTCTTGTTTATTCATTATGAGTTTGGTTGCTCCCATCATATTTTTCTCATTCTTTAAGAGACTAATTGCTCTTATTGGATTTTAGGAGTCATCTTCTTTATTCCTTAGAATTTTGGTTGTTCCCATTGGATTCTTTTCCTTGCTTAAAAGACTGATTTTTCTTATCGAATTTTAAGAGATCTTCTTTATTCCTTAGGAATCTGGTTGCTCCCATAGGATTTTTATCGTTCCTTAATATACTAATTGCTCTCATGGGATTTTAGGAGTCGTCTTCTTTATTCCTCAGGAGCCTGGTTGCTCCCATCAGATTTTTATCATTCCATAAGAGACTAATTGCTCTCATAGGATTTAAGGAGTCGTCTTCTTTATTCCTTGGGAGTCTGGTTGCTCCAATCAAATTTTTCTCCTTTCTTAAAAGAGTAATTGCTATGTCATTAAAATAAAATTTTCTTTTTGATCGTGCAATATTTGTCTTACAAATTACTTTGGTATATGCATAAGCATTTTTACTTTCTCTTTGTGTAGATAAAAATGGGCTTGCAAAATTTGGAACAGAGGTCCAAGCTCAAAGAGGTAAGATGAAAGATGTAAAAATAATTTTGAATTGGGAACTTGATGATATGAAGAACACCATCAGTATGATTACTGAAAAAATTTGCTCCTTACAATCAGAGCTTTCCAAGGAGATGGACTCTTTAATTAAGGAGAATGAAAAGCTTATGTCACCGGATTTTAGGAGATCTTTTTTATTCCTTAGGAGTTTGGTTGCTCCCATTGAATTTTTCTACTTTCTTAAGAGAGTAATTGTTTTGTCAATAAAATAAATTATCTTTTTGATCGTGCAATATTTGTCTTACAAATTACTTTTGCATATGCATAAATAATTTTACTTTCTCTTTGTGTAGCTAAAGGATGGGCTTGCAAAATTTGGAATAAAGCTCCTAGCTTAAGGAGGAAAGATAAAAGATGCAAAAATAATTTTGGATTGGGAACTTCATGATACGGAGAGATCAATTATGATTATTGAAAAAAGTTGCTCTTTACGATCATAGCATTTCAATGAGCTTAATTGCTTAATCGAGGAGACTAAAAATCTTATGTCAAGTAAGATTGATTTCTTTCTTTATTTTTCTTTTCATAAAAAATAATTAATTCTTTTGTTTATTCACCCTAGTCGCAACATAAATCGCGATGGAACAATGACAAAAGAATTAAATGTTAGAAAAAACTGAATTTGGAGTCACCACTATAGGTTATTTTGAAAAACCACGAAAAACCCATTAAATAAGACAGGTCTACAAAAATCAGATTTTGGGTCTGTGAGTGGCTACCCGTAGGGACAATTTAACATCCTAGAACACCCGTCGTAAGACCGTTAGTACCTTTAGTTAAATATGTGAAACAAATGTGATTTTTTTCAATGCTTTTTATTTCTAAAAAATAAGAATAAAAGAGTGCATAAAAGAAACAAAAATATATTTTTTAATTTTTAGACCCGACAAGGATTCACGTTGTTATTGCTCCTACATATTTCGCTTCAAAAATGAAAAATCAGATGTGATGTAGTTCGAATTCGACAAAACAGTATGAAAATGATTTTGAAGGATTTTTTGTTTTTTGGAAAGTGAACCCGACAAGAATCGGTTGCTCAACAAAATAATGATACAGAGTGTAAATCGTATGAATTATGCGAAACAAAAAGTGGGGTATGTAGAGGGAGTTTACAATCCACTAAATAAAACTCATGAGGTGTCACGTGAACAAAAAACATGAGGACATGCAAAGTAAATTAATAAGTAGCCAAGAAACATAAACAAAAAAAAAGGTATGATTTCTTTTCTTCTTTATTTTTTTCATAAAAAATAATTAATTTCTTTGTTTGTTCACAACATAAATTGTGATGGGATGGTGACAAAATGATTAAATGATTGAAAAACAGAATTTGAAGTCATCACCATATTTTGTTATGAAAAACTACGAAAAAAAATCATTAAATAAGACATGATCTACAAAAATTGGAGATCTTGGGTCTGTGAGTCGAAGGGTGTTACAACATTCATCCTAAGACGGTATTTATCTTTTTTTCCAAACATAAGAATAAAAGAATGCATAAAAGAAACAAAAAAAATTATTTTAATTTTTAGACTCGATAATAATTCACCTTACTCTGACGTATTTGTCTTAAAAATTGAAAAATCAAGGCCACTTAGTTCGAAATAAAAAAAAACTATATGAAAATGGTTTTGAAATATTTTGGATTTTGTAGGAAGTGAACCTGAAAAGAATTGTCTCGCAAACAAAATAGTGGTACAAAGAATAAATCATAAGGGGTGCATGAAACAAAGCGTGGGTATATGGAGTGAGCTTACAATCCACTAAATAAAACTGAGGTTAAGAAAACATGAGGATATGCAAAGGAAAATAAGTTGCTAATAAAAAAAAAGAGGTATGGTAAGTAAGTAATGGATGAGCTTGCAAAATTTGGAACAGAGCTCCTAGCTCAAAGAGGTAAGATGAAAGATGAAAGATGTATAAATAGTTTTGGGTTAGGAAACTGATCATATGAGCACCATCAATATGATTATCGTAAAAGTTTGCTCTTTATAATCAAAGGATTTCAAGGAGATGCACTCCTTAATCGAGGAGAATGAGAAGCTTATGTATGGTAAGCTTATTTTTGTTTATTTATTCACCCTTGCGCCACATAAATCGTGACGGGATGGTGACAGAAGGATTAAATGGTTGAAAAACAAAATTTGGAGTCACCACCATGTTTGTTTTTAAAATTTTAAAAAAAACCTTAAATTATACATGGTATACAAAAATCATAGCAAAAATCATAGTTTGAGTGTGTGAGTTGGTTACCCGTAGGAAGTTATTACCACCTACAATGCTAGTTCTAAGAATTAGTAATAAAAAATTAAACCTTTTTGTAGACCCTACCACCAAGAACCTGCTAAATAGAATATAAACGTCACAACAACTTGGTAAGAAAGTTACAAGAACATATAAGTTTAAATTCAAACCCCTACGGATAAATATGCCTACTAAAAAACAAAATGACTAGCAGAAAATTTTACTCTCATAATTGTAACACCCCATTTAATTTATAATCATAATTAAAGGTATCGTTACATAGGATAATACATAAGCGCAATCTTGGGGTTTAAACACCACTCCTTACAATAACCAAGGCACACCACGATGCCAAAAAGAAACAAGTTATAAAGTTTAATAGTATCAGATAGGAATTTAAAGGACAAACTAGTACATGGGCCATAGCGCTAAAGAAAAGCCCCAAATAAAACATGAAGTCCAGCCCAGGTAGACTATGCAGCAGAATCATCTCTTCCTTGTTGATCTCGAGTACCTCTCACATCTGTTCCATCAATAAATTGATGATCATCGTAAAGGTAGAAGGACAACATACAAAGCAATCAAACAAACAAAGGGTAAGATAAAGTAGAAAACAATTTATCATGTAATTACATGCTATTTCACAATCCAAGTAGTATATGTCATCCAAACATGTTATGACTCCTCAAACAATTTTCCATTGCTCAGGCATAAGGGTCTCACTCAGGCGAGAGGGACTCTCGCTCAAGCGAGCTCCCTTCACCTAGGCGAGATGGGAAGAAAACTACGTTTTCCCCATTTCATCCGACAACCACCACTTAGACATGACTAATAAAACGACTCCAACACCTATAGTCACTGGAAACTTTGCCTTTGTGCTAAGCGATATGTGTGCAACTGTGTAGATTGGTTTAGTCACTACTCTCGAAGTAACTTCCAACCTGCAACCTTAAAACTGGGATGCTCCTCCTTACCTACCCAACCAACTTGTATTTGATATACCGATTCGTCTATCATATGCTCTCCACTACCTCTTGTAGGTTTTATCAAAGTCTCAGATGACTTTAAGTCTCAAACTAAGCATGTTCGTTATCACTTCCCATCACCTTGTTTACTCCTTTAGGCCTCACTCCACTGACTTGATCATTATTGAGTTTTGGCCTACTGCCTCACCATCAACACTCTTGACCCCTTTTACGCATAACGATACTCATAACATCTTACTTCCTTTGTTGGCTTCAACCAAGGATACAAAGTTCCCTACCGAGTTATTCCATTTCCAATTTAAATCTCTCAACTGATTTCATCGCCATATCGTTTTGACATCCTATCGAAGATGTAACCAAATTTAATTTTTATATCAAAGTTATAATGATGTGAATTTTAATATATTATATAAAAATATTTAATAAAAAATGTGAATTTTAATATAAAAATTAAATTTGGTTTTAATTTGGAGAGGGACCAA
>Ga0214542_1006585_pt1 | contig 21039 bp, 15 predicted proteins | sample CNSS1metaG_FD_160096 | JGI IMG/M metagenome (GOLD analysis project Ga0214542, IMG submission 160096) | Root nodule microbial communities from cowpea collected in UCLA plant growth center, Los Angeles, California, USA - CNSS1 | ecosystem: Host-associated > Plants > Roots > Nodule | place: USA...
CACGTTGCCATCCCTATATGGAACAATAAAAAAATGGGTATGGGTATGGGTATAAGAAAATACCCGTTATCCGGTGGGGATGGGGATGGGTCAAAAGTTGTATACCCGTTGGGTTTGGGATGGGGATGGGGATGAATTTTTATTATGGGGATGGGGATGGGATCATGATACCCGTACCCGCCTCGCCCCGTTGCCATCCCTAGAACCAGGGTTCGAAAAACACTATCCAGAAACGAGAAAGAAAAGTAAACACCAAAATTGGGGATTAAGGGTTCTGAATTAGGGATTTAGGGTTCTAAAAAAAATTTATCCATAGGCAAACATGAATCAAGTATGGGTGGCTCTGATACCAAAAGTTAGCATATACAGGATATGATACTAGTATATTCTAACGATCAATCATAAGTAATATCCTATACTCATAAATATGTAAATTGTAAACGGAAGCGTACCTGAAATAGTCATAATAATGATGTTCCCTTCTTCTACTGATTCACTGATCTTCCTCCTTTAGAGCATCCTTATTTCTCTTTGGTCTTCTCTCTTGATGGGATAGAGAGAAAGGAACAAAAACTTGAAAAGTATGTTATGTCTCTACATGCTACATGCTCTCACAAGGGGACCACGATCATTTTTAAATTGTTAATTACTTAAGTTTTAGTATTCTAATTTGGTCCTTCATCAGATTAGAAATTACTTTATGGTCTCTACACAATATTTATTTTCATGACATATGTCGTTAGCCAAAACTTTAATTTAGTCAGATCACTTTATTAATTGGCTTAATAAATAATGGTCCTAACACATTTAATTATGTGTCATATATATGCATGACCCAAAATTACTAACAATTTTGGTGGGTTGAAAACTCCAACCTCGTCCACCTCATTTTGGTGGATATTTTTAATTTAAAAAAATAAAAAATAAATAAAATGGACAAATTTGACGGACTAGGCAGCTCAGGCCGAAACAGGCTGACAGGTTGAAAACTCCAACCTCGTCCACCCCATTTTGGTGGGTTAGTCTCTCGAGTCCAATTCATTTTATCACTCATATTTAGAGATGTGAGTGAACTTTGTGAATTTTGAAGATATGAAATAAAAAAAAGTTAGTAAAACTAAGAGTGAGCTATAAATGTTTTAATAATTTAAAACATATGAAGAACTATTAAAACAAATATAAGGATAGAGATAGGGATGAGATAAGCATTTATATACATTAGAAATAGTGTAGATTTAAATTCCTCGTTAAATAAAAGTAAAAAAGTTGAATACTACACAAAAGACCTATAATTATTTTAAAATTTTAAATTGAAGGTGATAAGTCTCTTTGATTCGAAGATTTTGGTATTATAATATTTATCGTATCCATCTTATTTAATATCTCAAGATATCAATTTGTTTAAATTACAAACGGCACTCTCCGAAATTACTAGTGATAGTATATTAGCTAAGAATGAATCATCACTAACAAACACAATGTCACTATTCAAATAGCCAAATATTGATTAAACCACTTTATATATCCAAACTCGAGACGTGACCTTTCGTCACTTTTTTATCTATCTTTTTTTCAAGTTTTTATCTTCATGTGGCCACCTGATGAAAGAGAAAGAAAGAGAGAAAAAAGAGAATAAGGTTCTTAATATATTAACATTAGTACTTGTAAAATAAATAAAATAGGATAACTTTTAAATTAATGTATTTCCGAATATTCTGGTAAGTAATAATGTCAAAATGTTAGCAATTTAAATGTATCAGAGTAACCGTTAATATTAAATTAACTAATTTGTTCTGATTCAAAGTATTTTAAGGACATTTTTAAGATCGATGTATATTTTGAAGTCCGGATTTTCGTTACGATTTTATTTTTATAATGTGTCTCAGAAAGGGTTAAAGAAAAAGAAATATTTAAGTTGTGTTTGACCTTAACTTATAAATAATAAGACTATTGGAGATATCAAAACAATTTTCCAAGTCGAGGGTTAAGAGAATTTTGGTCCATCAGACGGCGCAATATTTGGATCTTAAGTCTACTTGTAGATATCATTAGGGTCAATCACCACATCTGAAATATTATGTGTTTTAGAATCTTGAGCTTGTTTACGATTTTATCTTTAAAATGTGTTTCGAATAATAGAAGGAGAAAGAAGTATTTAACTGCACTAAACCTCAAATTCTAAAAAATATAAGACGATTGTGTATACCGGAACACGATTTAATTATTTATAAAAAAAACACCGAAATGTTTTTCAAAAATATCATTTATAAAATAGAGTAAATGTTTATATGGTTTGAAATAGAAAATAAAGAGTGCAATGTGAATGTAGAAATGTGAGGGTCCATAAAGGTTTCATCCGATGAATTGTTGTATCAATGAAAGTTGGATAGAAAGTGAGTGGGTGGTCAGCATAAACCTTGTATCTATCATCCATTGCTTTCGTTGCCTGCCTCTAGACATTTCATGTATGTTTCTTGTTTAGGTGGTCTGGATTTTGCTTTTGCCCTCCACAACCATTTTGTCTACATTCTTTTTCTATCAGATTTTACAACACTTCCTTCGCATTTCCAACTACTTTTTATCCATGTGCACTACTCTTTCAAAATAAATATAATATAATATAATGTATGTTTGCCTTTTTTCTATAAATGTTTAATTTGCATATTTTAGTTTTCTTTTCTAAATAAAACTACCTTTTAGCAAAAGTTAAACTTTATGATTTTTCACGACACATTATAAATATATGTAACAAGCATTCTTTATTTCTTTTTATTGCATTTACTTTCAGAAAATAATATTGTAATAGAATTTATTTGAACAAAATAATATATTAATTTATCTTGTGAAAAAGACTTAGACAGTCATATAATATAATTTAAACTTATTTTGTGTCAAGTTTTTTAATGAGAGGCATCAAATAAATAGTTATAAGGTTAGCTTAAAACTAATACTAACACAAAACTAATATAATACCAACTAACATTTTGCCGATAAAAAATGCAACATCAATGAAATATGAAGAAGTTCATACAAAATATCAAGACACTACTTTCGATCCAAATCAACTTTGACACTACTTTGATACTTCTCAAGAGAGAGAAGAGAAAATTTGACACCAATATATTGTCTATTTACTCATTTTTATAAAATGTGCAATTTCCAACTACCCTTAAATTTATGACATTTTATTATCTAATTTTATATCATAAACTAAAATATGTAACATGATTAGTTGAAAGTGTGCATATTACCTTAGTCCAATTTTTTTATGTTGAATGTGATGTTTGGTGATGCAAAAAGGTTTTTAATATTGGAGATACACTCAATATAAAATGTCCTTATAAAACTTTTGGTTCATCTTTTTTATGGTAGTTATGGTCACAAAAGTACGAATTTCAGATCTCAATCTTCACTTATGGTGGTGGACGCTTGTATTTGGAGGTTCTCCACTCTAGACTAATAAATTATATATAGTTAATAAATTGTATATTTGTTCTTAGGACTAACTTATAAAATCTAAAATTTGAGAAATTATTTAAAAATAGGTTATATATATATATATATATATGTTTTTAATTGATTTTTTTTCTTTTGTATTTGTTTAATAATTTTATGTGTTTATAGATATATTAAGTGAAGCGAATGATTAGTATTTATTATATGCACTAAATTTTAAATTGTCCATTTGGACACTTTGAAAAAAAAAATTATAGTTTATTAATGTTTAAAGATTAAGTTTAACATCGAATTTTGTGAAATTTGTTCGATTCATTTAATGTGTGTTCTTTCGAGAGAAATTATTTGAGTAAAAGGGGATAATTGATTTGAGTGAAGTTGAGGATCAAGTCTATGTTATTCTTTTTAAGGAATTTGGAGGTGATAATGAAGTGGATTTGAAAGTAAATTTTGTGAAAATTTATGAACGATTTGATCAATGTGACTAATAAAAAATAAAATGTAATCGAAAAAAAAGTTAGATTACCAAATTGTTCTTGGTGTTAAAAATAATTTAAAATGATAATTAGATAAGTTGTAATTAATTTTAAATTTTTTTTAATGATGAATAAAATTATTAATAATATTTATTAATTTTAAAAAAAATATTATAATATATTTGATTTGAAAAATTAAATATGTTAATTTTCAATACTAAAGTCAAGATTTTGGAATCAGATACAAGAATATTGGAACAAGATAAATGAACAAAGATAACTCATGATTTTGGAATCGAATACAAGAATATTGGAACCAAGTAAATGAGATAAAGCTTTTGAAGTTGGAATCGAATCCAACTACAATGTATTTGGCTCCATTACTTCTTCAATAACACACTTGCAGTTCCATTTCATCATTGTTGCTACCTCCGTGAATGACCATTAACAATGGTGGAAAGGTAGGGAAATGGTAGAAAGGTAGGGACGTGTTATGGAATATCAAACATCAAAGGGAAATAGAGTAGTGGGGCACATAAAAGAATAAGAACAACCATATGGTCTCACCACGAACATACAGTACTCGAGCCATGAGAGTAGTGAGAGCAGTGAGGGTGTTGTATTTTGTAATATTAAAACGAGGGGTATATTGGTAAAATGTAGAAGGTCACCCTTAAATCTCTACTAAGTAGCTTGATGCAAAATGGTCAAGTATCTCACAAATAAGCATGTTTCATTCCTATGCATTCTTGAAAACGAACACGATAAATCCTTACAATCATTGCTCTCCATCACCTTTCAATAGTAATTCATCTCAAAAGAACACTCCCTTAGTGTTGTTGTGGCGAATTGTTTGTCATTACTTTAACTTTTGTGTTTCTCAGGATCAATATGAACAAACAAAATTATCAAATTTAAGACAGTCGATGTAATTTGTATGCATTAGTAGTTTACAAAAAGAAAATTCTAAATTAGTGACATCAACTTTAATTACAAAAGGTGATATTACATTGCATAATTGATGATGATGATGATGATGATGATGAACTTTTGAATGTACTTGATTATGGATCAAAGTTGAATGAATGGATCCCATATTTTTTTTATACAACTAAAAGGGAGCTTATGAGTTTTAGTCATTTGTTCAACAAAATGAGAAACCTACTAAAGGGGCCTATTATTGGTATTCTCAAGAACTTAGAGAATATACTCATGAACTTGGAAAGATATGTGACTAGTTGCTTATATTTGGTATTGTCAAAATGTTATACAAAACGGACATGACATGGAGAAATATTAAAGATGCCAACTATGTCACAAACAAAATTTTATGACCAAGAAAAGATAGTTTAGAGGAGATGATACACAATGTTAGAGAAGAAAATCATGTAAGATATTGTGTGTATGATTAATTAAAGTGTCATTTGGAGCAATTGTTGTATAAAAAATACACTACTCTTGTGAGATTGTCATTGGTTCTAAGATTATTTATTTAAAAGTAAAATAAATGGATAGGTAAAATTTTCAGAAAAAATATTATAGTTGTTAAAGGATTTGCTTCTAAAAAGACACATGTGACCCAATCGTAACTAAGAAGCGATGAAGATGCCATGTTTGATGGGTATGAAATACAAAAAAGATACACACATGTCATAATGGTTGTATAGTATATGCACAATATTTTTTTAACATTGAAGGTGTGTCATGATATATAGGTGTTAGGAATCCAAGTGTGAGTCTAAGTCCTACATTGGCTAGAAATGAGAAAGTAGAGAACTATATAAGGATAAAGACCCATAAACCCATTGCCTTAAGGTTTTGGGTTGAGAGTGGTGTCAATGCCTTATGTGGTTGGGCTTAGGTCTCATTGGTGGTGTATCTCCCCAGTGAAACCCCCTCCTTAAAAACCTAACAAGTGGTATCAGAGTTGATGGTTAAAACCGGCTCAGACAAGTGCAGTCTGATCCTAGCATCGAAAGTCTTCCTGGCAAGGGTTCTAGGCAAGTGTGTCCCATTAAGAAGAACGACGGTACAGAAAAGGAGTACTCGTGGTTGGGAATGCTTCCGCTGGAGGGGGAGTGTACCAATGTGGTTGAAGGGACACACACTTGAGGGGGAGATTGTTAGGAATCCAAGTGTGAGTCTAAGTCTCACATTGGCTAGAAATGAGAAAGTAGAGCATTATATAAGGATAAAGACCCATAAACCCATTGCCTTAAGGTTTTAGGTTGAGAGTGGTGTCAATACCTTATGTGGTTGGGCTCATGTCTCATTGGTGTTGTATCTCTCCAGTGAAACCCCCTCCTTAAAAATCTAACAGTAGGTCATCACACTTGATAAAAGTAGTGTTAAGGAAGAAATAGCTTGTCCCTTATTAATAAACAGTTGAGAAACTTGATTGATTATGGATGAAATGAATTTTTAGGGACCTTAAATAATAAAAACAATTCATGGACGATTTTGTTGATTATTTAAAATTTGCCTCCTTGGCTATGCATAAAGATAAAATATGTTACATTATGTATGATGATTTCAAACTCATGACACAAATTAGAGCACAACCATATAAAGAAGTGAAAATAAAAATATTAATGTTTTAAAATTTCCTAACAATTATTTTATAACTGAATTAATTCATGAAAATTTATACAAAATTTTAATTAAATTTGTCAGGCTAACTTAGGAATGTTGGTATTAAAAATTTTATGCTACCAAAATTTCATGAATTAAGAAGATTTTGGGATAGATATCACAACGAATTGTGCCCAAAAAAAGATTTTTTTTATGTTAGAGACTATACTAATAAAAGGTGTTGACACATTTTTGACATGGAATATGCAAAAAATCCATAAACACACCTATGACAATGTTTATAATTCTTTTGAGCTCAAATCTACTTAGACTAATGAGGAGAAGGAATACATGTCATGTATTCCTTATTCTAGTGTAGTGGAAAGTTTGTGTATGCATTTGTATGCACTAGATCAAACTTTGTCCAAACAGTCACCCTGGTAAGTAGATATTGTTGAAAATATTTTAATATAATTTAAAAAATAAATAATTAAAATAAAAAACTTATTGTTACTCATGTTTTTATATACCTTTAATTTATGAGTTAATGTTTTTTATGACTAACGGCTATATTCTTATTACAATTTACTCCTTTCTCTTCTTTTTCTACCTATAAATACCACCTAGGTGCATGGGGAAAGACATAACAACAAAGACTAGATTGTTCTAAAAAATGTTCTTCTTTTCCTTTCTATATTATCTTTAAGACAGTGGTGTTCATAAGGTTCGGAGATCCTTCGCTGCACTCGATCGATCTGACGGGTTGTTGTATCTTGGGAGAGAAACGCATATGATTGGAAACACATAAGATTGTGTATTTGTTTAGCCCTATGCAGTAGGAGTGTTTTCTCTCTAAGGATAGCGTTATGCGTGCCTCAACGTAGACTATTTCTACTCCTTACCTTTTATTTATTATTTATTATTGTTATTATAATCGTTGATATCTGATTAATATTCAATGTTTTATATATATGTCTTAGTATTATTATTGATTTAATAATTATTATTATTATATCATTTTATATTTTTATTATTATTAGTATTATTTGAGTAATTTTTTTCTAACAGATATTCGAGTAACCTATAGAAAAGGAGTAGTCTTGTCGACCAATAAGGAAAAATATATTATGTTAATTAATGAAGGTAACTAAGGAGGGATATGATACAAGGGTCTGATGGCCAATCTGGGTTTCACTCAAGGAAAAATTATCATATTCTATGATAATTTGAGTATATATTATTTGACCAAGGATCATGCGTAACATAATAAGATACATTACATTGATGTCAGATATCACTTTCTTTATATAAAGTAGGTGATTGAAATAAAGAAGATTGATATCAAGAAAAATGTATCTGATGTCGTCATGAAGCTTCTTCCTATGTGTAAGTTCATACATTGTTTGAATATGTTGAATGTCAAATGTTGGTAATAATTCTAAAAAATGTTTTAAATCAAAGGTGAATTTTTGTAGATCTTGATATATTGAATTCCTTCTAGAATAATCCATTTGGTTGTTGTAGACATCATCCAATAATCTTTTGACAATTGTAGACGTTTTCCACTATAAAGTCATTTCATGACTCAACATTTAGTCAATTAACATTTAGTCATTGATGTATCAATAGTTATGTATATATTCCATAGTTATCTAAACTTTTGTTTGGGAAATCTAACTAAATTATAACCATTTTTGTAACTCCTTATAAGGATGAATATTGTTCATATAAAATACACTAAAACAGAGACACATTTTACTGTATGTAATAATGCTTATTATTAAATATACGAGAGAGTTCATTCATTTCAAACATTTACTATTTGTTCTTCATTTCAATTTGATGTACTTAATTTATATATTTGACACATTCTTTCATTATTCTTAGGTTTGTTTTTTGATACTATAATCACAACAATTATTAATGAATGAAATCAAAACAACACTTCACACATGAATTGGTTTTAAACGTTATATATTTACAATAACAAATTTAAAATAAAATACTCATTCTATAAATTCATTTAACTTTGTAAGTTAGAGGCTTAACACTAAGAATAATTTCATTCGGAAAATAAATTATCTCTTGAATTGTATTGAATGGAATTTAGTTATATTTTAACAAAAGAAACGTAAATAATAAATAATAAATAAATAAATATATGGTTTAATTTGGTTTGAGTTAATTTTCAACTCTCAAACTTTCCACCAAATCAAAAGACGCAGTTTAAGAAGAAAAAAGAATACAACGTAACAAAATTCGATTTACTATATTGTAATTTCTCAATTTTGATCACTAATTCCAGGTTAGGGGTGCTGAAATTATGTGTATTCCACTATTGACTGTGTTTATGCGTTCTGTTCTCAAATTTTATTCTATGTGGTTTGGTTTTGGTGTGGTATGCACTGTAATTTGAGAATTGGTGAATGGAATATGGGTACAAAGCCTTTTTGGGTATTTGATAATAATTGGAGGAGGGTTTGGGTACTATTATTGTTATGTTTTGTCAAATTATGCGATTTGGGAAATCCAATGATGTTTACAGTGTGTTTTATGGTTTAATTGATGAAATGGACTGAATGAAATCGATTACATTGTAAATTGGTATGATTTGGTATTGGTTTGGTGCACTGTACACGTGATCAAACTCGAAACCCTGCAAGTCTCGCCCAAGCGACTCCATCTCGCCTAAGCGAGATTTGTAGAGCCTCGTTTTTGGTCCTGGTTCGCATTACTCGCCCAGGCGAACTTGGATGGGGTTGAGCGACTTAGCCTCTCGCTCAGGCGAGAGACACTCGCCTAGGCGAGGTCGCGAAGAAACTGAACCATTTTGTAGCGCGATATCTCGCCCAGGCGAGATGTATTGGGGTTCTGAGCGACAGGGTGCTCGCTTAGGCGAGAACTCGCCTAAGCGAGGTTGCGATGAGAAATGAGGTTTGTTTGCTTGAATCCTCGTTTAGGCGAGGTGTGGGTTATTTTGAGGGATGGTATGTGTAAGACCCGCAGAATTTAATTAATTAAATAATTAATTAATTAATAAATGCGGGAGGCTAGTGCATTTATGACATTAAATTATGTATGATGTGAAAAAGTACTAGCTCAAGTGGTTGAGAGTACTTGGTTTGTGTGAGAGGACTTAGGTTCGAGTCCTATGTATGCCAATTATGTGTATTTTGTTATTAATGTTTTAATAATATGTTGGGCCACACTTTGTGTGGCTGAATATGAATAGATGAGAGAGACCTTAGCAGAAGGGGGGTAGCTAAAGGGGCTGAAAAACCATTAAGTGATGGGCCTTGAATAGGAATAAAAGTTAATTCCCATTTTTTTTATTAACCAATTAGTAGGACCTATAAAAGGAAAAATTTGAGAGGAGAATAGGGTTTTGGAAGGCTGTTTCTGAAAGCTATAGAGGGAGGACGAAAATTTGAGTGAAAGGAGAGCTGGGAGAGAAGTATTGAGGGTAATTGAAGTGGTGATTAAGGCAAGCCTTGGTGATCAAAGGAAATTCCCCAATTTCAGAAGTTAAGCAAGGGATTTTTCAGGTTAGGGGAGCTGAACCCGAAATCCTATCTTAACTGCACTGTTTCATATGATTTTGATGAATTGTTGCCCTAAAATTTGTGCTGCACTTGAGGGAATTTGGGGTTGTGGGTTTTAGGTACTGTTTTATTGGAATTGACCTAAGAGTATGCATATAATGGGGTTGGATTTGGTGATTTCTGTGATTATGCAGAAGAGGGCAGTTGGGGTTTGATTTCTTGTCCGAAATATGCTAATGTGCCTATCTAAGTTGTGCTTAATGAATTGGTGTGTTTGAGTTGTGCTTTGGGTCGCAGATGCCATGTTGTGTGCGTGAACCTGTGACAGAACCTGCAATTCTCACTCAGGCAAGCTAGGTTCGCCTAGGCGAGATATGGAGGGATGCGTACTCTCTATCCGCTCGTGGCCATCGCTCAGGCAGAAAATTTTGGGGTTTGGGCGAGGGTTCATCTCGCTTAGGCGAGTTTCACTCGCCTAAGCGAGAATTCGAGGGGGTTGGTGCTTTAGTTTGACATCCCGCTCAGGCAGGAACCCTAATCTTTTGAGCGAAAGAATGTCTCGCTCAGACGAGGGCCTCTCGCCTAAGCGAGAATGCGAAGATTGTTTTGTTGTTGGCGTGACATGTAGCTCAGGCGAGAGTGTTAAAATTTGTGGGCGAAAGTGATCTCACCCAGGCAAGTGTAACTCGCCTAAGCGAGAAGTCGAAGCTGGCTTGGTACGTGATACTCGCTCAAGCAAGGTAACCTAGCCTAAGCGTGATGAACTGATTTGCTTATGCGTGAAATGGAAGTTTAAGTCAAGGATGAAGGGAAGTTAGGTTTAAAGGCAATAAGTGTTGAGGTATCGGATTGAATAAAGCTTGAATGCGGATGCAAGATCTACAAGGCTTCTAGGGTGTCTTAATGGTGAGCTTGCTGGTGTTCCTTGGGTTGTGGCCTGGAACGTATCCTTGAGTTGTGGCTTGGGATAGGGGTTAAGCACGTGGCATTCTATGGGTTGTGGCCCAGAATGACTTCCCTTGAGTTGTGGCTCGGGATAGCGGATGAACACGAGGAACCTCGAGTTGTGGCTCGGGTTGGCGAGTGTGCCAGTGTGAGTGTGCTGGTTGTGGCCAGTACGGATGGGTCCAAATGGATTGCCCTCCTCAGTGGTTACTGACGAGTTTGGTAGTCTTAGGATGTTACGGACTATGTTCGTATTTGGGAACTCCACCTGGCGTTACGGTGTGTGATCCGTAACATGGTTTCCGCACGTGTTCTATCGGTTGTGGCCGATAGGTGTGGCAGCAAGGCACCTGGAGATACTCAATAGAAGATATAGATCACTGTTAACATGGTTGTAGCCATGTGAAAGAAATGGAACGAGGTTCCCTGATGTACTTAATATACATGGTAGTGGCCATGTGGAGGGAAGGTAACGTGACTTCCATTAGGTGCATCGGTGTACATGTGATGGAAATAGAATGAGACTCTATGAGAAAATAAACGATACTTGATATGGTGGTGGCCATGCCGTATAAAGAAAGAATTGGTGTTGTTGTTATATTATTTGTACTGGTTAAACATGTATGTGTATATTGATATATATATACATATATATATATATATATATATATTCTTGTATGTTTTAACTATTAGCTCACCCTATCTGCTTGTGTTTGGCGATGATCGTGTACATGGTACACGTGAGCAGGTGATGATGCGGGTGGAGCTGGTGAGGCTTAGCTACGGAGAGGGGATAGCTTGGGGATTTTATTTTTATGATTTTGAATCAGTTGTAAAATGTTCTTGGAATTTTTATTTTATAATTGACGAATACTTGTCTCAATTTTTATTATCGATATATGAAATAAAGACTTAAATTTCCCGCGTTTTGGGAAATGAGGTATTATTAACTGCGACGTTATTATTTTTTTTTTTAGAAATAAATGATGCTAATATTTTATTTCTTTTTATTTTATTAAATTCGTAATATCCGGACGGGATGTTACAATATGGCTCGCCCAGGCGAGATGATCTCGCCTAAGCAAGATAACGTGTTTATGCCACTATTTTAAGCTCGCTCAGGCGAGGTGGACTAGCCTAAGCGAGACTGAGGGTCTAGCATGGGCGAGAGTCCCTAGCTTAAGCGAGTTTATGTGAAGTTTCATATTTGTGTGTGCTTATGTGTGTGATTTGGCTGCTTATTTCTAGGTATAGGATGTATATGCATGTGGTGTAGTGTTTGGGCTTGAAGGACTAAGTCCAATAGGGGTCTGGGATGTGCTTGGTGGTTGGACACATGATGGGCATGAAACTGGTTGAGTTCCAGTCAGCTACTAATGGGCGAGGAGTCCTTAGTATGGTGATTGCATGTGTCGGGCGCACGATGGGCAAGGAACTATTATGTTTTCATCGGCTACTATTGGGCGAGGAGTCCATAGTGTGGTGATTGCGTGCGTGCCAGGGTCCAAGTATGAGACTTGGATGTTTTTACTACATACGAGGAGTCTGTAGGGCAAGACTATGAGCAGGATAGGCTCATAGGGTTGGACCACGAATGAGTTAGTTTCGTGGGAGCACAGGGAAGTCCCAAGACCTAGTACATGCATATGACTCATGAAGGACTATGAGGTCATGGTTGGGTTATTTGAAAAGCATGAAATATTATTTATGTTATTTTGGGATGAGCGACATATTTATTTCTTGTATCTATTTCTATATATTGTGCATAACTCACCCTTTCTGTGTGTGTATGGCGATGATCGGATAACTTGTTATCCGGGAGCAGATGATTTGACAGGTGAGCCAGGAGATGCATAGACTCGGAGCGAGGGATAGCTAGGGATTTTGTTTATATGTTGTTATTTTACTTTTGAGATAAATATGTAATCTTTTGGGAGCCATATGAACATTATTTCAGTTTTATAATTATGGACTCCTGGTTTTATGACATATACATTAAAAGTTTAAATTTCCCGTGTTTTTGGGAAATGGTTATATTTTAAATGCGATATTTATTTTATTTCAGAATTTATTTATTAAATATTAGTAATATTTGAAGACTAACCTTGTGCGTGGTAGGGTGAAACCCATTGGCAATTGGCTCTGCAGAGCAATAGAAGCCACTACAAGTGCAAACATCCAATAAATCCGACTGATTATATGTATCCGGATAATTGAGTCTTAGAGTCTTAAATTGTCTGCTATTACCTATTTGGTTGGCTTATGCATCTTTGACTTTTAAATTGTATGCAATTGCATGATAAAACCTTTTTCACCCTAGCTTACTCTTTCTGTTTGTTTGTGTGTCTGGTGTGTGGTTTTCTACTTTTGCAATGATCATCAATTTATTGATGTGAGCAGATGTGGGAACTCCTCGTGGTCGTCAGAGTGATGGAAATTCTGCTGCGTAGCTACTCTTGGGTTGGACTCTTTGCTCCAAGTTTTCTTTTAAGGCACTGTGGCCTATGTATCATCTTGCTCCTTGAGCATGTATTTTGAATACCGTTAAACCTTTATCCCATTTTGTTAATGACATTGTGGTGTGCCTTAGTTTTCTTTTTAAGTTTTTCTTTTTTATAACTGGAAAGAGTGATATTTCCACTCCATGACAATACTTTTTATACTATTCTGTGTGATATTTCATTTAATTATATTTATTTATTAAATGGAACGTTACACTGATACTTATTTACTTTTACATCAACTATCTTAAAAAGTATTTCTAAAATAATTTTTAACTGGTACATAGTTACATATATGCTAAGATTGTGAGTTGTAAATACATATTTTCTAAAATTATACTTAAAATGGTTCTGACCTGACATGGAAATGAAATTCTAAAACTAACAATAAAATGAACAATGACTCTACAAATTCCAACCATTACTTTTTAAAGTACTAAAAATTTTCTCACATCCGTTCACACTTAGGTTCCTGTTCAGCCTATCTATGACTACCTAGTCTCAGAACACCTCACACAATCACATAAATATATACGAGGACAAGGAATTTCAGAGTCTGTACTTCCGATGTTTGGTTTCATCTTCATCTTTTCCATTCCCACATTCAACTAAAGAAAAATGGAAAGAGCAATTCATACCAACCTGAATCCAAAGTCACCAACCTCCAAACCCAGAAATAATGAATCTTTTCCCTCTCTTCATCATCTCTCATCTCATAAACCAAACAAATCTGAACCACACCATAATGAAGTTGCAACCCTTCACCATGATCCCACCTCAGAGCTCAGAACTTTTGGTGCACACAAGTACTTCAACCATGACAACTTCCAAAAAGTAACCATCAACAGCAACAGTAGAGTCTCTCCCCTGCTCAACATCGACACAGAACACAAACACAATCTTCCACAACAAACCTCCTTCTCTGATTCTGCTTCATCATCAGTTCTTGCTGGACATGGTAACTGCAACAACAACAACATCATCAACAACAACATTAACAACTACAAAGCTCATTCATTCCATGTTGCAACTCCAACAACTCCATCACCTTCCTCATCCAAACCCACCCTAAATAACAAAGCTGGTTTGCTATTCCACCACCCTCAGAAAAACCCAATCTCAGTTCTAAACCCTCCTCAAACCTCCTCCAATCTCACACACAAACTCAGAACTTCTCTGTCAAAACCCATTTGGCTTTTCAGAAGAAAATGCCCCTGCAATGATAAAAAGTCAGTGCAAGTCAAAGCAAACACAAAGAAAAACTCTGCAAAACCCAAAACCTCACCCCCACAACCTCAAACAACCCTCTCACCCAACCAAATCCACAAAGGTTCCTTCAATCACAAAGCATCACCTCCAACATCATCGTCCAACAAGGACTTGAAATCTCAAAGGCTGTTCCAAATCCAACCTGCCATGAACCAATCCAAAAGCCCATCAAAGGAAAGCTTCACTTTCCGTTCGGCCATGGCAACAATCCCCGCAAAACCTCTCAACGTTGTTCATGAAGAAGAGGACACAGCACCACGAGAGTCCCTGCATGTGTTCCAACCTCTGAGCCCCTCCAAATCACATGCCATGGTGGATGATGATGCGGCCAGTGATGCAAGTTCTGATCTTTTTGAGATTGAGAGCTTCTGCACTCAACCCACTGCAACACTTCCATGTCCCATTGTTACACCCTCTGTTGCTGAGTGCCATGAAACCACCGACCACGAGTTCTTCTTCGCCGTTGACGCCGGCAGCAGTTTGTGGCGGCGGCTTAGGGATACGGAGGTGTTGCCACCGCTTTAAGATCAAACCATGAAGTCAACCAATAAAGAACTTGGCTGAAGAGTCAAATGGATACTTTTTTTTTTTTTTATGTCGCAATTCAGTAAGTGTGAATGTTAATTAATCTCTTCTTTTTGGTGCTTGTAAAAGTAAATTCTTTTTAATGTGTTTGAGGAAAATGTCAAGTCAAATTTGTGAATAAATTGAAAGCTTGTTACTACTGTGTTTGATGAAGTACTTTATCTGAATGAGCCAAGTTAATTAGTCAGAATTAGGATGTTCATAAGCCAATAATTCCAACAACAAAAAACTATGCCGAAAATTGAAAACTAAATCCTAAATTAAACGGGTTGGAAAATTTATAAGGCAAATAAAACGCCTTTTTCTTTTTTTTTTTCATGAATTTTCTTGCGCCCAATTTGAATAATCTTATCTAGAGTTTTTTTTTTTTTTTTCCGGTTTTGGAATACAAACAAGAATGTGAAAAAGAAAACAATCTTGAGATTTAGAGGGGATGAGAGACAAACATAGGAGAGAAGAGAGACGGGAGTTTTTCTTTTTTTTTTCTTAAAAATGTTGAATAGTAAATTATTATTATTATGGTAACAATACTATCTATATTTTTATACTATTTATACAATTATACAAAAAGAAACTTTTTTTAGTGACACATTTGTTTTCTATTTTTATCTTTTAAATAATTATACTTTTAAATTAAAATAATTACTTTGTCAATTTTATCCATTGTTTTTTAAAATTGATATTTTATATTTTCAAATTTTAACCATTTTTTAAAAATTAAAATAATTATTTATAATAAAAGTAAACAACATTCATATTTCCTTTTACAATTATAAAAATAAAAATTTTATTATTTTTATTATCATAAAAAAAATGGATACATATGTGTTTTGGGTAATCTACAACTATATAAAGAGGACTATATAACATAATTTTCTCGGTGTTCATATTTTATAATTTCAATTTTATCCTTTATAATAATATAATCATTTGTTAAATTTTAAAATTAAGTTACTTTTACATTTTTTTTAATTGTCTGTCTTCTCGCATTTCTTTTTCCTATATATTCATCAGCAATTACTTTCTCATCTTTTCTTCATCCACCTCATCTTGTTTTTAGTAAATATAAATTTATTTTGTATATAAACTTAATAACATTACACTATCATCACCTATTAATATAATATCGTGTATATTTAAAAAATATGTACACACAAGTGCAATAGTGTATGTGTTTGCACTAATATATATAAAGAGAGTGAGAAACAGTGATGTTATATAATTTACATTAATTTTTAATAATTTTTGTATAAAATATTGTTAGAACATATATACTACAATAAAATACATAAATAATGACCCATTTCGGTGACTAAAATAATTAGTCACTATAGTGACTAATTTAGATACCAATTTATAAATTAAAAATTATTGGTAACTAAAATAATATTTATTATAAATTGGTTTCTAAACTAGTTACTAATATTAGCTACCAAGGATTTGGCTATCCAAGGAATTGGTCTCCAATTGACTAATTAGAGACAAATTTTAGGTATGCAAAACCTTCGTAGCTAATGTTAGTGACTAATTTAGAGATCAATTCATAATACATACTATTTTAGATACCAATTTAGAGTCTAATTATTCATAATAGAAACTATTTTATTTACAGTAATCTTTAGTTTATTAATTGATATATAAATTGGTCATTACAGTGATTAATTATTTTTTGTCATTAAAATTATTCATTATTTAGGAATTTTCTTATAGTGGTACTTTGAGATTATTTGAATAATAAATATTACAATTACATTTGCATTTTAAGAATATAAATTATATGTATTTATTTACTTTTAAAAATCATCTTCTTTCTAGATTTTATTTTTCTAAACTGTTTCTCTGATCTTTCTAACTTTTTGAAGTGGATTCTCATTATTTTCTAGAGGAGATGACTAAGTTATCATTTCTACGAACTAGAATTTAGTTTTGAGTAAATTTCTCAATTCTCAATTCTCCTCTTTCATTAAACATCACGTACTGTTGTCATCCTCAATTCTCTATTTGCTCTCTATCAAAGAGGAATTTAAACTGACAAACATTCACGCCAATGAAAAAGTTTAGCAAAGAAATTGGCTTTTCGGAAATGATTCTTTACTCTTTTTTCTTTCCGGAGGATCAGCATGCACCTATAAAATCACCAATGCAGGGTTTCCAAATAGGTTCGTTGAGTCCTTTTCAAATTCGCTTTTGATCCAAAGTCTTTGTCTCCTCTGTGGCTTGTCTTGTACTTCTGAACAGTGGCAATGCATGATTGTGCCCATTACATGTCAACAACAATTATGAGACTCTGATTTAGATTTTCCTCCATTCACCATGCTGAGCTATAATCCACTTCTCATTACGTCTCCATCATCGTGTCAAATGTGGATAACACCCACCTTCAATACTTCCTTTCCTTTCGTAATCCCCGTGCCCAATGACCAGAACAAAGCTAAAGCATTCATTTCCTTTGTTTATAGCTGTATTATCACAGGATCTACATGGATTTACATCTGCTACATTGATAGCATCCAGACACATTTACGTCTGCTACACTCAGAGTCATTATTCAATCCTCTATATTATTTCCAAAAATTATTCATGGACACCAAAAGACCAAAATACCGAACTCTCACTTGAACTAGAGATAAGACTCATTTAGAATATATATATATATATATATATATATATATATATATATATATATATATATATATATATATAAAAGTAGATGTACACTTACTTTTCAAATCGATTTTATGAGGATGAGTTAGACTAAAAGTTCAATTCCTAACATCAACATTTAATATAACCTAAAAAGGAAGAGCAAAAATGATAAGTTTATATTGTTAGACCCTATCCTAGTGAGATTTGTTATTTGTTAGATATATTGTTCTATTTGTTATCGGATCACCCATTAATATTTAGTCTCAGGCATGAGATATATATACCTCTTTGTGAGGGGGTGTGTGAAAAATCTCATATCGATTAGAGATAAGGTCAATTTAAAGTATATATGTAGATGAAAATCCCACTTTACAAACTAATTTTGTGAGGTTGAATTAGACTTAAAATTCACTTCTTAAGATCATATAACCTAAACATAAAATTTTTTATACAAAGTGATCACTTCGTATAAAATTTGTTGATAATTTTGTAAAATGAAGGTGCATGAACTTTTTAATGAAAAGTTTGAGGATAAAGGATTATGTCTTCCATTTGGGTTGGTGTTGATCCATATAGTGTTTGGAAGACATGTCAATTTGGGATAGTTTGGAGTGATGAAAATGCTATCCGATGGTTGCTTATTACATAACTAGAGGATGTACTTTGAGCATAAGGTTGATGTACCAATCTAGGGTTTATAAATTTATCATCTTAAGTGGTTGACGTATTAAAGAAAATTATAGTCTATTAGATGTCACTACGTACATGGGTCAATAGGGCAACTAATTAAATATGCATTTACCATTATTCTATAAAAAAACAATTGCCAAAAGAATATCTTTAAATAGTAAAAAAAACAATCAATAAATAAATATACTAAATGATTTAAAAATGAGAGCTTAAGACTCAATATATAGATATTGATTGTAATATTTTGGCACTCATGATAAAGAATGTAAAAATATTCCTACTCTAACAAAAGATTAGTGAGAGAAAATATAGAAGAAGATGAGGATATATGACATCACAAGAGAACTATCACTATTACAAATATTATGCTCTATAAAACTCTTCTAAATTGAAGGTAGGGGCGCTTTTGTAAAAGTGACAAGGGCATGACAATATGATGGGTTAACAAACAACTTCATCTTTGAACAAATTTAGATTATCACATCAGTTCAAACAGAGCTTTTAACAATGATTAGGCTTTTAACAAGAGTTATAGAATTGAGATAGTTTTAACAAGATTTTATAGTTAAAAAGGTGATTTGGCGATGGTTGATAGTTTTCGTTGTATCATTTGCGTTTGAACTTGCTGACCACTTTCAACAACAATGGTTACAATAAGTATCACCATGGAAAATGACATAAAACAAATGTTTATAATAAGAACCACTGTTGTTGTATATACAATTTTTATATGACTTGAAAAATTGAAATGCATACGTAATTGTTTTTTTACCTAACAAGAATGAAATGGTTATCTCTAATATTTGTGTATTTTATATTCTGTTTCGACATTAAGTTATGGAAGATAAGTGGTTGACTAATCATTTCTTACCACACTCTCAATATAAAGAGAGCTTATGTACTAATTTTTATAACTTTGGTTGAATAAATTTTTTTATAACTTTGGTTGAATAAAATTGTGAGTTTTTTTATCTTAGTGCGTGCCTCTTTTTCTTATCCTAGAATGATATTTTCTTTTTAGTTTTTCTCTTGAGGCACATTGTGCTTAATCAAAGTTTGAGAAATATAGAATTTTCTCTTTTAAGATTGTTATCTTATGAGTCAATTTACTGATAAACCTCGTAGTGATCTAACATTCATTGATTTCCTTCCTAATGTAGTGTAGTGACAAAGCAAAGTGTGTTACTGTGATGTAAATAGAGTAGATTTATCTATTATTAAAACTAAACTATCTAAAAATATATTATGTAATGAAAATGATGAATTAATACTATCCTAAAATCTATATTTATAATGAACCTAAAACAAAGGGAAATACATGAATTAACATCCTAAAGTAATCTACAATGCATGGAAATGGTATATTAAGATATGAACTAACCTAACAGTCGATATGTAACCTATTAAGAGCCTCAAAAATAGCTAAACCAATGTGGAAATGCTCAAAATACAAATTGTTTGATAAAATGCTTAAGAGAGATAAGATGTATGCAAAGTGTTTGTGAAAATGACATAGAGAACTATGAATATGAATTATGCAATGCAACTATCCTACACACAACCTAAACATTTAAACTAATCCTAATATGTAATTAAAACCGACTAAAAACTACTGAAATTAAAAATCACAAATTGAACCAAAGAAATTATGAAATTGAGTTTCACATAGAAGTGCGAATCTTGAAATGCAAATAAAAAACAGTAAATAGCAAAGTGAAAATATGAAGAACAGCGATAAACATATCAAATTTTGAATTAAACTTCTAAATTATGAATTAAACATTTAAACACATTGTAATAGGCAAACTAAACATATTTGAAAATAAAAGCATCAAATCAAACTTGGAAATGCGAAATTGAATCAAGAATTGAAATCTGAAATAGAGAAATTGAAGAACTAGACAAAAAATGCTTTGGTTTTAAATTCTCAATTGATTTCTTCACTTAATCAAGGATGATTGTCCATTCAATTGATTTAATTTGATCACTGTGTACTCTTTCTAATCTTGAATGTGTTTCCATACTCAAAATCATCAAGAAGTGAAGATATTCATCAATAATAAAAAAACTAACATTCATTGTTTTGGTCCACAAGAACACAAAATTTAGAAAAATTGAAGAAAATGAACGGTGGAATTGAATTAGAAACATGATATAATCTATTGAAAACTTACAAACCACAAAAACAAATGGCAGAAATCACCAAAATCTGGATCAAATCTCCAAGCACAGGCTACTATGCGGTTTGCACTTGGAAGACTCCTCCAAACTAAGGAATTTTCCACCTAGAGCACTATGAAACTTAAGAGAAAATGAATCAGCGTGTTTTGTCTTATATATATATATATATATATATAT
>Ga0214542_1006586_pt1 | contig 21038 bp, 7 predicted proteins | sample CNSS1metaG_FD_160096 | JGI IMG/M metagenome (GOLD analysis project Ga0214542, IMG submission 160096) | Root nodule microbial communities from cowpea collected in UCLA plant growth center, Los Angeles, California, USA - CNSS1 | ecosystem: Host-associated > Plants > Roots > Nodule | place: USA...
GAAGGTCATAACATGCTTGGATGATGTATGCATATTGGACTGTGAAAGTATATCTGATTGCATGATAAAATCTTTTTGGCTCTAGCTTACCCTTGCTTGTTTGATTGCCTTGTATGTTGTTCTTCTATCTTTGCGATGATCATCAATTTATTGATGGGAGCAGATGCGAGAGGTACTCGAGGTCAACAGGGAAGAGATGATTCCGCTGCATAGTCTACCTGGGTCGGACTTCATGTTTTTTGGGCTTTTCTTTAAGGCTAAGGCCCGTGTATTGTTTTACCCTTAAAGCTTTATTTCGAATACCGACTATCTCTTACTCCTTTTGGGTTGTAGGCTTTGTAGTGAGCTTTAGTATTTCCTTTTAAGTACCTTGGATAATTGTAAGGAGTGACTTTAAACTCCGCAACTTGGCTCTTTATATTATCTGGTGTAAGATTTCATTTAATTATGTTATTATTTAAATGGGATGTTACACATAATATGAAAAATATAAATATAGAAAAGAATAAATAATTGATGAATTTTTTTATCGTGCGTCAAAATTGCGGGCTTACTATCCCAAAGCAATATATTGGTTCTCTCCCAGGTTCCTTTTAAGAAAAGCTCTCTCCATCCATTTTCGAAAAACAATAACGAAGTTATTGTCTTCTTTGCACTGAAAAATCAAAGCTCTGTACAAACGGATGAAGCTCTTTTGGTTAAGGGTTCTATGTTGTAATTGTGGTAATGTACGCACTAAGCCTCTGCTATGGCTTCCATTTCTTTGTAATTGACAAGTTTTTTTTTTAGATTATTTAGGTGTTCACGTTTTCGGTAAGGTATGCCTGAAAAACTTTGAATATTGCAATAGAAGTGTTTACCTGGATGTAACGTTTTTTGCAGATTTCGATTTGGGTTTTCAAAATTCAAATTTCAAAACATTTGTTATGTTTGACGCCTTTGAAACTTGAGTCCTTTATAAGTGTGCTTAGGTAAAGATCTTAAAATTTTTATGGAGCCGACTCATTTTAATCTATTCATTATTAACCTGTCTTAGTGATTTTGAATTTATTAGACTAAAATTCTAGAGAAAAAAAACATGGAAGCATAGATGGTCAATCTGAGTAAGATGGGACTCGCTTCAAGCAAATAAACAAGTAAGATGATTTATAAAAATGTTGAGTACATCCTTTTTCATTGTGGTGTTTTAGGAATACCGAGTTTGGAAAATGATAGAATGACACCCACATTTTACCACTTTTTTTACCACCTTAAGTGGTGTTACCATGTGGCATTCTATATTTCATTTTTAATTAATTTGTACATTTTCACGCTGGCATAGGAGATTGAAAATATTTCCCGCGCGTGGACCCGTTTTGGTCTCATTTTCACCTACCAACCCTCCCACCATTTTTTTGGTCTCATTTTCACCTACCAACCTCCCACCATTTTCACCCCAATTTTTCAAACCTCATTCGCTCATTCTCTCTGTTTGGTTTGTTCCTTTTCACCCACCAAGCCTCCACCCACGAGAGGAAGAAGCAATTTCATTTTAAGGGTGGCTATACTTTAATGGCGAAACCAGGTCTACCATTTTCGTTTCCTATTTTCTCCCTAATATTTGTTTTCTTTATTCTTTCCCACCCACGAAACCTACCACCAAAGAAGCCTCCCATACATGATTGCTTCAAGGAGCACTAGTCTCAGATTGGTATTGAAATTTGTGTAGTTTTTGCACATTTAATGTTGATAAAGTTTTTGAAAGGGAGGGAGGAATGTATATGACTTTCCTCACATGGTGCACCCTTGTTGTGCACATAAATAACACACCCCTTTCTACTACTTCTTAACCAGGTCTAACTGCCTTTTTTGAATTGAAGAAAAAAATTGCCTTATACATATTTGAAATTAACATGCAACTCAAGACAAAATAACTTGTAATCCATCAATGAGATTTTGCACATTAAATGTTGACAGGGTCTTGGAAAGGGCAGAAGAAATGTGTATTCACATCCTCACATGGTGCTCCCAAGTTGTGCACACCAATACTACACCCCTTGCCACTATTTCTTAGCCAAGTCTAAGTGCATTTGGGAAAAAACTTGTCTTACACATATCTAAAATTAACTTGTAACTTAAGACAAATTAACTTGTAACCCACAAAAGACTTTTTGCATAATCAAATGTTGATAGTTTTGCAGTATGAAACACAATTTTCATCCTCACATGGTGAACCCCAGTTATGCACACCAATACCACACCCCTTCCTACTACTTCTTAACCAGGTCTAAGTGTCTTTTTTGAAAACAAAATGCTTTACACATATTTGAAATTAATATGCAACTCAAGACAAAATAACTTGTAAGCCATCAATGGATTTTTGCACATTAAATATTTAAAGTTTTGGAAAAGGCAGGAGGAATGCGTATTTCCTTCCTCACATAGTGTTCCCTAAGTGTGCACACCAATACCACACCTTTTGCCATTGCTTCTTAGCCATGTCTAAGTGCATTTGGGAAATAACTTCCCTTAAACATATTTGAAATTAACTAGTCACTCAAGACAAATTAACTTGTAATCCATGAAGGACTATTTGTACAATAAAATGTTAACAGTTTTGGAAAGTGTAGTAAGAAACATAATTTTCATCCTCACATGGTGCACCCCATTTGTGCACACCAATACCACACCCCTTCCTACTGCTTCTTAATTAGGTCTAAGTGCCTCTTTTGAACAAAAATTGCCTTACAATTTGAAATTAACATGCAACTCAAGAAAAAATAATTAGTAACCCACCAACAGGGTTTTTCACATTAAATGTTAACAGAGTTTTAGAATGGGCAAGAGGAATGTGTATTTCCTTCCTCACATGGTTTCCCTATCTATGCACAGAAATACCACACCTTTTGCCACCATTTCTTAGCCAGGTCCAAGTATATTTGGGAAATAACTTGCCTTACACATATTTAAAATTAACTTGCAACTCAAGACAAATTAACTTGAAACCCACAAAGGACGTTTTGCACAATAAAATGTTGACAATTTTGGAAACACAATTCTCTCCCTCCCAAGGTGGACCTAGTTGTGCACACCAATATCACTCCCCTTGCCTTGCTTCTTAGCCAGGTCTAAGTGTCATTGGGAAAATTACACATATTTCAAATTAACTTGTAACTAAAGACAAGTTAACTTGTAACCCACGAATGACCTTTTGCACAAAACCTTTTGACTGGAAAGTCCAGTACAAATATCTGAAATTAACATACACCTGAAGACAAATTAACTTGCAACTTATACAGTACTTTTTGCACAAATATATTTAGAGAGTTTGGAAAGTGCATTGCAAAACACAATTAACTTCCTAATCTATCGGACAACAGAGGTCTACATACAATTTTTACTGTCAAAAATTATGAACTAGTAATTGTCACACACAAAACATAACATCAAACAATATAGCCTTTAGTACAACTTCAAAGGTACTTTTTAACTTACATTGTTTATGGATAGAAAGGTCATAACTTAGTCAAATAATATAACCTTTAAACTCCCTTCTAAAATTTAAAAAGTTTAAACAATTACACATTTCAAAATAATTTCCAACTATTTATTCAATTTCCTCCTTCCATAAGTCGCAAATGGAGTTTGAATAGCACGACTTTTGTACCGTCTGCGTGGTTGATTCTTCATTTGTGCATACAAGTTGCTTTCCTCCAACTTTTCACTGTATTTATTTCTTTTACGACCTTCGTCATCTTCATGAACAGAATTGGCATCCAAACAGTGTTCTTTGAATACAAATAATTTGTTCATGTGTTGATTTCTTAGTCAAAGAAGCAACATATTGTGTTCGTCATCAATGTCTGAAATAAATCTGGAGCCACCAATGAAACACTACAATTAAGCCACTATCAAATCAATATATTGAAGCTTAAAAAATACTTTCAAAAGTCTTACCCTCCTGTCCGTGCTACAATCATCGTCTTCACTAACATTACTCATCATTGATAAATCAAATATTCACTTCCCCAAAAATAACTAAGGTATTCAGATATCAGAAAACAAAAGACCATGATATAAGGACAACTATAAATGTCTATGTAGATTTTAAGTGTTTAGGTTTTGCACTTTGAATTGGGAAAAATATCTCATTTCAAATATAATGCTTCAATGTCCAAAATAGATAACTGAGGTAAACACTTAATATAACTAAGGTATTCAAATTGTAGAACACCAAACATCACACCTAAATATCTATTCTTTCTTTAGTATATACATCAAGCATAATGGATACATTTGTCACCAAGACTACAACAATGCTCATGAAACAATCCATTCACAAGTAAGGGCATCCGAAAATGGAGCAAGAACATACCTAAAAAAACCCCCAATTAAAATTGGTTGCTTGGTGGTTTGAACCCTATTGGAGAACGCCCCTTTTAGGGTTCCTTGAAGCAATCGTGTATGGGAGGTTTCTTTGGTGGTAGGCTTTGTGGGTGGGAAGGAAGGAATGAAGAAAATAAATATTTGGGAGAAAATAGGAAATGGAAATGGTAGACCTAGTTTCGCCATTAAAGTAGAGCCACCGTCAAAATGAAATTGTTTTTTCCTCTCGTGGGTGGAGGCTTGGTGGGTGAAAAGGAATAAACCAAGCAGAGAGAATGAGCGAATGAGGTTTGAAAAATTGGGGTGGAAATGGTGGGATGGTTGGTAGGTGAAAATGAGACCAAAATGAGTCCACGCGCGGAAAATACTTTTAATCTCCTGTGCCAGCGTGAAAGGATACAAATTAATTAAAAATGAAATATAAAATATCAAATGGTGATGCCACTTAAGGTGGTAAAAAAAGTGGTAAAATGTGGGTGTCAACCTATCATTTTTCTACCGAGTTTTCTTTTAATATGTATAACTGTTCTTGAGGATTTTTGTTGTTTATGGAATATAATAGTACTTCTTAGAAGTAGTTGTATAATATTTTGTATGTTGATGTTAAGATGTTTGAATGATAAGAAAATGTTTGTTCCTTTGTTTTAATTTTGGGAGGGTTTGAGTTGAAAAAATTATGGTAATGATGCCCATTTCACCCGGTGCTTTTTGCCTTTTCACTGTCTCCAACAAATAAAGATAGGCGTCTCTTCAATTTTGGTGGTTGTGATGATGAGATTGAAAAACGTTATTAAAGAATGAAAATTTTAAATTTCTCAATACTATTCCTACACCCATGTCATGGAGGAAGGTTGATTGTTGGTTGCAGCCATATGTAAAACCATATTATAACATAAATCGTGGACTGATTAAGTTCGCAAATACTTTGTTAGGAACACGCATCCATTCATACGAAGCAATAAGGTTTGGAACATGGCATTATAAACTTTTAAAATTATAAAGATACAAAATTTTAAAATTATAAAATATTGGAAATAATCTTTTATTTAAAATTGTAATACACTTATATTAAATTTAACTTATTTAAAAATTATTTCAACAATAGTATTAAAAAGTGAAAATTATAAATTCTTTAAAGTTTTAAAGATATAAAAAAAATAACTATATCAGTATTAATTTTTTTTCTAAAAGTAATGTTTCTATTACCAAATTTCAAATTTGAAACATATATAGTAAATTCAAAATTCAAAAAAATTATAAAAATTAAGGATTGTTAATGGACGAATTTATTGTTCTAAAAAATTATCACATATTTCTAACCTATAAGAAAATTTTGTATTTAAGATGAAAACAAAATGTGAATTATAAAGAATAAAAATAATTTAATGAAAATATGTGAATAATAAAAAAAAATAATAATAAAATTTAAAATATAATAGAAAACAATAAATAGGTAATAGGATTATAACACCTTTAATAAATTAAAAATAAACTAAATAAGAAAATATTGAAAATAATATAAATACTTAAAATTCTGATACATTTATATTAAATTTTAAAAAAATATTTAAAAATAATTTTAATATCATAAACATAGTGTATTATTAAACATGAAAATTATAAATTCTTTAAACTTTTAAACATATAGAGACATTTAACTATTTCAAATTTTTTTAAAATTTAATATTTATATTGTCAAATTTGAAACTTGAAACATATAGCAGTACGGTAGTAAAGTTTGAATTTAAAATTCTAAATTTTAAAAATTTCTAAAAAAATATGATAACAAAATAAAAGTTTGAATTTGAAGTTCGAAATCCAAAAAAATTGTAAAATCATGATGCCTTTCCAATGGATCTTTTAATGTTTCTAAACAACTTTCACATATTTCTAGCCTATCGAAAAATTGCTTATGTAAAGATTGGAACAAAATATTGAAGATAAAGAAATAAAAATATTTAATGAAAAATAATAAGAATAAAAATTAAAATATGATATAAAGCAATAAATAAATAATTCAATAATGATATCATTAATTATTCTTATCGGGATCCGGCATGTGAACCTTTGAACATGTGGCAAGATGTAAGTGAATTGAAGAATCCTTTTGTATGTTACTAAGGGGTGGAATAAAGAGAAAGATTCATCTATAAAAGACTCTCTGATGCTCAAGTCAGTAAAAGAGTTTAAATTTTTAGAATAAGAGAGAATGAGTATGAGAATGTGTATTTCCTGGTGAAATACTAAGTTTATTTATAGGATTTTTGGACCCTTATGATTTGAGTGATCACGATAGATAATATCAAATAATATAAACAAATATAACAACTTATTGTTTATATGTTAAATTAGCGAAATAGTAACAATAATATAATACATTACCTAATATACCAAATATTCTGTAAATATATGATATTAAGGAATATCATGACGTAATTAAACTACCGAGATTTAGTCACATATACTATCTTTCAATCACTTTAGGTCAGTAAAGTTAAAGGTCAGTAAAGCTAAATGAGCCTTATTGGGCTACATTACTTAGCATATTTGTTGGGCTAGGTATATACATAATCCGCAACAAGCTTGAAAGTTTGATTAGTGTAAATGGAATGCTTGTTGTGATTAGGTAGTCCAAGGTGGTGCCTAAGTAGGCTTAACTTGTGTTACTGTCTAGGTAACTTGTAACATCCCGGTCGGATATTACTAATTTAACTAAAAGTAAAATGATGCTAAAATAAATTTCATTTAATAACAAAAGTTATTTCCCAAAGCACAGAAAATTTTCAATCTTTATGAAAAGTGCTAAAATCCAAAATCCATAAATTAACTCACTTTAGTTCTTACATTCACCTTATCTTCATCCTTTCCAAGCTTCCGCAACTTCAACCCACCATGGAGTCAATCATCTTCTGATATTTGTTGAAGGAGTAGAAGGTCATCAAATTGAAAATAAATATGAAGTCTGTCATTTGGGAGAAGACAACGTGGAAGACAAGGGGAGAGAGTTAGACCTCTAGGATTTTAGAAGTGAAAGAAATGAGACAGAGAATAACATGACACTACTAAAATTTTAATCATTATTGACGGAATTTTACCAACGAAAAAAAATTTGAAGGTAAATTAAATTTAGCAACAAATTTTATGGACAAATTTTTAAAATTCAATTACTGATATATTTTTGGACAGATTTTACCGACAAATATTTCCGTCAAGAAATTCATTAATCAAATTAAAAAAAAAACTAAAAAATAAATCATAAATTAAAAAAGAAGAAATTGAATAAACTTTACAAAAGAAATGTTTTTATTCTTAATTATTCCTTTTTCTACTATTAATTACTAATTATTAATATTTTATTATTTTTTAAATTTTGTGTTAATTAATGAATTTATTTATTTATTTAAATTTTATGCATAAAAATTGTAACGTCCCATTTAATTATCAAACGAAATTAAAGGAAACGTCACGCGATAAAAGTATAGTAGCGTGGTCTTGGGTCCTTAACACAACCCCTACAACCTGACACACCACGATGCCAACACAAACCAGATACAATTCTAACAAAGGGTGTAGAGTAGGAAAGCATAAAACGGTACAGGGGCTGTAACCCTAAAGAAAACATGAAGAAAACTCTGGCCCAGATGGCTAAGCAGCGGAGTCGCCGTTCCCTTGTTGACCACGAGGACCTCGCCCATCTGCTCCCATCAACCGAGTTGATGATCATCGCAAGAAAGAACAGCCACATACAACACAACCATGCAACAAAACGGGTAAGCTAGAGCCAACAACATATACAACATACAATCAAATACACTTTCATCATCTCACATCCATATAACAACCAAACATGTTATGACTCTTCATTCAATACACTACGACTCGACTCGACTCATCCGGATACGTATAACTCAGTCGGATTCAGTGGATGCTTGCACTTGTGGTGGATACCCCTGCTCAACCCTGAGCTGCTCATCTCCGAGCTATGTGTTACAAGTGTTACGATGAATCAAATCTCCCTCACCACAAGGTTAGCCCTTAATGAATTTCAGGCCTCCTGCTACTCTCACCACAGGAGTCAGTTCGCTCTAAGTGAGACTAACTGGCCCCTTAGAGTGTCAGGATGCAGTCCTTACCTTGAATCCTTACCTAGTTATACAAATGGGGCACCACCATGGACACCCACTAACAGGGGCCATGGAATTACGTCCCGACCACTGAAATGCAACCCTAAAAGTCTCACCTAGAGACCCCAAGGAATTATGCACTGACACAGGTCGACCTCATTCACATAACCAAAATAATAATTACCATGCATAGATATACATTACTCGTATCAACCTTTGAAGCCAATGCCTTTCGTGATCCAAGCCCCACTCATTCCAACACCCCATAGTTTATCCATGTAAATAAGATCCAACTCATCATGTTATCATGCTACTTTAATATTATCCGTCTCATTTAATTCACACGCCAATTCTCATACCAACCCATCATCTACAATTCATGAGTCATGCAAAATGTACTTCATGCTCCATTATATATATATATATCACTCATCATACAATCATACTCAACCAAAACAGATCATTCAGGAACAAACAGACATTCAATCTCAGAACTGCCTCGCCCAGCACCTCGCTCAGGCTAAGGGGTCTCGCTCAGGCGAGTTCCCCCTCCGCCTAGGCGAGGGCACAAAAACACGAGCATGGACAACGCGGGATCTCGCTTAGGCGAGACCCCTCTCGCCTGGGCGAGTTGTCTGCTTGCTCAAAAGTCGAGCTGGTCGCCTAGGCGGCCTTTCGCGCAAAAGCTCTGGGCGAGCTCCCTGTTCATCTCGCCTAGGCGAGACTGGCTCGTTTGGGCGATATTAACAGGTCTCGCCACTGTTTCACCTGCAGCAGCCAAGTTCTTCACCCAAATAGTTCATGCAATACACTCTCACGCATCAAAACGAAATATCACACCATAAAATCAATAACTAACTCATACACGGTTCAGAAGAATGACTCGAAATTAAAACCCTAACTTCCCGTACCTGGAAATAGGTTCGTACAGGACGTTTGACGCGTAACCAAGGAGCACAGCAGCTCTAGAACTCACTAAGGAGCTGAAAACAGAAAGTGCACGGAACAAGGGCAGATTAGTACTAAACCCTAACTGCGAAAATACAATGGAAAGCAAAAAGGGAACTCCGATGATCTAGATGGGTACTTACGTGGAGTAGAAACTGATTCGGAGTTAGCTCGAGAGACTTGGGGAGGAACCCTAGCAGAGCTCAGGTCGGAAGGGGAAGGTAACGGTTGCTGAGTTTCTGCAAGAGTGAGAGTGAGTGTGGAATTAGAGCAGACCTAAGGACTTATATGTTGGGCCGGCCTTAGGCCCACTTACAAGGGCAGCCCACTAATCTTTAGGGCAGAAAATATAAAGGGGCCTTACATTCTCCCCAACAAGAAAATTTTCGACCTCGAAAATAAAGACTCACCAGGCAAACAGATGTGGATGTGATTTTCTCATGTCCTCCTCTGACTCCCAAGTCGAGTCACCCGTCCTCCGATCCCAGATGACCTTAACCAAACTAACCGTCTTTCCTCGACGTTCCTCAACTTTGCTATCCTCAAGAGCTATGGGTGGTACTTCCACAGTGAGGTCTTCCCTGATCTGTATATCTTCGGCTTCTAACACATGAGCTGGGTCGAACACGTACTTCCTCAGCTGTGACACATGAAACACCGGATGGAGGTTCGCCAACTACGGGGGTAAAGCTATCTCGTAGGCCACTGGCCCAATCCTCCTCGTGATCTGGTATGGGCCAAGGAATTTGGGTGAAAGCTTCCTTGAGTGGAGAGCCCTTCCCACGCCCGTGGTTCGGGTCACCCTCAAGAACACATGATCTCCCGTTGCAAACTCCAAAGGCCTCCTCCTACGATCTGCATAGGCCTTCTGCCTACTCTGAGAAGCCTGCATCCTATTCCTCACCATCCTCACCTTCTCGGTGGTCTGCTCTAACAACTCGGGTCCAACCAACACTGCCTCTCCATCCTGATACCAACAGAGAGGAGTCCTACACCTCCTGCCATAAAGAGCCTCGTATGGCGCCATGCCAATGCTCGCATGAAAGTTGTTGTTGTAGGTAAACTCGATCAAGGGCAACACCTCATCCCAAGCCCCCAGATGATCCAGTATGCAAGTCCTCAACAGATCCTCTAACGATTGGATCGTCCTCTCAGACTGGCCATCGGTCTGAGGGTGATAAGCTGAACTCATGGTGAGCTTGCTACCCATAGCACCCTGTAACGTCTGCCAAAACCGGGACGTGAATCGCAGGTCTCTGTCGGAAACTATGCTCGAGGGTACCCCATGCAACCTCACAATCTCTTTGACGTACAGCTGGGCCAACTTGGCCATGGACATCCTCAAGTTCATCGCCAAAAAGTGTGCACTCTTGGTCCACCGATCCACTATCACCCAGATGGTGTCATGTCCTCTAAAAGTCCGTGGAAGATGAGTCACGAAGTCCATGGAGATGCTGTCCCATTTCCACACTGGTATTTCCAAAGGCTGTAGAATTCCACCGGGTCTCTAATGCTCCAGCTTCGCCTTCTGACACGTTAAACAAGCCGATACAAACCGAGCCACATCTTTCTTCATCCCCTGCCACCAAAAAGTTTCCTTGAGGTCCTGGTACATCTTAGTCATGCCAGGATGCAAGCTAAGACGACTCTTGTGTCCTTCCTCAAGGATCAACTTTTTCACCTCAACGTCATCAGGTATACATACTCTGCCTCGAAACCTCAGTATGCCATCATCACTCACGGCAAAGTCTCTGGCTTCCTCTGATCCAAGCTGTTCTCTAACTCTGTTCAGACTGGCATCCAATAACTGCCTCTCTCTGATCGAGTCCAAGAAGTCACTAGATATAGTAAGGGTACTACACCTAATGGACTCGGACCCCAACTCCACCTGTACCCTCATGTCTCTGAACTTCTCTAGTAGTTCCACCTCTTTAATCATAAGGTGTGCAGTATGCACTGTCTTCCTACTCAAGGCGTCGGCCACCACATTTGCTTTCCCCGGGTGGTATAGGAGCTCGAAGTCATAGTCCTTCAGGAACTCCATCCACCTCCTCTGCCTCATGTTAAGCTCCTTCTGGTCAAACAAGTACTTTAAACTCTTGTGGTCGCTAAACACCCGAAACTGAGCACCATACAGATAGTGCCTCAAGATCTTCAAGGCAAATACTATCGCTGCCAACTCAAGGTCATGAGTGGGGTAATTACGCTCATGCACCTTAAGCTGTCGTGAAGCATACGCCACTGCCTTCTTTTCTTGCATCAAGACACAGCCAAGCCCGAGATGAGACGCGTCGCAGAAGACTTCAAACGGTTTCTCCACATCCGGAATTACCAATATAGGAGCACTCGTCAATCTCCTCTTTAGCTCGTGAAAGCTCTCCTCACACTTGTCCGTCCAAGTGAAGGGTTGGTCCTTCCGGGTAAGCAAAGTCAGAGGTGCCACTATCTTAGAGAATCCCTCTATGAATCTCCTATAGTAGCCTGCTAACCCCACAAAGCTCCTGATCTCTGTGGCCGACTTAAGAATTTCCCACTTTACCACTGCCTCGACCTTTGCTGGGTCCACAGCAATTCCCTGGGCTGATATCACGTGCCCCAAAAACTGAACTTCATCCATCCAGAACTCACACTTGGACAACTTGGCATACAGTTGCTTCTCTCTCAGAACACCAAGTACCAACTTCAAGTGTTCTGCATGTTCCTCTTGAGTCTGGGAGTAGATAAGGATGTCGTCTATGAAGACCACAACAAACTTATCTAGAAAGGGTCGGAAGATCCTGTTCATATAGTCTATGAACACTACTGGGGCGTTGGTCACGCCAAAAGGCATAACCACATACTCGTAGTGGCCATACCTGGATCTGAAGGCTGTCTTCTGTACGTCATCAGCCTTTACCAAAATCTGGTGGTAACCTGACCTCAGATCTATCTTCGAGAATACCGATGACCCATGTAGTTGATCCATCAAGTCGTCGATTCTTGGGAGCGGATACTTATTCTTGATCGTCATCTTGTTCAGTTGCCTGTAGTCCACACACAGACGTGAACTCCCATCTTTCTTCTTTACCAACAATATCGGTGCTCCCCAAGGCGAAGTGCTAGGTCGAATGAACTGTTTCTCCATCAGATATTCTATCTATTTCTTGAGCTCTACCAACTCTGCCGGAGCCATACGATACGGGGCCATTGAGACTGGGCCTGTACCTGGTACTAGATCAATAGAGAACTCCACCTCTCTACTGGGAGGCAACCCTGGTACCTCCTCCGGGAATACGTCCCCAAAATCCTGCACAACTGGGATCACTGACGTTGTCTCTCCTCTCTCCACCTCTATATGTGTGAAGATCATGTAACATTGCGCGCCGTCATGCAGTTCCCTCATAACACCCTGAGACGACATCAACTCAGGCTCCTCTGCATCGGGAAAAAGTAGCTTCTTCTCCCGACAATCTATCAAGATGCGATTAGCATAGAGCCAATCCATCCCTAAGATCACCTCCAACTCCTGTAGAGGCAGGCAGATTAGATTCACCCTGTACCTGCGTCCCTCTACCTCTACTGGAAGCCTAGCACACAAGGACGACGTCCTGACCAAACCCGACGCCGGAGTAGACACCGCAAGCTCACACTGCAGCTCGCGCACCGGCAGACCCAACCGTTCCACACATGTATTTGACACAAAAGAGTTTGTCGCTCCAGAATCATATAACACACAACACCTCATCCCAGCAATCACATAATAACCCATAACAAGGTTACCTGAACCTGCAGCCTCAGCTCCGGTCATGGCATATACCCTGCCTGTCGCCTGAGGCCGGTTGCCTCTATCTCTCCGCTGGTGCTGGTGAGGAGTCTGAACTGGAGGGCGTGCTGCTGCCCTAGCAAGGGTGGGACAATCCTTTCCAAAGTGGCCCTCCTTGCCACAGTTGTTGCATCTGCGGTAGCCCTCCATACGTGGACAAGCGTACCTCGGGTGGGGTCCTCCACATTTGTAACACTGCACCCGACCCTGCTGAGGAGGAAGACCCCTAGACCCCTGAGATTGATGGTGGGGCCTATCATATGGTCTCCTCCGCTCCTCATACCTAGGCTTGGACCCAGATGGTCCGCCGATCCTCTGAGGCGATTGTGGCTGTTGTGGGCGCTGGCCTTCCACCTCGCGCTTCATCTTCTCCATCACCCTGGCCTTCTCTACCAAAACGGCAAAGTCCTTGATGGACAAAGGAGCTACCATCAAGCGGATGTCACCGCAGAGCCCGTTCTCAAACTTCCTGCATCGCCACTCCTCATCGAGTGGCAGGGTGTAGAAACGGCTGAGGTGTTTGAACCTCTCAGCATACTCCGTCACTACCTTCCCTCCCTGGGTCAACTGGAGGAACTCCACCTCCTTGGCGTACCGGATGCTGTCGGGAAAGTACTCGGAGAGGAATCTCTCCCTGAAAGCCTCCCACGTCACTGGCTCATCCCTCTCCTCCAGGATGGATCTGGTGCTGCTCCACCAATGCTCCGCCTCTCCCGTGAGCATATAAACCGAGAACGCCAACCTGTTCTCCGCAGGGCACATCTTGGCGTCGTAGATGCACTCTAGGTCCTTCATCCATTGGTCTGTGGCGTCAGGACTAGTCTTCCCGTCAAACTTCGCCGGGTGGTGCTTCAGAAAATCCTCTAGGCTCCACTCCCTGACTGCGGGTCGTGGTTCCGGACCAAACACAGGGGCAGCCGCCCTGTTCTCCTCCAACTGGCGGAGGGCCTCCATATGTTGTCGATGGGCATCCTCAGCAGCTACCCTCGCAGCCTCCATCTGCTCCATCACCGTCTGCTGCTGCTCAAGCGATGCTGCCTGTCGCTGCATGGATGCCTCATGCTGTTGCATCATCGCAGCACTCTGCTGCGCCATAGCTGCCACCATCGCCTCTATGGCTCTGGCGATATCAGGTACGTCTCCCTGGGATGATTGAGAAGTCCTACGAGGAGGTGCCATAGTTCACTGGCACATAGAAAATCACTTGGTTAGGCTTGATAAAGGCAAGAATTTAACTAAGAAGACTCAGAAGACACAAAGAAAGCTAAGCGGACATTCCAAGCCCACAGACCTAAGGAATGACCGCTCTGATACCATAAATGTAACGTCCCATTTAATTATCAAACGAAATTAAAGGAAACGTCACGCGATAAAAGTATAGTAGCGTGGTCTTGGGTCCTTAACACAACCCCTACAACCTGGCACACCATGATGCCAACACAAACCAGATACAATTCTAACAAAGGGTGTAGAGTAGGAAAGCATAAAACGGTACAGGGGCCGTAACCCTAAAGAAAACATGAAGAAAACTCCGGCCCAGATGGCTAAGCAGTGGAGTCGCCGTTCCCTTGTTGACCACGAGGACCTCGCCCATCTGCTCCCATCAACCGAGTTGATGATCATCGCAAGAAAGAACAGCCACATACAACACAACCATGCAACAAAACGGGTAAGCTAGAGCCAACAACATATACAACATAAAATCAAATACACTTTCATCATCTCACATCCATATAACAACCAAACATGTTATGACTCTTCATTCAATACACTACGACTCGACTCGACTCATCCGGATACGTATAACTCAGTCGAATTCAGCGGATGCTTGCACTTGTGGTGGATACCCCTGCTCAACCGTGAGCTGCTCATCTCCAAGCTATGTGTTACAAGTGTTACGATGAATCAAATCTCCCTCACCACAAGGTTAGCCCTTAATGAATTTCAGGCCTCCTGCTACTCTCACCACAAGAGTCAGTTCGCTCTAAGTGAGACTAACTGGCCCCTTAGAGTGTCAGGATGCAGTCCTTACCTTGAATCCTTACCTAGTTATACAAATGGGGCACCACCATGGACACCCACTAACAGGGGCCATGGAATTACGTCCCGACCACTGAAGTGCAACCCTAAAAGTCTCACCTAGAGACCCCAAGGAATTATGCACTGACACAGGTCGACCTCATTCACATAACCAAAATAATAATTACTATGCATAGATATACATTACTCGTATCAACCTTCGAAGCCAATGCCTTTTGTGATCCAGGCCCCACTCATTCCAACACCTCATAGTTTATCCATGTAAATAAGATCCAACTCATCATGTTATCATGCTACTTTAATATTATCTGTCTCATTTAATTCACACGCCAATTCTCATACCAACCCATCATTTACAATTCATGAGTCATGCAAAATGTACTCCATGCTCCATTATATATATCACTCATCATACAATCATACTCAACCAAAACAGATCATTCAGGAACAAACAGACATTCAATCTCAGAACTGCCTCGCCCAGCACCTCGCTCAGGCTGAGGGGTCTCGCTCAGGCGAGTTCCCCACTCCGCCTAGGCGAGGGCACAAAAACACGAGAATGGACAACGCGGGATCTCGCTTAGGCGAGACCCCTCTCGCCTGGGCGAGTTGTCTGCTCGCTCAAAAGTCGAGCTGGTCGCCTAGGCGGCCTTTTGCGCAAAAGCTCTGGGCGAGCTCCCTGTTCATCTCGCCTAGGCGAGACTGGCTCGCTTGGGCGAGATTAACAGGTCTCGCCAGTGTTTCACCTGCAGCAGCCAAGTTCTTCACCCAAACAGTTCATGCAACATACTCTCACGCATCAAAACGAAATATCACACCATAAAATCAACAACCAACTCATACACGGTTCAGAAGAATGACTCGAAATTAAAACCCTAACTTCCCGTACCTGGAAATAGGTTCGTACAGGACGTTCGACGCGTAACCAAGGAGCACAACAGCTCTAGAACTCACTAAGGAGCTGAAAACAGAAAGTGCATGGAACAAGGGCAGATTAGTACTAAACCCTAACTGCGAAAATACAATGGAAAGCAAAAAGGGAACTCCGATGATCTAGAGGGGTACTTACGTGGAGGAGAAACTGATTCGGAGTTAGCTCGAGAGACTTGGGGAGGAACCCTAGCAGAGCTCTAGTACGGAAGGGGAAGGTGACGGCTGCTGAGTTTCTGCAAGAGTGAGAGTGAGTGTGGAATTAGGGCAGACCTAAGGACTTATATGTTGGGTCGGCCTTAGGCCCACTTACAAGGGCAGCCCACTAATCTTTAGGGCAGAAAATATAAAGGAGCCTTACAAAAATAATTTTAGTTATAAGAAAAACATTTATCTTAAATTTATTTTTCTATAGAATAAGATTTTCTTTTAACTACTAATTATCATATTTTACTATTTTTTAATTTTTGTGTTAATTAATTAATTAAAAAAATTAATTTTAATTATAAAAGTAATATTTATTATAGGAAAGCATTTATCCTAAATTTCCTTTTTTTTATAATATTATTTTTTTAATACTAATTATTATATTTTATTAACTTTTGTGTTAATTAATTAATTGATTTAAATTTTATTCATAAAAATAATTTTAATTATTGAAAACCATTTATTTTGAATTTCTTTTTTTTACAATATAATATTTTCTCACCATTAATTATGAATACTTTATTACTTTCTTAATTTTTGTGCTAATTAATTAATTGATTTATTTAAATTTTATTGGTAAAAGTAATTTTAAGTATAGTAATGTTGATATTTCGTTACTCTTTTAATTTTTTTGTTAAATATTTAATTAATTAATTTAAATTTTATTGATAAAAATAATAATAGTTAATATTAATAAAATTACAATTGTTTGAAAAGGAGAGACTAGGCTACGTAAATGTCGGTGTAATCCCATTCCTCAGTTTAAAAACCCCTAACTCCCATTTTCTTCAAAAATCCTATTGCCTCCTATTCTCCTCAAATTTTTTGTGAGGTGCCATGACTATGTTTGCACAGGAAACCTGTAACATCCCAATTTTAGTAGCTTAAAACTAATAAATTAGGATGTTCCATCATAGTGTTCAAAACAGATAAACAAATGTATAAAGTATATTAATACAATCTTACAAATGATCGAACTATATAAATATATCAATTATACATACCAAACATTTCTAACTCTAAACACAAGCTAACCACTTATAACAACTTCCCATTGAGACCTCCTTCCGACCTAAAAGATGGCTCCTCAACCTCCAAAGGTGCCTCTGAAACTGCAACCACCACTGTTCCCACTGAATAGGTGATCATCGCAAAAGGAAAACATACAACACAAGACAGAAACACAGAAGAAGGGTAAGCTAAAAACTTTTAAAGAATTTTCTTAAACGATATAATATATATATATATATATATATATATATATATATATATATATATAACAACTACAAACAAGCAGATATTCACATACATATATTTATAGACTACGACTCAACTAATCTGAATACATGCATTACGGTCAGATTAAGTTAGTTTTGCACTTGTAGTGGCATCTCATGCTCTGCAGAGCGACATATTAAGAGTGAAAACTCTACCATAAACAAGGTAAGTCCGTTAACACCTATGGTCAAGGAAAAACCTTTAGGCTAGGACCTCTTGCTCCTCTCACCACATACCCCATTCCTCTCTACTTGAGAATTTGAATGGTTATTAGAGCGTCAGAATAATTGCCAAGACAATCCCTACCTCAATGTATACATACTATCACAATCACAACTAATCCTCCTTGGGTAAGCATCAACCAATCTCAACTCAGTTTCAAAGCTTCTATGATAACTAAAATACCACCCAATTTAACTCAAAAATACAAGTTTCAGGTTCTGACTTACTCGCCCAACAAGTAACACTCGTCTAACCACTGGCCTATGCTCGCTCAACTAGTGGTTCAAGTCTAGGATTTCCCTAACTTGGAAATTTGCCCAACGAGTAGCACTCGCCCAACGAGTTTGCGAATTTGAATAGTTTTGTAAATCAGTGTTTTGCATAATTCTGCATATCAACTCATTTGCCCAGCGAGTAAGCAAATATGCACAATTCTGCAGAAACTGATTTAAGCAAAATTATACCTATTCAACCAATCCATACAACTCCAAAACCTCTACAGAGACCATTCAAGTATCGAACATTAATTCTATCAAAATATTCACACCAATTGCATCCAATTGCACCTATAACATATGGTTTTTCTCAAACAACAAATCAAACCTAAGTATTTATCATTTTCAAACATCACAACCCAGTTCACATATCAAACACATTAGTCAATTACAAAATAATCATATAATAACATTCCTAACAGGTTTGTGAGACATGATAAATATTAGCTTCCCTTACTTGGTATCCTGCTTAAACAACTCTATAAACGTCAAATATCTCTAACTCCATAGGATGCTTTATCTACACATAGAAACATCATAAGAACGATTAGGACATACCATTATGATCACTAATCAGTATAGACTCATACTGATAAATAAAACAATGCATGCAAGCGGAAGAGGTCTTACATGCAACATAAAATAGAAAAGACCAAAAAAAGAGAGCGAAACTTAACTTATGCAAACAGAGAAACTAATAAGTCCAAATTGAAGAGCTCATCAAAAGGATCAATCCTACGGTCTCGGTTCTTCAATCAGACGACCAGAAAGACAAAACACTTAGAAAAAAGTTAAAGAGCTCTAGAAAAGTGGTTTTTAGAGAGATGATGTGTTTTAAAATAAAGAAACTTATTTATAACAATTCTATTTATGCTAAAATCTTTTAATATTAAAATAATCAAGTTTCATAATTTTTAAACCACTATCACTTCTAAAATACCATTTTCTAGTGTTTTACAAAACCAAAGTCTCCTCGTCTTCGATCACACCTTCCTCATTCAAAAAGTTGTTGCTAGTAACATCAGCCACTTTGGGAGTCCCTCTTCCATCGCTACCTTCATCCCTCTAAGAGAGCTTATTCTTTCTCCAGTGAACAACCACCATGTCATTGCTGCATTCTCTGCTAATCAGCGAGTTCAATCTCCGATAATCGACGAGGATTTTAACTAAACAGTGTCATAGAACGGGATCTGCAAGGGTCCGAGACGAGCGTCCATGGAGGAAGAAAATGTGAGCAAGGTGAACGAGATAATGAGCATCTTCGATTAAAAGCTTTTAGTGAAGAAACAATATTGTAACATGGCATGGAGTTGAAGCTGTTGATCTTTTTGTGATTTATTGTGTGATTTTTTTTTCTATATAGTAGTGAAGATTAACAGATAGAGATGTTTGAGTTTTTGATTTTTGGTTTAGGGGATGGATCTTTGATGATTTGTGCATATGAATAGTGATAAAATGACGACTTTTTTTTTCTTGGATTAAAATGTTACTTTTTGGAGATAGTTTTTGTTTCTAGAAATCGTCTGTGAATGATTTTGGTTTGCAACATAAGGTGAAAATGATGAACATAAAGAATTGTGATGAAAATTCTTTGTTGATTTTTTTTTTGTAATTCTAAATGAAGAAATGAATTTTATGTTTATGTGATTTAATCTTCTTATAATTTTTGTTATGAGATGAAAATAGTAATAAGATTGAAAGAAAAAAATCAATAAAAATCAATTCATTAATCGAACATTAAAATTTCAAGATTCGAAAATAAAACAAATAAATATCAATACAGGATTAAACAAATAGTTATAATAAAAAATTATGGACGAATTTTTAGATTTTATCGACGTATTTTATTGTCGATAATTATCGATGAAAGTTCTGATTTGTCACTAAAATTTATCGATGATGATTTTACCAACGGATTTTTGATCCTCGGTAGGTCGTAGATAATTTTGATTTATTGATGAATTTTAAATATCACCGACGATAAATCGTAGATAATATCAATTTTTCTTGTAGTGTTTGGTAGAGTTTAAGAGATAAACGTGAGTGAGGTAGATGAAAAGATGTTTCTAAAGTTTTAACGGATAGGGTTTGTGATCTTTTATTTCCCTCTTTTAGCTAACTTTTATTTTGTTTTCTTTTTTAATTTAAAATAAATAAATGTATGGGTTGAACACGTATAAAAAATTGCATTATTCCTTTAATTTTTTTCCCGTGCAAGATGGATAGAAATTCTCAACACATAAAATTCAGATATAGGGTACCCATACTAATTTTCCACATAATAGTAATGTGTTCCTTTTTGTAGTCCCCTCGGAAGATGATCTTAATGTATTCAGATTCTTCTCCAAGCTTCACAAATGCCCCAATACTTGTAGTACACCCAAGCAACTACAATAACCATAATTATGACGAACTCGTTAAAACCGAAAGATAAAGTTTAAACAACACACCCCGATTGAATTAAAATAAAATCATGTCAAAATAAAATATAAAAAAGGAGTATGAAGTACACTAAAACAAAACACGGTAAAAAAAAGTCAAAATTTCCTAATTTTTTAGCTCTTTCGAATGGCCTTCTTGGGTGTGATAAGCTTGATTTCTGGTCATTGCAAATACTTTTTTTTTTCTTTACAAGACATCCCAATAGTTGGATGCACTTATTTGCATAAAAACACACTCATCACTTCTCATAACATAGTCTCATTAGATTTTCTTAATCAAACCTGGACTAATCTTATTCAAGAAACCAAACATTTAAAACTATGAAGAAAATTGCTAAATAAGTCTATTATAACCAATGTCTCTTTTAAATTTCTTTTATCCTTCACGAATAGGATGATTTCTTAT
>Ga0214542_1006588_pt1 | contig 21033 bp, 16 predicted proteins | sample CNSS1metaG_FD_160096 | JGI IMG/M metagenome (GOLD analysis project Ga0214542, IMG submission 160096) | Root nodule microbial communities from cowpea collected in UCLA plant growth center, Los Angeles, California, USA - CNSS1 | ecosystem: Host-associated > Plants > Roots > Nodule | place: USA...
TATATATATATATATATATATATATTGACATTTTATATTCTTATTAGCATCCCTTTCTTTCTGAAACTGCACAGAATAAAACAACGTTAATTTTCTCAGCTTAATGTCCTAATAGAGGTAAATGGTCCTAGAATTAAGGAGATGAAGATGAAGATGAAGAATGAAGAACTTGATTGAATGAATATATTAGTTAGATAGGTTAGTGGTGACATATATTACTTGAATGTGCAATATGCATGATATTGACCTGGTTTGATTACTCTAAATGAACTGTCAAGGATAATAAAGTTTACTTATCATAACGCGTATTCTTGAATTGCAATTGGAAACCCAAAAGCACTTACTTGAGGAGAAAGAAAGTGAAGAGTTCAGAAGTTTAAACTATAAGAAAAGTGTAGAGTGGAAAAAATGTCTTTTTTAAAATGGTTGATTTGAAAAAGGATGAGAAAAATAGTGAAATGAATGCAAATGATAGAATCTCCATATCCAAAAAAACTAAAGTTTTGCGTGATGTCTCAGATTCTAAGCAATGGGGCCTACACCAGCATAGAACACAGGGCTGCAGTGAACAAAGAGAAGGAGAGAATCTCCATCGCCATGTTCTTCAACCCTAAATCTGGGGCAGAGATTGGACCTGTCAAAAGCTTGTTAAATTCTGAAAACCCTCCCTTGTTCAAAACCATGCTCATGGAAGATTACATCAAAGACTTTTTCTCTCGCAATCTTAATGGGAAGTCCCACTTGGACAAAATGAGGCTTAAAACTTAATATTACCTATCTTCTTGTAAATACTTTATCCATCATAATAAACTCAAATGCTGCACCTTTATATGCATGTGTGGGATGCATCCTTTTTTCTTAAGTTTGAGTCTAGGTAGATAATGCAAAACTAAAAGTACTTATTCGTTCATATATAGCCTCATAAAATAAATACAGTTGGAATCACTCACTGCAACACATACTATGAAATTAATCATGTTAATTACTTTTTTCAGTAATATTAGTGATTTGTAGTATAATCCTTCTAAAAGTATAAAAGATTCTACATTAATTAGAAATAAGATCAAATTATACTATATAAATAAATGTAAATATGACACTCATCAACAAAAAATTAGTCACGTAAAGCTAAAATTAATCACTAAATAATGAATATATACATATCCAAAAATAAAACTGACAACTTTGACCTCCATTCCAAGTATCTACTTCACCCAAACATTCAAAGGGTCACCTTCGATCATAGCACCACCTAATTCCAAATGGAGAATGAGATCAAAAATCAAATAATATATAATTCAACACATATTCAAAATGCAGCTCACCACATAATCGAAAGTAGTTCACCGTGACTTGACGCACCTTAACAAAAATCCTACCCCTCCACCAAAAACTCTTAAACCATATGCAACCAATGAACTTCAATCAATAATGTAGTAAATGAAGCTTCGATCACTATCTTGGATGGTTAAGAAATCCATCTCATGCAAACCCAAACCCTCACAATGTTCAAGTTTTCCTATTTTTGCAGAGGGGCAACTTGCAATGCACTTTCTTCAAACAATGTCACTTATTATGTGTCGGTCAGTCGACACCATCAATTTTATTAATCAATTTTATTAGTTTGCGTCGGCTAAACCTACGCTATGCATAAATTAATAATGTTTCCTATTTTATTAAAGTTGGTGGGAATTGATATTTTTTTTTTAAAATATTTTTTGTTATTAGAGTCGGCTTTGTGTTGTGTCTAGAAAAAGATCACACATGAAATCTCATACAATACTCAATATATGATGCCTTGTTAATATGTTATTGAGTAATAAATATTTTTTTTATTTCTAAAATAAATATTAATAATTTGACTTAAAATCTATACTGTATATTAAAAACAATAATTTCAAAGTTTGAAGAAAAAAAAAAGTAAAGAAAATATTAGAAACCAAAACTAAAATTGATAATAGGTCAGTTTGTGTACAATATGAAGTCTTAGCATTAAAACATTTGTGATAATGTTTGAGTACATTCAAAAAGTTCTACAGATGTTCAAAAACACTACATATAATATAACTGTAATTTCAAAATAAATAATACTCACATGTAATAATTCTAAGTTTACGAAAATTTTAGGGTGTATTCATATCCAATCCTTTTAATAATGTATTGGTGAAAGATTTTTTTCAACTCCTTAACATTTATAATGAGGTATGTTTTAAAAGAAAAACTTTTAAATAATAAAGAAAGTCTCAAAAGAATAAACAACAATTTTTTTCGATATTTTAGAGATAAAATTAAATTAAATTAATATATATATATATATATATATATATATATATATATATATATATATATATATATATATATATAAGTAAAATATAAATATTATTTTTTATGTTAATTTTATAAAATTGAATTAAGCACAAACTAATGTATTAAAATGGTAGATCAGAATATATTTTAGTAATATTTATTTAATCTATTATATCACCTATTATTGGAATGTTGTTGAACTATTTATAAATATTTAATTCCATATTTGAGAAGTTTATTCTTTGTTATGAATGATGTATTGAATATTTCATATCCACAAATATAACGAAATTATAATTGAATAAAATTTTTACATTATATTCAATTTTATAATATTTAAGTTAGATATAATTTCACTTTTAATATTATTTAAAATATATATATATATATATATATATATATATATATATATATATAATAAATATTTTCCAAAATATTTAATTTATTAAGAGGGGAAATGCTGTGCCGTAAAGAAAAACTTGAATAGGAAAATAAATTATCTCTTTTTATTGCTTCATATTTTATATCGCGTCAATAGTTAGTTGTTTCTTTAAGAGATGGCACCCTTAATTCGTATTGTGTGAACATATTCTCCTCCTTACCAAATGATTGGTACGTAATATTATCTCATATTTTTCATAAATAAATATTAATTATATTTCAAATAAAATAATGGATTATTTTTTAAGATTTGTTCTGTTTTATGGACCCGATAGTACGCTTTCTTTTTGCTTTTGATATCAGATTGCAATATCCCAGCAAAGCTTAGTGGCAAACTCACGTCATTCTATTAATTTAGTCCTCGACGTACACATGTCCAATATGTAATATTATATATAAAAGACTCAATCAATGTTCTGTTCAGACTATGTCAAATCTAAGGGTTTTTTTAATTAATAATAATGATGGACATAGATGATATGATAGCAAATTGTCATTTATAACAGTTTGATTGATAAAAATATTAACACAAAATAATTCTAATTATATTTATATTCACTACTATTTGAAAAAGAAGATATTGTATATTTAGTTGACGTGTGACTTTTAATATATTATTTTATTTTAAGATATAGATTTTGAGTTAAACATTAAGTTTGTGAGTTTATTTTCAGAGAAAATAATATAAAGTTAATGGACAAATATCATTAGTGTAGACAAATATTTTTGTCATGGTTATTTTGATCATTTGACTTCGGTTTAAAATTCGAGACATATCCAATCAAGATAAAAAATAGTGCTTTTATGTCTCAGTTATGAACCAAGACATATTTAACCCTTATCATCTCGGATTTGAAGTCAACCGAGACATAATATGCCTTAAAAATTAAAAGAAAAATGAATTGCCACCAACATTCAACCCATGTGAATGAGCCACCATTGACATCGACAGTCGCGTCACCGAAAAATGTTTCACCAACCACTGCGCCCACGCATATGGAGAAACGCACACCAATCACCATTGCAGGTATGCACTTGAGATGAACCACCACCGTCATGTTTCTTCCACACGAGCAACATCTGCAAAACAAAGCAAGTCTAAGTTCACGCACCATACTTTCTCGTCGCACATCTGCAACCAGCCACCACGCATGAACAAGAATAATGTAGTAGCAAACCACTGTTGGCTACAGTAATTTCACCATTAAACGCAAACCCCAACTCACGCATGAACGACAACAATGGAGGCAGTGTTTGAGCTTCACGTGTTCTGCAACAGTGAAGAAGGGATGCGTGCTCTGCAACAATGGAAGAAGGGAACCTAAGTAGAAGAAGGGAACATGTGCATTCTGCAACTATTGGTGACGAAATGCAACAATGGAGACATTGCTGCTGCATCAGGTGAAGAAGACGCTCCAACAGTGCGCGATTCTGTTTTTAACCCTAACAAAACTTATTGCCTTGGTTGATTTTAAATCGAGGCATAAACAAGTATATGCCTCGGTTAAGTAACACCCACTGCATATATGTAACCACATATGCCTCGGTTAAAATTAGACCGAGGCCTAAAAGACTATTTTCCTGGGTTAAGTGTCCACCTAAGGCATAAAACTTTGTGTTTAATTTTAAAAATTTAAAATAACAGGAAAACATACAAATTTTGGGACATATATGCTTTAGTTGTCTATAGAACCGAGACATAAACATGTATATGCTTCAGTTGTCTATAGAACTGAGGAATAAACTTCCTTAAATATTACAAAAATGTCACCATGTCTTTATATGCCTCGTTTGTGCTAGAACCGAGGCATATAGGAAGATGTAAAATGAACAAAATGCACTAATGTATGTTTCAATCCAACCCAAGTCCGTCCGACAGTCATCGTTAGGAACAACCATTGCGTTCTTGGGGTATTGTTCGCTTTGGAGCGTGGAACTCTCTGTCATAGTTTTGTCTTTAAAAGGCACCTCCAGAGGATGAAGAGGGGTAGGAGTATTTAAATTGTGCTTGATCTCGACTCCTAAGCGATGTGAGACTTATTGGGTGTACTAGAACAAGCCCCTTAGTTGAGGACAAGGGAAGTTAAAGGGGAGTTGTTTGAGAAATTCACTACAATTATTGGCTTTGAACTATGCATGTACGATAATTGTTAGTATGTTTATTCAAGTTTCAAGCGTTTCATATTATTGGTAGTGTTATGTTCATGAAAATCTGATAGCAACCAATAGTAAGCCTAAAGTTGAAAAGGTTAAGGTTGAGCTGAATAGCGAATTTGATATGAAAGAGCTTGAAACTGCTATGAAGATATTGGGGATTGGGATCATTAGACAAAGATTGCAACAAACCTCCTTTTGAAAAATCCTATACAAGTTTGAGATGATAAACTTGAAACTTGTGTCCACATATCTTACGCAAGCTAAATGATGAATTGTTTCCTAAGATTGTGGAGGAACATACACTACAAAAAAATACTTCATTAGTAACCAATTTTAGTGGCCAAAAGTTGTTAGTCACTATAGTGACAATTTTTAATACCAATTCACAAAGTAAAAAGTTATTGGTTATTAAAATAGTCACTATTATAAATAAAAAAATATAATTGGTCACTAAATTAGTCTTTAAAATTAGCTATCATGGTTTTGGCTACCAAATGAAATTGGTCACTAAAAATTAGCTACCTAGGTTTTGACTACCAAAATAAATTAGTTTCTAAATTGGTCTCTAATTAATTAATGACCAATTTAGTGACCAATTATAATTTTTTATTTATAATAGTGACTATTTTAATAACCAATACTTGTTTATTTTTTAAATTGATATCTAAATTGGTTACTATAGTGACTAACAATTTTTTGTCACTAAAATTGGTTACTAATGAAGCATATTCTTATAGTGATAGTTATATGGATGTTATTCCATATGAAAACATTTTTGGTTTGGTGATGTATGTGATGGTCTCACCCTGACATGGCCTATGATGTGAGTGTTATTATTATATTCATACCAAATCTTGAGCGAACTGACTGACAAGCTCTTTAGTTGATTTTTCATTATCTGAAAGGGTAATTTAGAAAAGGTATAGTGTATGGTGGAGGTAGAAGAAATGCTAGATATGCTCCCATAAAAGGTTATGTTACCTCTCATTAGGGGTGTCAAAGTAGGTTTCACCCACCGGCTGGCCCACCAGCCCACCAAAAACAAGATGGGAGTTTTCAACCCACTAGTCTGTTTTGGCCCAACTTACCTAACTCGTCATCGTGGCAGGCCAAAGGTAGTATTGAGCCCCTCACATCATTTTCCCATAACACAGAAAGGCGCCCTTCTCTTTCATTTCCCGCATCAGAGGCCCACCACGAAAGGAAAAAGAAGCATAAAGGAAAAAAAAGGAAGAAGAGAGGAGAAGAAGAAAACGAGATACAACAGAACGATAAGAAAGCAAAAAACTCTATTTACATTGTATTTTCACACTGTGTTCACACACTGAAAAACGAGAGAGGATGTATCTTAAATAGATCCAAAAACATAAAAGGGAAAAACAACCCTAACCAATTCTAACAGTAGAAACCCCAAATAGTAAGGTTTCAACACCCTCCTCTCAAGTTGGATGATGTATATTCATCATACCGAGCTTGGGAAGAATGGTTTTGAAGGATGTGCGATGGTCTAGACACCCAGGTCATGGAGGAGGTAACTGAGCCATTGAATCTCGCATGTGGTAGTAGCCAGGGCCTTATATTCAACCTCTAAAGAGGATCTCAACATTGTGCTCTGCTTCGTTGGTTTCTAGGAAATCAAGGATGTGCCTAAAAAGACACGGCATCCTATTATGTTTTGTCGTGTATCAGGGCAAGTAGCCTAGTCTGAGTCGCTGAAGGTCTTGATTTGAATGTTGTTGGAAGTAGGAAAGAAAAGGCCATTAGTTGGGCTTGCCTTATGTATCTTAGGATATGTTGGGCAGCTTGATGATGATATATGGTAGGTGTCTGCACAAACTGGCTTAATAAGTGTACAAAATAACAAATGTCAGGTCTTGAATTAGTAAGATAGAGCAACTTCCCTATTAGATGTCTGTAGGAATCAGGATCCTTGACAGGTTCAACTTTATCATAAAGGATTTTAGTGTTGTGCATGAGAGGAGTTTGACTAGGTTTGCAGTCCAACATCCATGTTTCTGATAGAATATCCAGGGTATAGTTTCTTTGACACAAAGGAGTTCCCTTGCTATATCTAGCCACTTCAAGACCCAGGAAATACTTTAAGGGTCCTAGGTCTTTTAATTCTGAAGGTTCTTTGCAAGGATGTCTTTTTCTCTCAATTTCTGTCATAGAATTTTCTGTCAAAATCACATCATCCACATAGACAAGTAAAACTGTGAAAGTATTTAAGCTTTCTTTAGTAAATAAAGAGTGATCAGATTTAGATTGTATAAAACCAATTGAAGTAAGGAAAGAGGATAGCTTAGCAAACTTATTGACGGCTAGCTTGTTTTAAGCCATAGAGGGACTTGGTTATCATGCAAACCTGACCTGGTTTGGGAATACGAAGCCCAGGAGGTGGGCTCATGTACACTTCTTCATCAAGGTTCCCATGTAAGAAGGCATTTTCAACATCTAGTTGATGTAAATACCAATTTTTGGTGGCTGCAATGGCTAATAAAAGTCTCATTGTTGTTAGTTTAGCAACAGGGGAAAACGTATCAATGAAATCAATTCCTTCCAATTATGTGTAACCTTTAACCACAAGTCTTGCTTTGTGCCTTTCAATAGTACCATTAGAATTGTATTGGATTTTGAAAATCCATTTACATATTATAGGTTTCTTTCCTTTAAAGAGATAAGTAAAGTGCCAAGTTTCATTATTTTCTAGAACCTTTATTTCTTTATCAATAGCATCAACCCATTAAGTATCTTGACAAGCTTCAGCATAAGTTTGGGGTCATGATAAGTAGAAACATCAAGAGTGTAATTAAGGTGTTCTTTAGAAAGAGATTCATATGAAAGAACAAAACTAATAGGGTAATTGATTTTCTGAACAGATTTGCTATGGACAAAGTGTTTAGGGATCATGGAATTGTTCACCTGGTGTATATAATCCTTTAGATAAGGAGTCTTTCTTTGCCTCTCTGATCTTCGTAGATTTGTATCTTCAGGATTTTGATAATTGATGCTTAGTTGCTTATTGTCTTCAATGTTGGTGGAATCATCACTAACAGTGTCAAGAATGGACTTTGTTTCAATGTTATCAGCAGACTTTATAGGAAGAACTTGATAAGCATCTTTGTCATTCTTGAGTAAGTGATTTTCATTTTTCAACAAGAAATCCAAGTCATGATTGTTGTCATTAGTGGCTTGAGTGCACTGATTTAAGGGAAAACATTTTCATAAAAGATCACATTCCTAGTAATGAAAATATCTCTACTCATGATGTCAAGGAGAACATAACCTTTAATACCAGTTTTAAAGTCGAGGAAGACACTTTCTAGCCCTAGGGTCTAGTTTGGTTCTGTTATTTTCAAGAGTACTAGCAAAACATAGAGTTCCAAAAACCTTAAGATTGAGATCAATAGGAGGTTTATCATACAAAATTTCATAAGAACATTTATTATTTAGAAATATAGTAGGTAATTAGTTAATGATGTGAACAACATGTGCAACAACGTAACACCAATAAGCCTTGGGTAGATTAGATTGAAACAACAAACTTTGTGTTACATTGAGAATGTGTTGGTGTTTACGCTCCACAACTGAATTCTGTTGTGGAGTTTCTGCACAACTTCTTTGGTGATTTATCCCATAAGCGTTAAACACATCAACATCGTAAACTTTGGCCCATTATCCATTCTAAAACATTTGATGGTTTTGCCAAACTCGTTTCTAATATAAACTATGAAATCTTTAATAAGTTTTCTGGTTTCAGATTTAGTGTGGATAAGAAAAATCTAGGTATGCCTAGAATGATCATCTACCACAGTTAGGAAATATTTATGACCATGAATAGAAGGAATAATTATGGGTCCCCATATATCAAGATGAACAAGGTCAAAACAAGAATCACACATAGTATCACTTTTAGTGAAAGGCAGTTTATGTTGTTTGGATAAATCACAAGCCTTAGGGGCAATACAATACACAGGCCTTCGCCCTAAAGAAAAGCCCAAAGAGACATGAAATCCAGCACGGGTAGACTGTACAGCGGAACCATCCCTTCTATGTTGACCTCGAGTACCTCTCGCATCTGCTCCCATCAATAAATTGATGATCATCGCAATGATAGAAGAACAACATACAAGGCAATCAAACAAGCAAAAGGGTAAGTTAGAGCCAAAAAGATTTTATCATGCAATCAGATATACTTTCACAGTCCAATATATATACATCATTCAATCATGTTATGACCTCCCAATCAATACACTAAGACTCGACTCGACTCATCCGGATACATATAATCTGGTCGGATTCAGTGGATGCTCGCACTTGTGGTGGATACCTCTACTCACCCCCAAGCTGCTCACCCCCGAGCTATGTGTTACAAGTGTTATAATGAATCAATTCCCTCACACACAAGGTTAACCCTTAATGAATTTCAGGCCTCCTGCTACTCTCACCACAGGAGTCAGTCCGCTCTGAGTGAGACTAACTGACTCCTTAGAGTGTCAGGATGCAATCCTTACCTTGAATCCTTACCAAATTATATATATGGGACACCACCATGGACACCCACTAACATGGGCCATGGAATTACGTCCCGGCCACTGAAGCACGACCCTGAAATTCCACCTAGAGATTTCAAGGAATTACGCACTGACCACAGACCAATCATGTTCAATCAATCAAGTAATGTTTACCATACACAATATCTCATGCCAACCTTTACAACCCATTCTCATTCATAACCAAATGTTGAATCCATACCAACTCATCCTTCCCAAATAGTGAATATATATTTGTATTTCATATCAATACCATATCTTCTTGATACAAACCATCTCATTTAAATCACATGCCAAGTTCATACCAAACCCATCATCCACAATCCACGAATCACATCACTCATGCATAATCATTTATCACATGCTTTTAATATAACAATTAAATTCAAGCCAGTAATAACCATTCAAGATCAGAGAAACAACCAAACTACAACGATCTTGCGATAAAAACCGCTCTCACTATAGAGCACTGATTCAAGATCGGACCGGTCAAAGTCCAAAGCTATGTGTGAAGGATCAACTGTTAAAATATCAGCTCGATCCAACGGTTAACGAAGTAGTAACCTTCATTTTACAAAAAGTGTGCAGTGTTGTCAACAACACGAATTTAGTGACCTTGCGATAAAACCTGCTCTCACTACAGAGCTCCGATTAAAGATCCGACCGCTCAAAGTCAAGAATTATGTGTTAAGGATCAGCTGTTAAAATTTCAGCTTGATCCAACGGTTAACGTAGTAGAAATCTTCATTTTACGAAAAGTGTGCAGTGTAGAAAAAGAGTAGCACCACATCAATTAAACATACTTGCTCACCATACATTTTTATTCGACCAACAACCTCATTCAAACATCACAACCATACAACAGACCAAAAATCGGCAAAATAACTTTAAAAACATAAACCCTAGCTTTCCTTATCTGAAAAGAGTTAGTCAAAACGACCCCGACCCTTAAGCGAATGAGCAAGACAACTACAAGAGCATATTTAAGAGTTGAAAATCTCAATACAGAGGAAGCACGGAATTATTACGAGGAACCCTAACGACAAGCATGAAGGTTAAACTAAAAGAGAAGAGTATGCATCGGAAGTAACTTACGTGAGTGAAAGAAATGGGTTGAACTCAGTTGAACTTGGATGAACCCCAAACCCTAGCAGAGGAACGTTACTGTTCTAAGAGAAGAGAGGCTATTTTTCTGAAAGTGAGAAGAATGAAAGTGTTTCAGCTGGTTTAGAGGCTTTGGTTCCTTATGGGCCAGCCCTAGGCCCAACTTATTTGTGGCAGTCCTTTAAAATAAAGGTAGTAAAGTAAGTGGGCCTTACATTCTCCCCAACAACAAAAGTTTTCGTCCTCAAAAATTCATCGATGAGATAGGAAGGAGCTATGTTCTCCTTGTCTCCTCTGAGAACCACCACTCAAACACGACTGATATAACGACTCCAACACCTATAGTCACTGGAAACTTTGCCTTTGTGCTAAGCGATATATGTTCAACAATGTAGATTGGTTTAGTCACTACACTTGAAATGACTTCCAACTTGCAACCTTAAAACTTGAATGTTCCTTCATACTTGTCCAACTAACTTGTATCTGATATACTGACTCACCTCCCATATGCTCCCCATTACCTCTTGTAGGTTGTATCAAAGTCTCAGATGACTTTATGTCTCAAACTGAAGCATGTTCGTTATCACTTCCCATCACCTTGTTCACTCCTTGATGCATCACTCCACTGTCTTGATCACTCTTGAGTTCTTTCCTACTGCTCCACCATCAACACTCTTACCCACTTTTACGTATAACGACACCCATAACATCTTACTTCCTTTGTTGGCTTCATCCAAGGCAACAAAGTTCCCTACCGAGTTATTCCATTTCCAATTTAAAACTCTCAACTGATTCCATCGCCATATCGTTTTGGCATCCTATCCTCATTTTTTTTATCCCTTAACTCGTAACCATCATTCCACCAAACCACAGAACCATAACTTCCATTGACTCTAAATCTCTAGTCTGTTTTGCACCAAGCAACTATATGATACACCTCAAACTAAGATTGCCTGATTTCGCCTTTTCCCAATCTCTTTGAGAAACTTACTTGTCCTAGTCGAATAACTAGATCAAGGGAGTCTCTTCACATCTCCTCCTCTCAACTTAGACACTTACTTCTCCGACAACCCTTACCCTTACCCTGTCAAGCCCAGATCTTGAATTCTCTTCTAGAAATAAACACCTACCCTTGCTTCCTTACTTCAAGGTTGGTACCCTAACTTGAAAACATAATTCAACCACCTCTCATTTCCTTAGTCCAACTTCCTTTGTGCAACACTATACTTCCAACTCGGAATGATCATTGCACACTTTTACCCGATACTCACAAGAATGAAACCTTTGATGTTTCTAAAGAACTGGCCTTCGTAGAAATCTCTAGGTCAGGAGTAAGATAGTTCTTCTCGCGCACCTCTTACCATTTCTAAGCATCATCTGCCACCATCCCGCTGCGCTTCTCTGATCCATACACAAGCTCACTTGTTTCCCTGCTCAAAATAATGATCCTTTCATGTCCGCCATGACAAGGAAGCAATCGTCATTGAGAAACTTTCCTCGAGACCCCTAAAACTTGCAGAACCCTTTAAACTCCTCTTTTGATAGCCTTAGCACTCCATTTTCTCAACCATGTATCTATCCGTTTTAAAACCATATTCCTTATTAGTCACTCCAACCTTAGTCAATACTCTTCTTGAACGGTTGACACATCACAACTTCTTTTTAAAGATTCACCAAACTTGTAGTCATCCTAGTGATTATACTGAGTTTATACCATTATGTCTCCAACAACTCTTTCACTTGTTCCTCTTACCTCACAATCCTAGCATAAAGCTTCCAATTAGAAACTATCAGCACAAGTTCGACTTCAGACCCAAATACAAAAGGGAACTTTACCACTCTAAAGCGAAAATTCTAATATTTACTTCAGAACAAATCTATAACTCTTCTACCACTGAGATTCCTTGCGTCTATTTTTCGCTCACCTTTGTCGTATAACTCTGATTCACATGACATCTTGCCCTCACCTTTCAGCTTGATCCACACTTGTTACACCACTACTGACATATCTCTTTAAATCAAAGGATACTACTTCGTTGGAGATCACATCTCCTAAGAATGAGATTAAGAGAACAACCAATTCACCCTTGAGATTATGTCCCAACCTTGTAAAGGAAACAATTCAAATCGACTTTGAATTTAAATACTTTGATCACCGCGAAGGCACCACACACCCGAACAAGTCTCCACTTGGTTGCAATTGTAGCAAACCATCATCTCAACCTCAGCCCCATTTTTTTAAAGGCAATCATGACTCTTTTATCATATTGGCAACATCAAGAAGTACACGATCCTCAGAAAATCGGCCCTTAGTCCAAGCATCACTTCGTAAGGTGTATCTCTGGATGAGATTTATTCGTGCTAACCACTTTAGCATCAACCATTGTAGACACCATGTCAACCACTCAAAACTTTTCTTTTCATTCTCCCCATCATTGTGCTCCGACATCAGTTAGGTCATCCTTCCATACGAGAATGATCTTTAAAGGTGTGCTCCTCCGTCTAGTACGTGAAACCTTCCACTTTATACCCAAGGTCAGATGCTCTACTCATGGGAACTACTTTTCTTGGAAACATTCCACTAACAATTTGAAAAGATCCATCCTCACCTGCTGACTATTAATCCTAGTATGAATCTCTTATGCCACTCCTTCCCTAACCATAAAGTGTTTTTTCCTCTACTTAGGAACCTCATCTTTCCTGATTGATCAGTAAACCCTTATCCAATTCAGTCTCTCACTAGAGATTTGCCATCTTTTCGCACTTCACGGTCTCCTCCTCTCTTAGCTTTCTCGTTGCCAAGCAATCTCTCCACTTTCTGCAACTTAGAATTTGCCAATTGTTCCTCTTCCACCACTCCAAGAAGCACTAGATGTGACCATATGACTATATTCAATGACACTTCTCCTAACACTGTATGCATTTGCATGACTCTGAACTTCAACATTGACGGGATGTAGAATCAGGTTGATTTTCCTCAAACGTTGTTCCACTTGCATGCACTGGTATTCTCCCATATGTTCTAACCTCTAGATTCAACTCATTTGGAAAACTTGCGGTATTTGATCCCAAACTTGTCCTTGAAGCTCCCTTAGTCCAATCATTGCTAAACTCCAACATCTTTTCTCAAACTATTAACCCAACTTAGCTTTCCTTGCTCAACGGTATGCATCACACATCAACTTCCTATCTCTAAGGCGAAAGTTGTCTCAGAGACCTCATCCAGCACTTGTAAAGGAAGGCAGACCAAGTTGACATTGGATTTGCATTCCCTCATTTCTATAGACACCAGACACAGAGTACAGAGACATAACAAGACAAACTAGAACATACGAAGCAACACTCCATCATGTACAGACAACCAAACATTTTTGTCTGTCACCCTTCTTTCCCCAGCCAGTAGAATTAAGAAAGGAAAAACAACCTTTAATCTAGTCATGAGTGTACACCCTCATTACTTTATCAAGGCATTTTTCTGTTCTTAAAACTTTTGGTTTTACTGACACACTTGACTAGACATGACTACTCACGCCTGCGAGGGATGACAAACCCACAACCTCAGGTCATCCTAAGCACGAACTGCTCTGATACCATTAATGTAACATCCCATTTAAATAATAACATAATTAAATGAAATCTTACACCGGATAATATAAAGAGCCAAGTTACGGAGTATAAAGTCACTCCTTACAGTTATCCAAGATACTTAAAAGGAAATACTAAAGCTCACTACAATGCCTACAACCCAAAAGGAGTAAGAGATAGCCAGTATTCGAAATAAAGCCTTAGGGGCAATACAATACACAGGCCTTCGCCCTAAAGAAAAGCCCAAAGAGACATGAAGTCCAGCACGGGTAGACTGTACAGCGGAACCATCCCTTCTATGTTGACCTCGAGTACCTCTCGCATCTGCTCCCATCAATAAATTGATGATCATCGCAATGATAGAAGAACAACATACAAGGCAATCAAACAAGCAAAAGGGTAAGTTAGAGCCAAAAAGATTTTATCATGCAATCAGATATACTTTCACAGTCCAATATATATACATCATTCAATCATGTTATGACCTCCCAATCAATACACTAAGACTCGACTCGACTCATCCGGATACATATAATCTGGTCGGATTCAGTGGATGCTCGCACTTGTGGTGGATACCTCTACTCACCCCCAAGCTGCTCACCCCCGAGCTATGTGTTACAAGTGTTATAATGAATCAATTCCCTCACACACAAGGTTAACCCTTAATGAATTTCAGGCCTCCTGCTACTCTCACCACAGGAGTCAGTCCGCTCTGAGTGAGACTAACTGACTCCTTAGAGTGTCAGGATGCAATCCTTACCTTGAATCCTTACCAAATTATATATATGGGACACCATCATGGACACCCACTAACAGGGGCCATGGAATTACGTCCCGACCACTGAAGCACGACCCTGAAATTCCACCTAGAGATTTCAAGGAATTACGCATTAACCACAGACCAATCATGTTCAATCAATCAAGTAATGTTTACCATACACAATATCTCATGCCAACCTTTACAACCCATTCTCATTCATAACCAAATGTTGAATCCATACCAACTCATCCTTCCCAAATAGTGAATATATATATTTATATTTCATATCAAGACCATGTCTCCTTGATACCAACCATCTCATTTAAATCACATGCCGAGTTCATACCAAACCCATCATCCACAATCCATGAACCAACTCACTCATGCATAATCATTTATCACATGCTTTTAATATAACAATTAAATTCAAGCCAGTAATAACCATTCAAGATCAGAGAAACAACCAAACTACAGAGAAACAACCAAACTACAGCGATCTGGCGATAAAAATGGATCTCACTACAGAGGTCTGATTCAAGATCAGACCGGTCAAAGTCCAAAGCTATGTGTGAAGGATCAACTGTTAAAATATCAGTTCGATCCAACGGTTAACGAAGTAGTAACTTTCATTTTACAAAAAGTGTGAAGTGTTGTCAACAACACAAATTTAGTGACCTTGCGATAAAAACTGCTCACACTATAGAGCTTCGATTAAAGATCCGACCGCTCAAAGTCACGAATTATGTGTTAAGAATCAGCTGTTAAAATTTCAGCTTGATCCAACGGTTAACATAGTAGAAATCTTCATTTTACGAAAAGTGTGCAGTGTAGAAAAAGAGTAGCGCCACATCAATTAAACATACTTGCACACCATACATTTTTATTCGACCAACAACCTCATTCAAACATCACAACCATACAACAGACCAAAAATCGGCAAAATAACTTTAAAAACATAAACCCTAACTTTCCTTACCTGAAAAGAGTTAGTTAAAACGACCCCGACCCTTAAGCGAATGAGCAAGACAACTCCAAGAGCATATTTAAGAGCTGAAAATCTCAATACAGAGGAAGCACGAGATTATTACGAGGAACCCTAACGGCAAGCACGAAGATTAAACTAAAAGAGAAGATTATGCATCGGAAGTAACTTACGTGAGTGAAAGAAATGGGTTGAACTCAGTTGAACTTGGATGAACCCCAAACCCTAGCAGAGGAACGTTAATGTTCTAAGAGAAAAGAGGCTATTTTTCTGAAAGTGAGAAGAATGAAAGTGTTTCAACTGGTTTAGGGGCTTTGGTTCCTTATGGGCCAGCCCTAGGCCCAACTTATTTGGGGCAGTCCTTTAAAATAAAGGTAGTAAAGTAAATGGGTCTTACACCTATAATGCCATGTATCAATGTCACACTTAGCACAATTAAGCACAGTATTAGGGACAAAATTAGTTTTTTCAATAACAGTGGTGCCATTAAGGTAGTATAAGCCCTGGTTGAAATCAGCTTGCCTAATCATCTGATATGCGTTAATGTCTTGTATCTAATAACACTCAGAGGAAAAAATCAGATTATAGTTCAAATCCTTGATCAAGTTTGAACTGAAATTAAATTGAAAGAAAATTCTAGAACATACAAAACATTAAAAAGAATGAGATTCTCAGAAAACTGGACTATTCCAATGAAATTAGTAGTGACAGTATTGTTATTAGGCAGTTTAATATTCATAGGTCTTATCTTGAAAAAGGTGGTAAAGCAACCTTTATTTTGTGCAACATGATCAGTTGCACCAATATCAAGAATCTAGAGGTTTTTACCTTGGGGTTCTTTGTCAAAAGAATTGGCACGCCTTTGTATTTGGTTAATACTGTGCTAGAATCATTATAGTCACTTAGGAGTTTCAACAATTTTTGCATCCGATCTACTGTGAGCCCTTTGATTGTGTCATCCTTGACATTATGCTTGTCATTAGGGTCTTCTTTCACATTCAGATTACAAACATGTTGCTCCTTCTTATCTTGACTTCCTTTTTCAGTGAGATTGATGTTGTATTCAGTCCTCTGTTTATACCATGGGGGATAACCATGTTTGGAATAGCATTCATCAATTGTATGATTCATCTTATGGCAATAAGAGCACTGTTTGCCATAATTGGGATTCCTACCTCTTCCCCTTCCTTAAGACCGAGAACTAACACCTCTGCCTTGACCTCTCTAATTGCTATGTTCTTGAGATTTGTAATGCCTTTCAGTCGTATTGAATAAAACCTTACCTTCCAGGTTTAAACCAGCAGCACCATTTCTTTCTTGTTACGGAGTAAACTTTATTCATATTGGGTAGGGGTTCTAATAATAGAATTTGAGTCTTAACAATGATATAGTTATCATTCAGACCCTTTAGAAAACATATCACATACTCAATTACCCTTTGTTTCACGAAAGTTTTAGAAAGATTACATTCACAAGACTTACCACAAACACAGTTGGGAACAAGTCTGAAAAACTCTAATTCTTCCCAAACAATCTTCATATTTGTGAAGAATTGGGTGATACTCCTTTCACCTTGTTTGGCAGAATGCTTTTCCTGAAGAAGGTCTGAAATGCAGAAATAGTCTCCCTTTATGAATCTTTCCTTTAAGTCTTCCCAAAGATCCTTTGCAGAATCGATATAGATCACATTTTCTGCTATTTGGACAGAAAGAGTCCTAATAATTCAAGACAAAATCATAACATTGGCTCTTTCCCAAGCTTCATAGAGGGCTCGTCTCTGGTGGGAATTTTGATGTTGCCATCCACAAATTTCAGTTTATTTTTGGACATGAGAGCTCTTCTCATATTTTTTTTCTCCATGAGATGTAATTAGTTTTTGTGTATGTTGACCTGTGTTGTTGACTTTTGACTTAATTTCTTTGTTGTTGTTTTCATTCTCCATGGTGCAAGAAACCTTCTTGAGGCTAGCAGATCACTAGGGCAAGAAAATAGAGTGGGCAGATGGATATATAGTAGGCTATGAACCTGCTTTAATACCATATTGAGCCCCTTGCATCATTTTCCCACAACACAAAAAGGTGCCCTTCTCTCTCTCTTCAGATATAAGAGCCCTAACTCTTACATCAGAGGCGCACCACGAAAGGAAAAAGAAGCATGGAGGAAGAAGAAGGAAGAAGAGAGGAGAAGAAGAAAACGAGATGCAACAAAATGGTAAGAAAGCAAAAAACTCTACTTGCACTGTATTTTCACATTGTGTTCACACATTGAAAAACTAGAGAGGATCTATATCTTAAATAGATCCCAAAATAGAAAAGGGGAAAACGACCCTAACCGATTCTAACAACAAAAACCCTAAATAGTAGGGTTTCAACAGGCGGGATAACCTGCCCTTGGCCCCTTAACTTGTTTTTATTTTATTTTTTTAATTTAAAAATTAAAATTAATTAAAAAAAATAAATTTTCTATATTTTATTTTTGTATAAATGTAAATATGCAATACTATTATAATTTAAATAATTGACACTTACAAATTAAGTTCCAATTATTAGTTATAATAGAGTAATTCAACATATAAATATAATAATTACTTTTATTTATCTAATAAAAATATTAATTGAGCAATTAAAAGCTTAGAAAATATTTATATGAATAAATATGCTCTAAATATTTATTTATGTATATATATAAACAAATTTTATAAATAAAAATTTTAAAAAATAATTAAAAGAAAAAAGTGGTGGGCTGACTCGCCATGTGGCGAGATGGGTTGTAGCTTCTAACCCGTTTTTCAATGGTGGGTCAGTCCGGCTCTTTTTGCCACCCCTAGTTGAAGTGAGCTCAGCTCACTTAACCCACGGGTTTGAGCTAGGTTGAAGGTGGGTTGACTCGTAACCCACCAACAACAATACTTTATTAGTATTTTTACCATTTTTTATAGTTTTTTATTAAAATTATTTACTACTTCTAAATATATAGGTTTACAATTTGATTTTTTTAAGTACTTGAATAGTATTCAATAATATTTGAACAGTTTAGATGTTTAATTTATTTGTTTGCCAAAGTTATATACGTTGAAACTTTAATTTTCAACTATTATCTTTATAATAATATTTGGAGAATTAGATAAATACTTTGATTTCATTAATATAAAAATAATTAATCGAGTCAATATAATTTTATTGTACTATAATAAATATATAAATAAATTTAAAAAACAAAACATTTGTAAGTGAGTCAACGCACCAACCCATGATAGGTCGAGTCGGGTTACAAAATTTGTGGCTCACCAAAAAGTGAGTCAGGTTGCATATTTGGATATTATTTGGATCATTCTTATTGCATATGGTATTACAATTCTATAGAAGGTTGTCACTTTGTGAACTGCTACAAAAGAGTCCATTGTCACAATAGAAGCAGTAAATGAAGCCTTATAGGTACGAGGTCTAGCTGAAAGCTCAAGATGCAAGACCAAGTTGTCACCTTCTAGTGTGACAACAACAGTTTTATACACTTAACCATGAACCAAGTTTATCATCAAATAATGAAGGACATTGACATCAAGTTTCGTTTTGTAAGAGACTAGATTTCTCAAGAATCTATAAAGGTTATAAAGGTCTTAACATATCATAATCCCTCCGATATGATTACAAAGGTTCTAACAAGCAACAAATTCTTGCATTGTTATGATTTGATCTAGTTGTTTTGGTGATTAAGCCTGTAATAGCTAAGAGGTAAGTAGTTATTATCGTTCACAAGATTTGTGTTGATTTAAGGTGGAGATTTGTTAAGATTAGTTCAATAAAATCTTGTTAAGGCTTCGAGGTAGTCTAACTGCTTCATACCATCTAACTCCTTCATACCATTCAATACTAGATGTTTATCTTCATATATCAACGTGGGTAGAATGTCTTCTTTAGGGATGTCAACAAAATTCATACCTACGGGTATTCATAGATAAAACCCGCAATAGGTAGGAAATGGATATTGTAAATGGATACCTGCGGGTAACAGGTACAGATATTTTTAAAACCTGCATGTTAACGAGCGGGTATGGGTATCATACTATCCGTACCTATGGATACTTGTATTCGCTATACTCTAATTTAAATTAAAAAAAAAAACATGATTAAAATATTAACATATTGATTTTGAATGAGTTATTTTTTTATCAATTAGTTTTAAAAAAATTCATTTTTTTATAAATTGTCACTCAACATTATTTAAATGGGTTATTTGGACTTTGTTTAAAATTTATGAATGTTATGTATTCTATTTTATTTGAATTTATGATTAAAATATGTTGTTAAATATTTATTTATATTTTTTTGTAAATACACGCGGGTACTCTGGATATCCGTGGATATTAAAAAATTTTGTGAGTACCTGCATAACGGATACCCGACTGATATGCATACAGGTACAGGGCATATATTTATCCAACAGGTAGGGTACGGGGAAGCTATTACTCGTACCCTACCTACCTCGTTGACTTCCCTAGTCTACTCTCTTAGTTTCTACTAAGACTATTTTTGTCTAAGAAAGTCGCCTAATCGATGTGTCAACTCAATAATATTAAGATTGTTCAAGTGTCTTATCCACTAATTTAGACTTTTTTTATGGAAGTTAATTATGGTAGTTATTACTTTGTAAAAATAGAAACTTGTGTTGATGTTAAATGAGAGTTGTTGTTTCACTAAAATAATATAAAATTATGATAGTTGAATAAGAGTTTACTTAGAGAGAAACTTCGAGTTATAATCTCTCTTCATAGTGAATTTTGTTGGAGATGCATAATGAAGTTCTTTAACATTCAATTGAACTAGGGGATTTCTTTCTGCACCTCCAAGATTTCTTCTGTACCTCAAAAAAAATTTTAAATTCCAAAATTATCCTTTGACCATTTAATCAAAATAAGCAGATCGCATCCCAGATTAAATTCAAACGTCGACTTCCGATAAAGATGTTTCCATATGTCGACATCAAATGAAGAATTTGAACTTTCGGATGTCAAAAAATTTATATCGGAAATTGACTTCCGAATATATATATATATATATATATATATATATATATATATATATATATATATATATATATATATATTATATATATTTTTTTTTTATATATACAATTTTTGTTTTTTT
>Ga0214542_1006590_pt1 | contig 21017 bp, 14 predicted proteins | sample CNSS1metaG_FD_160096 | JGI IMG/M metagenome (GOLD analysis project Ga0214542, IMG submission 160096) | Root nodule microbial communities from cowpea collected in UCLA plant growth center, Los Angeles, California, USA - CNSS1 | ecosystem: Host-associated > Plants > Roots > Nodule | place: USA...
TTGCACTTGTGGTGGATACCTCTGCTCGACCCTGAGCTGCTCGATCCTGAGCTATGTGTTTCAAGTGTTACGATAAATCAAATCTCCCTCACCACAAGGTTAGCCCTTACTGGATTTCAGGCCTCCTGCTACTCTCACCACAGGAGTCAGTCCGCTCTAGGTGAGACTAACTGGCTCCTCAGAGTGTCAGGATGCAACCTTACCTTGAATCCTTACCTAGTTATACAGATGGGGCACCACCATGGACACCCACTAACAGGGGTCATGGGATTACGTCCCGACCACTGAAGCGTAGCCCCGGAGGTCTCACCTAGAGACCCCAAGGAATTACACGCTGACACGGACCAACATTCATAAAACAACATTAGGAGAACATCAAAAGCATGTTTACAATTCCATACTCATCCATGAGATTTATTCCTCATACGCATCACATTTTGGATCCATACATCTGATTATCACCACCCCATGAATCTAGGGCCTCATCTCATATCAATAACGTTTTCCTTTAGTTCCAAACCTCTCATACATTTCACATGCCAATAACATACCCAACCCGTCATACACAATTCGTGATTCATGCTAAGCACGCATAATACTCCATTATATACATGTTCCTCATCATACAATTCACACCCAAACCAAAATCAATCATCCAAAAATAAACAAGCACCCAAACAGCGTACTGCCTCGCCCAACCCCTCGCTCAGGCTGAAGGGTTTCGCTCAGGCGAGACGTGCTCGCTCAGGCGAGCCCCCCTTTCGCCTAGGCGAGGGTTCGATGGAGCACTCAGGGAACATCACGGGATCTCGCTTAGGCGAGACCCCTCTCGCCTGGGCGAGGTGTTCCCTCGCTCAAAGTTCGAGCAGGTCGCCTGGGCGACCTTTCGTGCAATAGTCCTAGGCGAGCTCCCTGTTTCATCTCGCCTAGGCGAGATGGACTCGCTTGGGCGAGATTAACAGGTCTCGCCACTGTTCTTCACTATAACAACCATGTAAATCGAACCAACCAAGCATACAAAGCAGTTAATCACACCAAAACGAAGGGTTTATCCATGCAATCAGTAATTCACTCTAGAACAGCCAAGACAACACCAAAAGACTGAAACCCTAACTTCCCGTACCTGGAAAGGGGGTCAACAGAAGCCTTGACGGCACGACGACGGATACTGCAGCTCTACGAGTGAACTAACGAGCTGAAAACAGAAGGTAGGAACAAGGGCGCATCATTACTAAACGTTAACCGTGGAAAGAGTGGAGGGAAAACGATGGAAGCCATAAGATCTGGAAAAAGGACACTTACGTGGAGTCGGAACTGGGTTTGAGCTTGAACGAGGTGGACCTTAGGGCAAACCCTAGCAGAGCGTTCAATGAGGTAGTGAGGGATGACGGCTGGTTTCTGAAAGAGTGAAAGTGAGGTAAGATTAGGGCAACATAGCAAGATCTTATATGCTGGGCCAACCCTTAGGCCCACTTATAAGGGGCAGCCCACCAACTCTGGGGCAGAAAATAAAAGGGGGCCTTACAGCAATCACCTTGATTATATATTTTTATGAATTAAAAAGCAATATTAAAAATGCAATGGGTGGAAAAAATAAATTAATGTAATGTTGTCATGTGATATTTACTCACGTGATAAAAAAAATGTTTTACAAAGATATAATTGATTTCATTATGTGGAGTTTTTGTTTCTTTTTTCAAATAAATAGATGTAGACATATATAACTGTTTTGCAAAACCATAATTTAGTTTGGACAAAACTCTTTTGACTATTTAATTAAAAGTGAAAACTTTTTGAATCTCCACTGAGAAGAGAAATAAAAAGAAAAAGGAAATGATTCTATGAGAAGCTACCTCTTTAACCTTTTTTTCATCTTTTTGAAAATTTGCAATAAAGTATAAGGGGTAAGGGGGGACAACAACTTGGGGTGAATTGAAAGTGTGATTTGGGTTCATAATTTGGGAACGTGCAATAACCCTAATTGAAGATCTAGTAGGAATTATGATACGAGGGTCCACCAACATACCATGTCACTCACCGTATTGTATTTTTTATCCTTCCCAAATTGACGGTTCACCTGCTTCCATTTTTCACTGCGCTGTGAAATGAAAGGCTGAGAATGGAAGATGGAATATTCCTTTCGTTCATGTGATTTGATTTGAAATTGTAATAAATATCATACGGTATCTGCTCATCCAGTGGTTTTGCTTATTATTGCTCCTCTCATGACCCTTATGACTAGCATTAAACACAGTCCCTTCCACCGTTAAACACAGTGAAAAGCAAAACAAAAAATGCAACTAAATCAATCAAATAAGTGTTAAACACACATCACCACACTCAAATTCTTAATGGAATAAATTACTTAAATTTGAGAAAAAAAAATGTGTAAACATTTATGATTATTTTTTCTTACATCCAAATATGAAAAAAGTGTTGTTGATAGTGGAGAGTTAGCTCCTATGGCATGGTCCTAACAAGTGATTCAAACTTGAAAAACATTGACAATAATTTTTTCTTTTTTGGTGAGTGAGTTTGACTGAATTGGTAAGAGGAACAAGGTGGGGACCATTACCACAATTATTCTATATTATTAGATGTGATAAGGTGTGTTTCTTGGACCTGTGTTTGTGGTGTTCTTTCCTGTTTTTTCCAAGTAAGATTGCACTTTTGCTCTTTCTCTTTCTCCACTGTCTTTTCTGTCAGGCACACACTGCAGGGCTTAAATAAACTCCCTCTCACTCAACTTCTTCTTTCTGTTCTGACTCCAGTTTGGAATATGTAAGTACCCACCTTTTTTAATTTTTCTTTACCCTCATCACTTCCTCTTCATAACGCTCCATTTCTCACTCCTCTCCCACACCACACCACACCACTTTCTAGTTTCAAGTTTCAGTAACTTGTGCTGTCTCAAGGCTTTTTTAGTAGCAAAGGAGAAAAAAAAAGTATCCTACTTTCTGACACCATCTTTATGGCATTAGTGTTCTAGTTAGTGCCTCAAAATGCTTGTCTTGCATTGGCCACACCCAAAGCCTCAAACTTTAAGCTGCCCCCAAAAACATCATATCCCCAGAACAACCAAACCACTTTGATTTTCTGTCACTTTCTTCAATATAGGAACCCTTTGGTTCTTTCTTTCAGGTTCTTTCCATGAACGAAGCCCAAATTGAAATTACCATTCCTCACCTGTTCAGATGCCCCATCAGTTTGGACTTGTTCGAAGATCCAGTAACTTTGTCCACAGGCCAAACCTATGACAGATCAAGCATAGAGAAATGGTTCTCTGCTGGAAATCTCACATGCCCTGTAACAATGCAGAAGCTTCGTGATCCATCCATTGTTCCCAACCACACTCTTCGCCACTTGATCGATCAGTGGCTCCAATTGGGTCCCCAGTTTGGTAACTCTGCTACTATTGATTATCTAGCCGCACTCAAGCACACCCTTGAATCTCCCCAATTGGAAAACAAGCTCCAAGCACTTGAAAAAATCACAGTTCTCTCTGATGAGTATTGCTCCTTCAGAAAATCTTGTTTCCATCAACTCAGTTTCTTGCCCCTACTTCTGGAACTTGTTTTTGGCACCGAGTTCGCAAACTGTCACATGAAGTTCACGGAGCTAGCACTTTCCTGCATTATAAAGTTGTTACCTTTTGTGAGTTTGGAGCCTCTAAATATGATCAAAGATGAGTCTAAGTCGAGAACGTTCCTTCTACTATTTGAAAAGGGAACAAGCTCGGTTAAGACCAGTCTTTGTCATCTTATAGATTCAACAGCATCACCACAAACAGAAGAGGTGTGTCAGATGCTCGGACACTCTCAAAAACTAGTGCGTGAAATTGTGGTACTTGTTCGTCAAGGTTGTGAGGTTTCTAAGGTTGCTATTAAGGCCATGTTAGCATTATGTTACTTGCAATCTAACCGGGACAATTTGGTGAGGGCAGGAGCAATCGATGGGGTCATAATATACATTTCAGGTTGTGATTCAAGGCAGAAGAACTTGGCTCCATTTGCGATGGCAATAATAAAGAACCTTCTGGTGCTAGAGAGTGCTAAAGAGGCACTGGTGAATCACCCTTGTGGGGTTGCAACTTTGGTGAAGATGGTTTTCAGGGTGTGTAATCAAGAGTGTAGTGAGAGTGCTGTTGGGATACTTGCAATCGTTTGCCGAGATTTTGGGCGTGCAAGAGATGAAGCAATCGGTGCTGGAGTTTTGACTCAGTTGCTGTTTCTTCTCCAGAGTCAGTGTGGCCCCAAAACTAAAACAAAAGCAAGAATGCTGCTCAAGTTGCTAAGATCAAAGTGGATTGAGGAACCAAAACAGGTGTAGATTGTGAAACGTGAATCATAAATGTTAATAGTTATAGTAATAATAATAATCAGTATTTGATGGCTCTGGGAGGTCTTGTTTTCTATGTGCAGTATTTGTACCCATATACTTTGTACTCTTTGAATTTTATCAGCAAATTTAAAACTAAGTTTTGTCCTCAATGTTATATCTGGTATTCACTACCGAAAATATCTTATTGGTACGTTTGATTGCAACCTATCAACCTTACATTTGATGGAACAGATGAAAGAATTTCTTAGATAGATTTGAAGAATTTTTCTCATCATGAACAGATAAAGCTGCAATATACAAAATAGAACACCTAAACACAATCCAGTTAAAGAGAGAGACTGAAAATCAAAGACATGATTAGCATTTGAGTGAAAAATTCTGCAAGTGGATGCAATTGTGTAGCATACGACTCCATTCTGAATGATGCGATGTTTAGCCTAGTTTGGTGGAATTGATTCTGCAAACTCCACCATGGTGAAAACTACACTTACCACAGTGATTTTTTCCTTTGGATATACTTTTTCTATCTACCAGTGCAAGTGTTTTTTGTTACTACAACTTTATTGGAATAAAGAGTATCTATCATATTCTATCATATAAAAATATTAGTTGCAATGTAATTTTTTGGTCGAAAGGTGTCTGTCCTTGATGTAACATGTCATACAAATTTGAGTTTCTTTTTGTTTTCCCAATTTCAAAATTACAACAAACATCACGAGTACAAATTATTCTTATTATTACAGATATTTTTTCGTTCAAATATATGCAAGAATCATTATTTCTAGATAGCCACTTGCAGCAATGACCAAATAAAATTGCAAAACATATAACTATTAACATTCACCGTCCTGAGTTTTTCTGATATCATATACGACAGCGACAGTATTAGGTAAAATTAAAATAGCAAAGAAACATACGACTATATGATTAAAATACATTATAGATTCAAAGTAGTTGTAATACAAACTAACTAGACTACATAATCAAGGAAAATGTCATGATAATCAAGTTAAAAATTGCGTTTGATTTGACAAGAATAGAGTAACTTTTTGACTATATTGGTGCATATAATGATTTTATATAAACTGAAAAAGGACATAGGAAACGGATGAGATTTATTGGTTTGATCAATCCATTGTGACAAGAGCCCACTTTCCAATTATTTGACAAATTGAATACTATAATCAAGTAACAGGTTAATTAATCACACAAGTTACTATTTACACGGTACATTCAAAAATATATTTCTGAATTACTATAAAAAATTATATTTAATTTTTAAATTAAATTATAAAATATTTAATCTTTATATTTTATAAAGTAATATTAAATATTTCTATATGACAAGGAAGGTTTGAAAATAAACTAGGATATAAGTTTTATATTTCATTTTATTTATGAAAGAGGATGATTTACATAATTTATAATTTTAATAAAAGTTAAATATGTTTATGATGTTTTAAGAAAAATTATAATTAGTCATTTTTTAAAATTTTATTTTAATTTAGTTTTTCAATTTTAAAAATGCGTAAATTTAGTTATTCTAATCAAATTTTATCAGGATATTTTAGATGTGTTTTTCAACTAATATTGAAGTATAAATATGTTAAATAGTATAAACAATTCAAATATTATCATAAAATGCATTTAAATAAATATGTGAGACTAATTGATCTAAAATTTAAAAAATGAACTAATTTCAATTTTCACTAAAATTTAAAAATTTAAAAAATAAAAGACATATTTAACCATTTTCATAAAATATAGGACGAAATATTTTGTAATATATTTTTTTTTATGAAAACTTAGAAATATATATCTTGCATTTAGGTGTTTAGGATAGAAAAAAAAATTGAACCGAAAATAAGAGTTTGATAATAATGATATTTTGTCATGAAGAAAATGGTTGATATTTTGTAGCAATGAAAATAAATGAAGTAAAAGTAGTGAGTGGGGATGGTTTAGATTACATGATAGGAAAATCTGTTTGGGCGATGATGTATTCATACCTAGGGCTCTTAACCTAACACTGTTGGAGACACTTTAATGATCTGAGAAACAAAATGAAGTCACATCCCCATGATACGAGGCACGTAGAGGGTGATGATGCACCTTTTGAATATGGGTTGAACGAATAGGGGGCACCAACTAAAATCATTTCAAAAGACAAATTCTCTTTCCACCTTTTATTTTGCCCTTTTGCCTTCTTTTTCTTATTTTTTTCACCCATCAAAATTGGATTCCATGTTCCACCCTCATGCTGATTGAACCCAACACGAGAGCCACTTTTTTCCAAGGAGGCAGGTAAGATATAAATATGGTGCATATTGACCAAAGAAAGAGGAAAAAAGGAAAAAAAAAATAAAATGCATGAGAGTGGTGGTGATTGGGGACCTAGTGAAGAGTGTGGTGCATCTTTTGGTGAAAGAATGAGAAGCACATGTGCTTGACCGAACCAAATGAAAATGTTATGTGGAAATTGACAAAACAGGGTTGTGTGAATATAAGTGTAAAACAATGCATATGGGCAACAGCATCTGTGTCTAGTTGATGGGACTTAGGTTGTGTGGAATCTCCTTCTCCCCTTGTCCTGTCCTTGTAAAAGGCCCAAAGACTTAGGAGATATTGATTGTACTTACTCCCAACTTTATCCCATTCCTAAATAATTCCTTCTCTATATTATATATCTTTTAACACTCAACTGCACTTTTCCATCCAATGGGATTATACTGCTAAATTTTTTAAAATGTTATCAAAGCATATAATTGACTTAATTTCCACTAGAGAAAAATTTTTTTTTTAATAAAATTCTAAATTAATCATGTTTTAAAATAATATTCTAATTAAAAATTATATTTTAAAATATTATATCTTTTAATTTAAAAATATTATAAATCATTTACCAAAGTACATTTTATGCAAAACATAACACGTGTCTGGCCTTTTGGTCTAGACCGAGATGTCTTCAATCTTCTGAGGGTCAATATGTACTCGACCAGTATATGTACATTAGCTCTCAAGAGTCGAAACGTGTTAGTTGAGAGTCTTAAGTGAATATGACTGTTCTAGTTTATTCTTAAGGAAGTTGACATGTCTTCGACTTCCTGGAGTTTGAGGTGTATCAAGGAAGAAAAATTCCTTTGTCTTGAGTTGTTGGATATTCTTAGGCCTTCCTGGTACAATGCCCCCCAACCACAAAGACAAGGAAGGGAATGAAGAGGCTGAAAAGGTCCAAAACACGAATGAGCCTGGTCCAAACTGATGTGATGTTTCATGGGGAAGTGGGACAAGAGCTCTCAAGACCCTTACATCTAGTCGGATCTAATAGTAGGGAGTTGAAGGGGTGCGACTCTTTCAACTTTGGTTTGTGGCTTATAAATAATCTAGTGGGGGATTGATGGACCATTTGTGCTTGTTGCGATAGTCCAAGAGATTTCCCAACTATTTGTTCTTACTACTATGTAGGTATGTGTTCGTCCTCGTCCTCCTCTAATTCTTGTTCTCTAGCTAGTAAGGCCCATTTAGAGCTTGTAGGTACGTCGTCAACGGTCTCTTCTAGTAGTGTTGCCAAATGTATTACAAGTCCTTCCCCTTCGTACATGATATGATTGGGTAGACAATGATGTGCATGAGTAAAGTGGTTTTGTCAATGCTTATCCGACTTTGGAGAGGGATAGCCCAAACGACGTTGTGTCTTTGGAAAAGGTTAGGCAAGTAGATAATACTTGTCATGGACAAGAGGGTATGATGGTGACTTCTTCTACATGTGTGTGGTGTTACTAACTCACTTGCATGTCTTGCTTCCCTTTGACGACTTCACCATGGGATGTTGTGTATCTTAAACATAGTGTCGACACAACTTGACCCTAACGCTTGGGCAACTTTGCAAGCACTTTGGATTCTTTGTAAGGTTTTAGGTCTGATACCTTCTCCTCCTATGTTCCTTCATCATTACAATACTCGACCTAAATACCTAGTTACCTTGCTATCCTTGTTTGGTCAACTAAAAACATGTCTCTTTGCACCTTATATCTCTTTTTTCAAGAGTTTTAAAAACACATTCTTTAGGGGTAGTGATAAATCCGTCGAGTTGTTCCTACTTCTTTGATGGAGACAAACCTTTGGACTCACCATCCTTTTCACTATGATGATTGGCCGAGGACCATGATCATGGCCAGTAATTGTAGGTTTCTTAGCCTCTTGGATACCCTCCCTTATTGACTTCCAACTCGGCAGACGGTGATCGTATTGAATTCTTTTTTTCCATGCAATGAAATGCTTGGTATGTGTTTGCCTTATGCCTTTATTAGGTCATGTACTAACTCGGCTTACTTCTTGTTTGTTTTTTTGCAGGTCTAATGGGTTTCCATGAAGGTGTTGGTTCTGGTAAAAAGATTTGTTTTCACCTCTTGTGTGACTAATTTAATGCTCATGACAAGGAAGCATGGGCTTCTATCCCTCAGCCCGATAACCCAACCTTGGTAGTGTCTAATGTAGGAAAAGGAACATTTCAACCTCTTCCTCCTAATGAAAAGAAAAGAAAAAAGACTCAAGGGGCTAGTACATCTCGACGTCCCTCCCCAAAGCATTCTCGCGCTGAAGGGGTGAAGCTTTCAATTGGGGACAAAGATGAAGATTTTTTACTACATACTACGGTCTCCCAAGATGAGGTCATTATCCTCTCCTCAACCCCACTTTCTTCTTTGGTAAATGCTTTTATGGAGCACCAATCAAGAGCATTAGCGATTAGGAGGCAATTTGGTAATGAATTATTGAAGGTTCAACCTACTAAGAAGTTTGAGGTCAAGATTGTTTTGTTGGGAAGGATGTATACCAGAAGTCTATGGTGTTGGTTGAGGACATTGTAAGACCTGTGAAATTTAATTGATTAAATAAATAATTAATAAATAAATACGGGTAGTGGGAGCCTTTATGACATTTAATATTGATTGATGTGATGTGAAAAGGTACTAGTTCAAATGGTTGAAAGTACTTAATTGTGTGAGAAGACTTGGATTCAAGTCTTATGTATGTCATTTGTGTGTTATTTAATTATTATTATTTTTAATAATATGCTTGATCATGTTGAGTGATAATATAATCATAGAATTATATTGGGTTAAATATATTTTTGGTCCCTCAAGTTTCAGCGAAATTTGGAATTAGTCCCTCATCAAAACTTTTGACCAATTTAGTCTTTCATTTTTCAAAATGTGTAAATTTAGTCATTTTAACCAAATTTTGTTAAGTTTATCTATAGTTTCGAGCGCATTTCATAATAGTATTTAAATTAACATTGAAGCAAAAATATGTCAAACAGTATAAATAATTTAAATATTATCATGAAATGCGCTTGAAATGTCAGATAAACTTAACAAAATTTGGTTAAAAGGACTAAATTCACGCATTTTGGAAGATGAAGGACTAAATTGGTCAAAAGTTTTGATGAGGGACTAAACCCAAATTTCGCTCAAACTTGAGGGACCAAAAACATATTTAACCCAATTATATTAGTCATCACGAAACATGAATTGGTTGAATGGTTGTGCAATTGATTTGGCATTGGCATGGTTATGGGTTCGAACCTTGGTGAATCCAAAATAAACTTTCTTTTTGCCAAAATTCCTTTTGGCATGAAGGTGAAAGGGCAAAGAAACCCTAGCCACCTTAGATGGGCAGAAGGGAGGGCTGCAAAACCACTAAATTATGGTCATTGAATAACAATTAAACACATTGCTAATTAATTTTCGTTTTGGGAGTAGATGGGGTAATAATTGGGTGGTATTGGTGAGAGAGAAGGGAATTAGAGGAGAGAACCACACTGCATAGTTGTGAGTTTTTGGGATGCAAAGTTTCAGAGTATTAAAGCTGAATTACAAAGAGATTAAGAGCTGTTGGTTGGCGAGTCAAGGGGAGGCCATTGGAGATCATCAAGAACTTTAGTGTTGATCCAATTTTAAGCAAAGGAAAACAGGTTAGGGGAGCTGAACCTGAAATTATACGTTTGTGTGATAATTGCATAATATGTTATCTGAAATTACAAGTTTTCTTTTTGATTCAACTCGTAAATTATGGGTTTTTGGAAATTTCCAGAAATCGTCTGACGGGCTATGCATAGCTGCTAGGCGATACTGATGTTGTGGCCTAATTCTGGGTTCCTGAGGGAGGAACCGCCTGGCGGCACATCCCTAGCCGCTAAGCGACACATGTTGCTTACCCAATTTTCTGGGATCTGGTTGAACTGTCTAGCGGTGATGAACACCCGCCAAGTGACACGAACCAATTTTGGTTTGATTTTTATGTTTTACGTATTTTGGGTGGATTTTGAACGGGGAGAAACCATGTTCTAATGCTATGGGAATGGTTAGACATATTATAATCTTGAAACCTATGTGATTGGGAGTTAATTCAATGAAAAATGTGAATGAATTCAGGTATGGGAAGTGTTAGAGATGACTTGTAATCCTAAAAGATGGAATCGTATCTTATAGAGTCATAAATTGGTTGAACTCAGAATTGTTATGAATGGGTTAAGGTTTGCAAAGGCAGGGAAGAATGTTGGGGTTCCTGGAACAACAGGAACCGCCTGGCGGCACATTGGTTACCGCCAGGCACCATAACAAAGATGCGAGGGGTGCTCTGATTCACAAAAAATGTTATTTTTCATATTTTTGTGGACAGGAACCGCCTGGCGCTGACTTTGTACCGCCAAGCACAAGGTTCCTGATTGTTGGGCGCTAGGTACCACCATTTTCTCTAGTTTGCACAATTTTCATAAAACTGTATTTCCCGGTTCGTTAACCGTCCGATTTAGGTGAAATTTTGATAGGTGGTCCATAACATGTAGTTCTTCACTTTGAACGGTGGAGATTATATTTGGAGGTAATTAGCAAGAGATATATGTTATGCACGATTGTTGGTTTCATAGTTTATCTTGTAACTGAATTGATCATATGTGCGTATAAAAGAGTTTATGGAACGTTAAGGGGTACTATAGGGAGCTATCATAGGTAATGTAAATATTAAAGCTCCGCCAGGACCATAAACGAATATATATATATATATATATATATATATATATATATATATATATATATATATATATATGTACTGGTTTGAGGTAGGAAACACATGGATGTTACCTAACGATTTTAAAGCCCTTGGAAGGGAATAACTTTGTGGCAAATGGCTGAAATAACATGGTTGGAGTTGGGGATACCCTTACATTTATATGAAAGTAGCACATGGGTATAGGGAATTGTTATGGGAATAGAGGTGGAAATTCTGTTGTAGCACTTACACGAACTTGGAAAAAATCAGGCTATAAGGGGATAACCAGTATAACTCGTTGTACTAATGTATCGCCTGACAGAAGGTTTGGAGCCGCTAGGGGGTAGTTTCAAAACCAGTGGATACTGGAACACGTGGCGCCTGACGGTGAGAAGAGTTCCGCCAGGCGATAACTGGAGACATGGGCATCAAAGGCGCATTTGCGCCTGATGGTACGTGTCCCCCGCTAGGCAGTCTGGAAGCGGGCAGCGCCTAACGCCTTGTGAGCAGCGCCATGCGATTTTGCTATAGTAGGACTTACGCTTGCTGGCTTTGTGTGCGTGATCTACAAGGCTTCTATGACACCTTAAAGGTCAACTTGCTGGTGTTCCTTGAGTTGTGGCTCGAAACATATCCCTTGAGTTGAGCTCGGGATAGGGTTAAGCACGTGGCATTCCTTGAGTTGTGGCTCAAAATGGCATCCCTCGAGTTTAGCTCGGGATGGCAGATGAACACGAGGAACCCTTGAGTTGAGCTCGGGTTGGCGAGTGTTGCTGGTGTGAGTGTGCTAGTTGTGACCAATACAGATGGGTCCAGATAGATTGTCCTCCTCAGTAATTAGCTTACGAGTTTGGTAGTCTTGGGACGTTACGAACTATGTTCGTATTTGAGAACTCCACCTTGCGTTACGGTGTATGATCCGTATAAATGGTTTCTCGCACGTGCTCTATTGATTGTGGCCGATAGGTATGACAGCAAGACATCTTGAGGTACTCATTAGAAGACGTAGAACACGATTAACATGGTGGTGGCCATGTGATGTGATATCAAAGGATGGAATTCCTTTAGTGTGATTGTGTGATTTGTATAATTGTGCCATATATATATATGTATGTTTATTTTGTTAGCTTACCCTATCTGCTTGTGTTTGGTGATGATCGTGTATGTGGTACACGAGAGGAGATGATGTTGCAAGTGGATCTGGTGAGGCTTAGCAGCGGAGCGGGAAAAACTCATGGAAACAGTTTTATTGAGTTTGTATCACTTATGGTTTTGGAATAAAGTTGTAAACTATTAAGAGACTATTTTGGTATTTTATTGAATTTTGAGAAATTTGAATATAGAGTTATCTTTATTATGAAATAAATTATTTGAAATTTCTCGCGGTTTTGGGAAATGAATTTATAATTAATGAGATTTTATTTTCTTATTTTATTTTATTATTTAAATTCGTAATATCTGGTCAGGATGTTACAAACATTCTCTCACTAGAGGCGGTGGCTGGAAACAATCTGGCCATTCCTTTGGTAGAACTTCATGATGAAGACAATGCAGATGGTGGTGTGGAGGGAGATGACGCAGAGAACTAGAAATGCCTCGGTTTTATTATGACAATAGGGTAGCCATCACCCTTTTTTGTAGGTATTAATGCTCCCTCACCCCCTCCCTTTTGGTTTTTGAATATTGTATGTATCATGTTTAAATCTATTTACGTTTTGTCTTGGCTTGGTATAATTCTTCTTAAACTTGTATTTCTTAAACTTGTTTTGACTTATAAGTTGTTATGTGTGTTGATTGAAGGCTATTATGTTGAGATGTCTTCGATAGATACCTATGTAACTAGTCAATTTAGACACAAGGTTTAAAACTTAATTACTAAAGTAATTGATGTGGGTCAAATAGGTCTTGATAGAGTCCTTCGTAAGGGGTCAAACTTGGCTAAGGATACTCTTAGAACATATTAGGTTATTGACTTGGTCATATTGGTCGGGTAAGTCCCTACATGGGTCTTGACATTGGCTAAAGAGGCTTTCAACAAAGGTTGATTTAATGATTACTGGTCGAGGAAGTCTCGACATGAGCCTTGACGTTGGTCGAGGAGGCTTTTAGCAAGGATTGAGGTTGATTTAGTGAGTTTTTGTTGAGGAAGTCTTGACATGCACTTTAACAATAATTAACCCTGGCTGAAAGGTTTATTACCTTCAATTTTCCTTGTGTTGCTAGCCATTCCCCACACAAGTCCCCTTTATTAAACTTTCTCAATTGTACCTTTGTATTGTACCACCTAGACACCCATTTTTTGGTGTTTTCTTCTTGAATGCACGCCCTCTCCCTTACTTCCAACAAGTCTAAGCACACTGCAATACACTAGTTGTTGTCTTCTTTTGTATGTTATTATCCTCTGGTTTATGGTTCCCCAATCTCAATGGGGATCATGGTGTCAATGCCATAGGTGAGGTTGTACTAGGTTTCCTTAGTGGTGGATTGAGATGTACACTGGCAACCTCTCAGACCAATTTTCCTTAGTTGTCTCTAGTCTCTTCTTAAGTTCACTATGAATAACCTTACTATTTTTCCTTGTTTGTTGGCCTGGGGTGCTCTATGGGGCTTGTGACATGCTTGACGTGAAAATCTTGGAAGAACTCTTTTATGTTCTTGTCGATAATTTGTCTCTCGTCTTTGATAATGGCGTGTGGGACTCAAAACTTGCAAACTTTGCTTTTCCATACAAATCATTGCACTTATTGAGTCGTGATAATTGTAAGGGGTTTTGCTTCCATCCTTTTAGTGAAGTAATCAACAACTACCAACAGGAATTTTACTTGCCCCTTTCCTAATGCAAATGAACTTATAATGTCCATTCCTCATTTTGCGAATAGCCATGGTGAAAAGACATTGTGTAGTTTTTCATGTCTTAGGTGGATACATTTTCCTGCTTCTGACAAGGTATGCAATTCTTGACATACTCAACACAATCAAATTTCATTGTGGGTCAATAGTAGCTAACTCTCAAGATCCTGGTTGCCATTGTTTTTGCTCCGAAATGACATCCACAAATTTCTTGGAGTTCTCTTAGGATGTCCTCTATTTGTGACTTAGATATGCATCTAAACAAAGGCGTGGAGAACCTTCTTCTATATAGCTCCTCTCCAATTAAAGTATACTTCGTCGTTCTTCTCTCCCAACCAGAATTAGCACCTTCAGGCTTGTCTCTTGTCTTAAGGAACTAAATAATGGATGATTTCCATTCCACAACTGTGTGCACAACCATACACTTGTCTGCTTCAGTTGAAGGTGCTAACAGTTCTATTTATAGCTCTAAGCGATGTTTACCTTGGCCTTTGGTGCTGACTAGCTTAAAGAGTATATCAACTCTAATATTGTTGGCTCTTAGTACATGTTTTATCTTGTACTCTTCAAATCCTTCTAACATTGTCTTGACGATATGATAATATTGCAACAAAAATGTATCTTTGACCTAGTATTCCCAGATCAAGTGTCCCACTGTCAACTAGGAATCTATTTTGTAGATTATTCTTATTGCCCCCATTTCCATGGCTAGTGTTAGCCAAACTACCATGGTCTCATACTCAGCTTGGTTATTTGACACTTTAAAGGCAAATTGTAGTGATTTCTCAATGATGATGTTGATGGGGGCCTTCCAAGACTATCCCGACTCCTCGACCATTGGCATTTGATGACCCATCTACGTTCAAGGTCCACCAACCATTGTCTGAGATGATGTCTTCCTATAGGTCAATGGCGAATTCTGCTAGGCATTAGGCTTTTATTGGCCCTCTTGGCTCGCATCAGATCTAGAATTCTAACAGCTCTACTGCCCATGTCGTCGTCCTTCCTACCAAATCGGGTTTCCATATGACTTTGTGTACTGGGTGGTCTATCCTGACAATGACCTCATGGCTTTGCAAGTGATGTTTGATTCGTCGCGAGGTTGTGAGGAGGGACAACTGCACCTTCTCTACCGCCTGATATATTGTTTCAATATCTTGTAAGATCTTGCTAATAAAGTGTATAGGTAGTTGCTCTCTGTCTTGTTTTTGCACTATGGTCGCACTCACCACGTCTTTTGTTGCTGATAAGTATACAATTAACGACTTGGTAGTGTTATGCTGTTGTAATTTTGTTGGAAAGGCTAAAAATTGTCTGACATCATCAATTTTTTTCTCGTATACAATATCTCACTAAAAAAGAGAGGACTTCTTCATGAGCCATATGATGGACTTAGTCTTCAAATAAGTTCAAGAATTAATCTAGATAGGGCCGTAAGGCGACCAATCAGTCTTTGCTCCTTTTTAATGTTTTTTTGCTTTCACGTTGTTGATGATTGCTTGACTTTTATCTGGTTTTGCCTCAATTACTTTGTTAGTTAGCATAAACCCCAATAATTCTCTACTTTCTACTCCAAATACACATTTTTCTAGGTTCAGCTTCATACCATATGATTTCAACGTAAAAAAGACTTTGACCAAGTGTATAACATGTTGTTGAAGTGAATCAAACTTGACTACCAAGTCATTAACATAAACCTCTGGCCTATCAAATCTTTGAACATTCTATCCATAAGCCTTTGGTAGGTGGCCCCAACATTCTTGAATCCAAAAGGCATGACCTCGTAGTAAAAGTTAGTGTTGACGGTGATGAAAGTTGTTTCCAAATTATCTTTGTGGTCCATGGGTATCTAATTATTCCCTAAGTAAGTGTTTGAGAAGCTAAGGATGTTGTGACATGTTGCTCCATCTACTAAGCGGTCTTATGCAATGAGTACGCATCCTTGTGACAAGCCTTGTTCAAGTTGGTATAGTATGTGCACATGCACCACTTATTTTGGGTTTGCGCACTAAGACTATATTTGCCAGCCAAGTTTTGTAATGGGCTTCTGGATGAAGTCAACTTGCAAGAGTTTCTCTACTTCTATTATAACGGTTTCTCTCTTCTCTTCACCTTTTTTCATTTCTTTTGGGACATAGGCTTGGACTCCTTAAAAGTTGATAACCTTGGCATGCTAACTAGGATGTATACCTTGTATCTCCCTTGTTATGCAAGTGAATAACTTAATGTTGTTCTTCAGAACAATGGTCAAAGTTTCCTCATCTTTCTTTCGAAGAGTTGTTTATATGAAGATTTTTCAGACACTACTGGAAGAGACTTGGTTTCTCGAACTGGCTTAACACGACCCTCATCCTCTGCTCTGAGATGCAAATGTCATGCCTCAAGTTAACACGATTGAACAACCTTTTCTACATTGTTAGAAAAATGATGAACTTGGGGTGTAGGAAGTTGCAAGCTGGAAATGTAGCATTCTCGTGTTGTTTTTTTATTAACATAACTCGTGATAATGTCTCTTGTCCAAGATGGGAACTTCATAGTTAGGTGAGGTGTTGATATAATAGCTCCCAAGCTATTTATGGAGGGACATCGTAAGAGGATTTTGTAAGAAGTGTTTGCATCAAGTATCAGATACCTTATGGATATAATCCTAGTGTGCCAACATTCACCAAATGTAGTGTACAGGTCTCTATATCCTTCGGTTCCTTCTCTTTCCCCTAAAAATATGATGATTTCATTGATGTATGGATGCATCGTGTCGTCCAGAATGTGCAATTTTTTAAATGTCTCCTAATATAGGATATCTATTAAGCTTCCTTGATCAACCAACACATTCTTGATCGTGAAACATTCTATCTCTACCTTAATCACCATTGGGTCATCTTGCTTGGGATCTATGGCCATGAAATCTGCATTGGTGAAGGTGATTGGTGACATACACCCCCTCGTGGATGTTGATACTGAATTCATAGATTGCACTATCATCAAATGCTTCTTTCTGGTAGTTATCGAGGACTCTCTTCCAACAAATCCTCCCACAATGGTATTGATGGTTACCTTCAAGGGGGGAGGGTTGGTATCAAGTTGTTGATTTCTCCCTTCTACTAGTTGATCTCGTCTATTACAATTGCTACGATCATTTTCACGTTTGCGATAATCTTTTCTCCTCTCCTCGTACCTTATAGGCTCCCTTTGACTTGTTTATCCCTCATGGGATATAAAAGGTCGTAGGTGTCCAACTTGAATGAGTTTCTTGATGTAATACCTGAGTGTGGTGCATTCATCACTATTATGACCAAAGTTTCGGTAATATCGGCATTGTCAAGTAGTTTCTCAGGAGGTGAGTTTGCATTCCTCAGGGTAGTAATGAGGTTGGCATTCAATGCCTCCCCTTCCACTTTTGTGTTGTTTAATCACAGGGCTTTCTTCAATGGTGGAATTCCTCCATGGTTGTCATCATACTTATCCATGTGGAGAACCCTCCATCTTAGGGGAAAAGGTGTCTCCACAATACCATTTATGAAAGGATGTCTCCTTGAGCCCAAGAGCATTGTGGATGTGTTAGCCATACTAGATGTACATTGGTTAGTTCCCTGCTCAATCGTCTCGGAGTGAGTATGAGGTTGGCCTCCTCCTTTTTCTTCCTGATCCTCCAATCTTTTCTTCAACACCCTTATTGTCTTAGTGTCTACGACAACTTGTTTCCTTTAGTTTCGCCAATTCTTCCTACAAACTAGCAATCATTGCTATATGATATGGTCCTTTATTCGCTTCACTACGTCCATTGCTTGCCATGTTCCTAGTAGACACCATGCTTGCATATTCAACTCGGCCCAACGACACAACTCTTATATCTCAACTAAGATGTATCAGGCAACTCAGAGTCCATTCTTCTTCCTGCTCTCCAGATAATCATTCTTCCTTACTAATTAGGTCGGAATGTTATCCTTCGACAATGATGTAAGACCTTGGCAGGAGAGCTTGCAAAGACACTCTAACACCTAAGTTTGTTACTAGTAATGAATAACGAGATTACAATAAATGAGATACTGACTTACCTTGTGAACAATGACTATTTATATTACTTGGATGGGCCCTGCTTGTTCGACCTATAATTCATAGGATTAACTTGTCTTAGGGTTTCGTAATACTTACTCGTCCTTAATCTCTATATGACTTGTCCTTTTGGCTATGTGGATTTGTACTATAGCAGTAATACACATGTCTGGTCTTTTGGTCTAGGTCGAGATGTCCTCGACCCTCGAGAGGTCAAGATGTACTTGACTCGTATACATACATTTATCAGATAGAGAAACACATATTGGATTTTTATCAATATATATTATGAATATTACTCTACTTTAGGAGTGTCAACGAATTTCTTATTGTATTCCTATGCTCATTTCTGCATATGAGAATAATAAATATATTCAATATCTTGATCATGAATAAATAAGGAGATCGACTTTTTACTTAAATGGGGATATTGCACCAGGTCTTAATGGTTTTGGTGGATCACTTTATCACGCATGTTGAGACATTACTAGAGGTGATATTTGTAGGGTTGTACAACAATGTTCAACAACAATTGGATTTTACCAGGTATGAAGTCCAATGTGGATTATCTTATCCCTAAAGTTGCAGGAAATGATCATATTAAAGTATTTTGGGTTTATTATATCCAAAATCTTGGTTGATAGGTTATGTATGATTGTTAGTAGAGTGATATTTTTCAATGGTAATGATTTCCAAAAAATCAAGAGGGGGTAATGTTACTTTAAAAATAGATATTTTTAAAGTTTTTGATACTTTGAATTGGGATTTTTTTATTTAAGTATTAAAGGGTTTTGGATTTCATAATACATTTACTTCTTGGACTTTGACTATTTTAAAATCTTCCCTCTTTCTATTAGAGTTTGTTGTAGTTTGGTTGGATACTTCTCATGTAGAAGGGGTGTAAGGCAAAGAGATCATCTTTTTCATTTTTGTTTTTGTTTTTCAGAAGAAGTTTTAAGTGGACTGATTACTCAACTTATATAATTTAAGCACATATACTTCCTATGGTTGATATCAAAGGTATCCAATTTTTGTCTCGTGTTTTGTATGGTGATAATATCTTTGTTTTTTCGCAGAGGTGATAACAAAATGTTGACAAATTTGATCAAATTTTTTCATAATATGGGAAAGTTTTTGTTCAATGGATGAGTTCTTCCAAGAGCCATTTCTACATTGTGAGTACATCTTATTTTGATAGAATAATTCGAGATATTTTATTGTGTACCAGAAGTAATGTCCCTTTTAATTATTTGGGTGTTCCTATTTTTTTGGGAGCTCCAAAATCCAAATTATTTCAACCTTTGGTTGATATGACTCGTAATAAATTATCCTATTGTTGAGGGGTTGTGGGTTCAACCCTTGTTGAGAACAAATTAGCCCTTTATTTTTGTTAAAATGCTTGTGGTCATAATGTGAAAGGGTGGGAAAAACCCTAGAACTCATGGGCAGCCAAGGGAGGGGAAAGACAACAACCCATAATGAGATATGAAAGACAATTATACTTAATTAAAAGCCTTTTTCGTTTTTTTTATTAACCAAAATTAAGAACCCTATAAAAAGAGAAATTTAGGTAATTAGAAGGGTTTTGGTGAAGTCTGAAATCTAGAGTGAAAGGGGAGCACGAGTTTGGGGTGCCAAGGGGAGTCAAAGAGAACCAAGAAATCTGAGTTTTGGAGACCAAAGGGGAATTATTGGTGGTAGTGCAAAGTTAAGGTTAAAAGACCCAATTGAGCAAGGAAATTTCAGGTTAGGGGAGTTCTCTTGCTTGTTTTTATGATTATGAATTTCGTATACTTTGAAATGTATGTATAAACTGTGTTTGATCATGAATTTTCGTGCTTCTCCTGGTATGAATCAGTGGTGGAATTGTTGCTATGTGGTTGGGGTCAATTTGTTATGCATTGTATGGGAATTTTGGGGAAATTGTTGTACTGTTGGTGTTAAGGGTCTGTTTTCGCAATTGGAGTGACTAATTTGATGTTCAAATGATGCACAAAATGTTGAATCATGTGGTGTATTGCTGGACATAGTTGAATGGGGTTTTGGGTTTTTGGGTAAAGGTTTCTACGTGTATGACAGGGAGAGTGTTTACTATTCTCGCTCGAGCTAAATAGGCTCGCCTAGGCGAGAATAGCAGAAACGAAATTTTGGGTTATGTCTGCACATCTCGCTCAGGCGAGAGCAGCTCACCTAGGCGAGAAATCGCGTAGAGGGGAGGTTGTACTCGAGGGAATCGCTCAGGCAAGGAGCTCATGGGTTTAGCGACAGAGTACCTCGCTCAAGCGAGAGGTACTCGCCTGAGCGAGAAATCGCAACTGAGGAGTGTGTGTTCTGATGTCTTGCCGCCTAGGCGAGTGATGTTGTTTTGAGCGAAGGGAGATCTCGCCAAGGCGGGGCCAGCTCACTTAAGCGAGCCTTCGTACGTGAACCCTGGCAGCACGCTCGCTTAGGCAAGGAAGCTTAGCTTAAGCGAGACAGGCCTGGTCGCTTAAGCTAAGGCTTCTAGCCCAAGCGATTTTAGTGCAGTTTGTGTGTAATGTTTGTACTCTTTGATGAAACGTGGATTAGGAGATGTTGTGCCATGAGCGGGTATGTTCATGGATGATGGATAACATGTGATGGTATGAGCGGGGAGGTTCATACTCGATTACTCTCCTGTGGGGATACGAGCGAGGTAGGTTCGTATGTTCCGTGCTCACAGTTGAGAGATGCTGCGTGCGGGG